>OLVO01000928.1_pt1 | contig 32194 bp, 38 predicted proteins | sample 1672571 | NCBI WGS metagenome assembly OLVO01 (sample SAMEA3136700, study PRJEB25190) | human gut metagenome | biome: human gut; feature: human-associated habitat; material: faeces | place: Austria | collected 2013
AATTTAAAGAGAACGGTGTTGAAGCTTCTTTACGTGATAACAAAGGCCGTGGAAGGAAAGCGGAAATTACCGATGACGATATCACCTGGGTAATCAGTAAAGCCTGCCAAAAACCGAAGGATTACGGCTATTCTGCTGAATTCTGGTATCCCATGAGTTTCAGGAAATTCATCAACTCTATAGCAGAAACGGAAGGACATCCTCGTATGGCAACAGTAGCTGAAACAACGCTTCGGAAAATTCTGAGCAATGCAAGGATCAAACCGTTTCAGGTGTCCTATTACTGCGAAAGACGGGATCCTGAGTTTGATGCAAAAATGCATGATGTCCTTGTTATCTACAAGCAGATTGAAATGCAGTTTGACAAGGATGGAAAACTGATTCCCTTTGAGAAAGATGCCGTACATACCCTGTCTTATGATGAAAAGCCAGGAATTCAGGCAATTGCTACCACAGGTGAAGACCGTCCACCGATTCCGAATACAGATAAAAGCAATGGCTATCAGCGAGATTATGAGTATGTCAGGCTGGGAACCCTCTCCCTGCTTGCAGCGATTGATTTGCTCTCAGGAGAAGCAATTCCATTAGTAAGTGAAACTCATAAAAGTTCTGACTTTGTGACTTTTCTAAAGAAACTTGATGAAAAATATCCAAAGGGCGATATGATTCGGATTATTCTGGATAATCACTCTGCACATACCTCCAAAGAAACCCAGGAATATCTGAATACGGTTTCTGGACGTTTTGAGTTTGTATTTACACCCAAACATGGTTCCTGGTTAAACATGATTGAAGGTTTTTTCAGTAAAATGACAAAGCAGATGCTGGGTGGAATCCGTGTGGAAAGCAAGAAAGAACTCGAAGATAGAATCTACAGATACTTTGATGAAATCAACAAAGAACCTGTGCCCTACAAATGGACATATAAAATGGATACCATCGATCTTTCTCAAGAAGATATTGATTCCATAGTGTATGAGGTTGTAAATGCAAAAGCTGCTTCAGCAGAAAACAAAAACAAAAAAGCACCAAAACCAATTTCACGAAAGAGAAAGTCTATCTAGAATTAGCATAAAATGCTAATTTGAAACAGGCTTCTAATTTGCGTGGATTATACTAGCCCATACTTCACCACCTTCGCCGACTTCTTCTCCTCTATATGTGGACTTTCCAAATTCAAATTTATATCCTGGAAAATATGGTAATAAGCTTTTTCCAAGTGGTCCATCAAAAGGTTCAGCCATCATTTCAGGCTTTGCTTCTTTTAAGAATGCAAGTACATCATCTGGGAGCTCTGTCACCGGCTGCGATAAGTCTCGGTACATGAACTGGTCTTGAGGATGCCGATTACGTCCAAATATAAATTTAGTTGTCAAGCTATTTGTGGTGTCATTAACTGTTCCACCTGCCAATTCTGCCAAAATCTCTCTTGCTGTGAAATCACCTTGATTGGCTTCGAACACTGCTTGAGTCGCAAGAACATCATCATCGCAATACTCGGCAACTTTTGTCCATAACTCCTCAGGCACTGGCTGGTCCCAAGGTAGTCCAAGTTCGTGGTGATGTATTCCTAATGCAATCTCCCATTTCTTAAGAGATTGCTTCTTTGCACAGAAATCATAAACATCAGTATATGATAAGTTATAAGCTTCACCAAACATACAATTGGCGCTTTTACCAATAATCCTCTGCGATAGATTGAATAATTGCTCATTATCATAACCCATCAAGCGCGCATACATAATATGGTTATCATAGCGTCTGCAGTTAAATCCAACTAATTTGAATTTAAGCACTTGCTCAATATCCTGTGGCGTTGGATTTATGAGTCTGACAACTACATCTGTGTTCCTACGTTTGTAGTTAACAATGAACAGATTTGGGAATACCTCTACATCATAAAATACAAGCTCATCATCAGAATATCCTTGGTTGTCTATTGACACTTCATCAGATTTAAATTTCATCTTAGCAACAAGCTTAAGACAATAATCAGATTGATGTGAACTGTTAACTGCGAAAGCCATTATTGCGGGCCTCATATCTGTTACATCATACTTCATTCCACTGTTGTAGCATTCTTCAAGCTTAGAATATATGAAATCTATTGACGGCTTTGTTGCGTTATGAATTTCTTTGTTGAGATTACGTATTATGAATTTCCGCAACCCCTTTTCGCTTTTTATGCCTTCAAAATTAATCACTTTATCTCCTTTCTCTTTCAAAGGAAGATTCGAGTTGAGAGTTGCAATCGGAATATCATTGCATTTAGTTAGCTTTCTTCTTAGCGATGCATTTGCTGTAAATACCTTTATTTCAATATCATCACTATAAATGCGACTAAGAGCAGAAGTGTCTCCGTCATAGATATAATGCAGATGAATACCAGCACCGCCTTTAGAAACTTCAGCATATGTCCTAGGCCACTTGCTAGCAGCTTTAATATTTCTGTCATACGACTTCTCTCCTTTCTCATCCTTTAAATCAAAATCAATCACAATATGATTTTCCGGCAAGTTCACATAATGTAATTTGTGTGTATCAAGGTCTCTGAGTTTTGTCTTTACGTTATCCCATTTGAATGTAGGTTTCTCATCTTCGTTACCATACTGGGCCTGACAATCTGCACAATATTCATCAAGTAAAGATTCTGTGCAATTCAATTCCAATATAGGCTCTGGTATTTTTTCAAGTTTGTCGCCTGAATATATAAACTTGTCTAATTTGAAGCCCTCGTAATAGTTCCTTACTCTTTCACCTTGGTCTAGCAACGCTCGCTCGTTAAACGTTGCAAAATAGTTTTTAAGCTCTTCTTTAAATAAAAGTTTCGATAATGGATACTTCACATTTGAATCATCGCAATATGCCTTGTACATCTCATATGCTGCTTTCAGAGTGGTACTATTCTGCCTTTTGAAAATATCATATGAGTCTAATACGTAGTTGTAAAAGTCATTAGATGCGCCCATCATACTTGTAGGTACATAATTGTTATAGGCATCTGGATTCTCCAAATATACATATTTGCAATGATAGGCAATCGCTCCAAGCTCGAATTTGACTTGATTCATAAGAATATCGTATCTTTTGGTAGGAATTTTGTTTCCAGTCGGTGACACGTCTATCAATCGTCTTAATAAACCAGACTTGGCATCCGTTATCTTAACCGGCTTGTTCGTACCCATAAATAAGAAACTATTAAACCTATTAACATAAGTTGATTTGAATTTCTCATTTACAGTCATTTCCTCATGTGATACAACTGAATTGAGTCTAGTGTTGTCTTCAATACGTGAAAGATCACCGTCATGCTGTATTGCAATTAATGGATTTGCTTTAAAAGCTTCCAACGCGAAAGCATTAGAAGAAGAGCCCAACACCTTTGCATCAAACACTGCATAATATCCGTCGAACATGTCCTGAACAATATTCAATATAGTTGATTTACCTGTTCCTGGAGCACCATACATAACTATGAACTTCTGAATATTCTTAGAGTTGCCGGTAACAATTGCTCCTATAGCCCATTCAAGCTTATGACGTTCTTCATCAGAATATAAAGTTCCGATAATTTCGTCATATGCATCAGTAGGCCCTTTCTTAAGTGGATACTTGAGACGTTTACTAATATAATTCTTCTTAGTTGTCTCAGTGTTTGCAAATGTGATAGTTTCGTCTAGCGGATGATAATTGTCTCGCAATTGCTTCTGACAATATTTATGCCATCTATCAATGCTCCCCGAATCTGAATCCCACAAATAACAAACGCGAGCAGGCTTTGTACCCGTTCGCGTTTCATAGTTTTTTGCATATTGTTCTAATTCAGAATCGATAAGATTAATTAATACACCTTCATCAGTTGACCATAGTTGAGTGTAATCATTCCAGACAGCATAAAAATCACCGCCTCGTATCATTAAATCATCAAAGCTTGACTTAATTATAAAGGCCGGATATATCTCAAGACCTATTTTAGTAGACTTTTCTTTGATTTTTATAAAGTCAAGCATATTTTATTGTCCTTTCTGTGGTCTTATTCTACATAAGCACCATCAATCTGTGTAATCTCATAGTCTGCTTCTGTCTTGTCGTTACGAATGTATAGCGTATCTGTTTCGTACTCACCCATTCTGTCAAGCATATCATGGCTTCCCATAATTTCCTCAATCTCAATAGGTTCGTCGTTCTCATCTGTTAAAACATCATTGTTGTAGTAATTACATGCGAGCTTGTCATATCCATTTGGCTCCATATATGCCTCTGGTGTAATTACATATGGTAAATCTGGTTCATTTGTTACTGGTGAAGAGTAATTGCTACTCTTAATAATATCTGAATATGCTCTCATTGTGGATGTCCCCTTTCCTGTCTGTTCTGTTGCTTCATCTGGAATATCATTGTTATCAGGAGCTTCTTCCTGCGGTTTCTCTGCTTCTTCTAACTTCTTATGATATACTTCTTTTACTGATTCTATCTCCTGATTAGAAATATCTTCATACTTCTTTTCTACTAATTTGTTTACAACAAGTCCGCCTGCTACGAATCCTGCTGCAAATATGACTACTTCTTTAATACCCATAAGGCTACTCCTTCCATACTAAATATACGGTTCTTCTACCATAGTCGATGCACTCAGAATATGAATCCATATAAATATCAATGCATTCTCCAGCCTCAATAGTTCCTACATGTCTTCCTTTTGCAAGTGAGCTCCTTCCCCAACCTGTGCTCTGTCCGTAACCAGTGTCGTGAAATGTGTAATCGCCCATGTAGTTGTAGTCGCAATCATACAATTCGGCTGATTTACCAAGCCATTCAGATTTACCAGCTAATACACCAGGTCTCGGTCTAGTCCCATCTGCGCAATATGGGTCACCGGTGTATGCAGTCGATTCAATCTGAATATAATTCGGTTCTGGCTCTTCATATGGCTGCTCAACAACTATTTGCTCGTTTTCAGAAATATCAATAGGTTCTGTTTCAGCTGTAAAATCAATAGAAGACAGCATACTCGTAACTCCGGCCGTGAGTTTTGAGTTTACTGCCTCCTCTGCATTAACAGTGGTTCCCTTTATTATACCAATACTGAGTACCACTGCAAATATAAAGTTTTTAAATTTCATTCTGATATGCACCTCCTAGTAGAGTTGTAGTTTCTTATTACCACTCGTTAAGCTCTCGGTCCCAATCTTCCCAGACATCTCCGTCACAATTGAACTCAAGAGCATAAAGAATATTACAATACTTGTCTTTATCGAATATGTTCTTTACATCTGGTGAAATATCTTTGTCCCAAGAATGTATCTCACGAATACCGAAGTCTATAGCATTATCGCCGTCTGGATTGTCCTTCTCAAATTTCCATCCGAAACGATAACCTGCTTTTGTCTTCGGTAAACCTAATCTATCACGTACATCATTTAAGATGACACGTCCGTTCGCCGTAAGGTCACAATTTGCTAAGTTCTGCTCGCCAAGTAACTTTGAGTAATTATACTCAGCATCTGGAACCCATTCTGTAGAAGTGTCTTTGCAGAATATAACAGTAAGCGTTCTGTCAAGAGGAGTCTCATCGCCTGCTACTTCAATCTCTTTTGTGATGGTTTTAGCCTTGCCTGAGCCCTCATCAATAACCTTCTCCTTAATTTTTGTCATTGATGTTCCAAGCATAAGCTGCTTATCCTCATCTGGGCCATACTTTTCTACAACTCTAGCTCTGTATTCGTCAAAGAGTTTCTTAGTAGTTGCATATGCTGCTCCAACTGCTATATATCGTTTCATCATAATTTTATATGATGTAACAAAACTTGCTATCGATAATCCGCCTAATACAATCGATGGGGCGTATATTCTGAGAAGTCTTCCAGCACAACCGGCGTAAGTCTGTGCTACAAATTTATTGTAGTCATTGTCGTCGAATGACGCTCCTTCCTTTAATTTAAGCTCTCCATTATGTAATTTCTTGGCCTTGTCTAAATTATCTTTTGTATCATCGATAATATCCTCAAGATTGAGTGTTGCCTTGCATGCAAGAACTGTACTTGTAATAGTTCCTGCTACTCCAAGGGCTACAAGAATCTCTGGAGCGTGCTTCTTCAACACGAATGATGTTGAATTAGCGACTGTTTTAATACTTGCTAATAAGTTCATTATTAATCCTCCTAAATATAATCAAATATTGTCATCTGTCTGAACTCAACAGGCTGACTATTGGATTTCTTCTTTTTGTCAAACCTGCCATCAGACTGAAATTTCTTAAATATAGCAACAACCTGGTATGTCGGCATCTTATATACCCTTGCCTGCCAGCTCATGCTATCCGGATATTCTTTAGCTATTGCTTTCCTCATTTCTGTAATAGAAATAGAACTCATAGAATATCACCCCTAATCCAATTTGTATGCTCTAGGTAAATCGAGCAAATATCCTTCTGGAACACGCTTTATCTTCGCTCCTGACAGATTCTCCCATCCATATTGAGTGTCGATATATGTTCCTGTAATGTCAACCATCTGATATAAATCAGAAACATATGCTCTATGGTATCTATCAATCTCTTCAAGAAGCATGTCCAGAATATACTCAGCGTCTCCTTTACTCTCTAATATGATGGTTTTGTAGTTGTAACCGTCATTCTTTAAAGAATATGTTTTTGCTGCAGTGGTCTTGCCCGAACTTGATGAGTTGAAATATCCACCATAATTAAACACAGACCCCGTTCTACTTCCTGACGAGCTCCTTCGTGTTGATCCATTTAGCAGCATTGACATACAATCCAAGAACATATTTTTCAGTCCAGGGATTATAAGTTCATTAACCGCATAGTTTTTTACATTTGAAATATCCTCACTAAGAAATGTGTCTGAGAATTTCTGGCCTAGTGAACGATTTTTAGCTATTACTTTGCCGGTAACAACTTTTTTCACAGGTTCTTTTTTGGCCTCAGCCGTTTTTGACTTGTGAGAATTCGACTTGTACTCTGACATTAGTCTCTCCTTTCTTTTTTACAGAAAAAATAAGAGACCTAGATTTCTCTAAGTCTCCCTTCTGATAATTAATTCTGGTCTACTGTTGTGTCATTACTTTCTTCTGTTGAAGTTTCTTCATGGTCCTCTGAATTATCGACAGGTGCATCAATGAAGTCTGCATCAACGTAATCCTTATTAGTAAGTTTCTTATACCCAAGCGCTCCGGCTACAACACCTAATACTGCAACTCCAGCTACCTTAGCTGCTTTTGCAATCTTTGGATGTTTCTCCGCTGCTGCTTTGATCCTTGCTACTACACTAACTTTGTCATTCATTTCTGTTTCCTCCGTTTCTGCAACTTCTGTTGCTTCAATCTCCTCTGTTGCTACTTCCTCAACTAAATTTTTGTTTGACATAATATAGTCTCCTTTCTTTTATCCTATAATAGGCAATGTTTTTCTCGCGAATTATCTGTCGTAATTATGTACAGGTCTTGCTCCATAGTCCAATATCATGGTCGGCTTCATGGTATCCGGGTCTACATATGAATCAATACGAGTATCTATCATACCGCGTTCTGCAGAAAATCCCATGTCATCGCCGTATGGCACTGGTTCTACACCAATAGCATCAAGCCATTCGTTAAACGACTTGTAATACTCGTTTCCGTACGTCATGTCAAAGTTCATGTCATTGCGAGCCTTTTCTATTTTATTTACGGTGCTCATGAATTTCCTTTGTGACACGGCTTCGAAAAATTCGCATTCGTCACTGCCATTAATTATGATACTTGCTGATATAGACTGCTGCGGTTGTTTCTTCAAATTATCCTCATTTACCGCTTTTTGTATCTCACGCTCTTTCTCTTCTCCGATTATCTGAGCAGCTTTTGCCTTGTAATCAGAAAATGCAGACTCTGTAAGCTTGCATGCTGCTGTCAGAGCTACTTCTTTTTTATGAGAAATATTATTCGCTCCTATGATGCAGGCAACTGTCAATCCTCCAGATAATATAGCTGGAATATAGCATTTCCATGTTGCTTTCATAGACTCCCACAATGTAAGCTCAGTTCTCTCAACCACATTTTCGCCCGGTTTGTTCATCGGAGTAATTGACTTTGCTTTCTGTTCCTCAGCATCAGCTATAAGAGTCATTGCTTTTGGTGTCGCTTCTCCGACAAGAAATGCAGTAGTAAACACCCCAGCCACTGCAATACCTGATAATATCGTTGAGCTATTTGCTTTTGTAAAATTAATCGCAGTCTTCGCAAGACTCTTTATCCTCTGAATCATGGTTTAATCTCCTTTCAAGGTCTTCGATGCGCATGTTCAACTCCTTTACCTCCTGCTGAGTAATAAAATGGAGACCTGTTGACGCTAAAAATGCAAGACCAAGCATCTTGATGCATTTTCTGTGTCTGTATAAAGTCTTTGCTACTGAGTCAAATGCACTTACTACTACTTTTGTTTCAATTGGTGTCATAATATGATTCCTCCTTAAATATAAAAATAAGAGACCTAGATTTCTCTAAGTCTCTGTGTAAGCTATTGTTTATTGCTTATATATGTAGCTACTGTTGTTACAATATTTGCAACTGCAAGTCCGACTAATATAGCTGCCGCTGATGTTACACAGGAATGATTATATCCTTTAATATATTCATCATTGTGCAATTCGCAAGCTGCTGCTTTTAGTCCCTTTGCTGCTTCTGTAATTTTGCTCATATTAAGTACCTCCTAAATATAAATTTAATCAATATGCTTTCATTATAGGCAATGTTTTTACCGCGAAAAATAAGAAGAGCCTGCTAAGACTCCTCTTTCTTTGCTAAACGTTTTGTAACCTCTTTTTCTATTTTACTCTCGTTGTTAATCTGAGTTGATAGAGCTGTAAGTGCTCCAAGCAACCCGATGGTTATATACCGTAAAATATCTTTTTTGGTCATTGCGTTTACCTCCTTTCATCTTAGGCTATGTTTTCTGCGCGAGAATTTATCACTTAACCAACCAGATTTCCGGACGAACTCCATGAGAGCTCGAAGCACGGTCGCAGATCGCACTGTCATAGTTGCGCACAAGAGCGAAATAAACCGAAGAAAATTCTTTCTTAGTAGCATTACGGAGCCAACAGAGCTCAATGCTATAATGAGCAACTCGATTGTATCTCTGCTTCATAAGTGGAAGTTGTTTGTCATTATCAGCCTCAAAGTGATTTCTATCCCACTCGTCGTCCCAGCCAAACATCTCACCTACTGTCGGAATAGTTACATCAGTAAGTCTTGCTCTAATCGAATAAGGTAATGCCTTTACGAACTCTGTATGCAACCATGCATTCAAATCAGAGTCTTCAAATCCGCCATTATTTGTGTCTGTCGCATTCATAGGCTTCTCAGCTACATAATCATCGAAGATAAGCATAACCTTATCGTCTGTAACTTTATGCACTGTTGCTGTAAATACTCCCAATCCATTCAATTCTATGAATGTCTTATCTCCTAATGTCATTTCTCTTTTACACATACCATTAATCTTCTTTCAATTCACAAAACATAGAGACCTAGATTTTTCTAAGTCTCTAATCATTTACTTCTTTCTGAAATGCTGTATAAGCTTTACAATTCCGTAAATTACTAATGCTGCAATTATAACATCGCTAAAAGCTAATAGTACTCCTATAACACCTGCCACTCCAACTGATGCTATAGCTAATATTATTGCTAAAATAACAATTGCTATAATTACTAATATCGTTAATGTAATCATATTACTTACCTCCTTCTCACTATAGTCTATGTTTTCTACGCGAAAAGAAAGAGCCCTTGTTAGGACTCCTCCTCTGACATTTCTTTATTATTTCTTGAATAATACCAATCTATCGCCTTGCTAATTGCGTAGTATACAATCCAAGGTATAGTAAATGCATATACATATAGAATCGCCAACCCTAATTTGTGTTTGCTTTTCCATTTTTTGTACGCTGAATATACCTCATTATTGTAACTTGCCCAAAAGTTCTTATAAGCTTTAATCATATCGATACCTCCATAAAAATTGTATTTACTGTGTCATATTAGTCCATGTTTTCTACGCGAAAAAAGTAGAACCTGATTTCTCAAGCTCTACTGTTGTGGTGGATATAATTATTTATTATTGTTGCCTCCGCAGATTAGCAATAATGCAAATCCAATTAAAAGGCCCGCAAAAATATAATTCATACATTTCACCTCCTTTTCACTATAGTCCATGTTTTTACCGCGAAAAAGAAAAAGAGAAGAAAGTGTATATATCACCGCCCACTATCTCTTGACTTGACGTTCTTACAAAATCCGTTACGTCCAACGGCTCGCACGATTCTATAGTTTAATCTATAGCATAATATACTTTTAAATATATTGTATAACCCTCATCATGTGTTATACTCGCTTCTTTCTCCTGTGTTCTTCTCATATTAGTCCATGTTTTCTACGCGAATTTTAAATAGGACACTTATCAAATGCTGTTTCCCATGGCTGCCGTTTTAGTGGCTTCATCTTAAGTGCCCACATAATTTGTCTTATAGTAACTGTTGGATAGATGTTATTCTGCGGAGGTCCTGCATGCTTTTCAAAATAATATTTGAATCCAACCTGAGTATAAATATCGTCAACAAGCCATGGGTCTAGCTCAGTCCAAGTTGTTGATTTATCATCAGGATTATAGCGTTGCTGAATAACAGATAATCCCTTATTATTCGCTAAATATAAAGTGCATTTGCTATATACTGGATGATTGCATTCATATGTAATGCCGTATCTATTAAAATATAATTGAGGCTTATTATAATGATATCTCATAGATGGCAAAAAGTATAAGGAGCTGTAAAGCCCCCTTATACCGGAATAAGTCCAATTCTTGTGTCATACTTTAAATTAAATTTCAATAATCTCATTTTCATAGTAATTGCCTCAATAGGATTTAATCTGATGACGTATCTTTCATGCACTCCATTCTCATCAAATGTTGTGTAATGAATAATATCATCTCTCAAACCATCTTTGTTTAAGCCATCTAATCCAATTACCTCATAAAATTTGTTCATAATATTTCCTCCTTAAATATGGTACTTTTTTCTCATATTAGTCTATGTTTTCCACGCGAAAAAAAAAAGAACAGCAGTCAAGCTGTCCTTATATGTATACAGTCGCATCACTACTATCACTGTTACATTTCATTCTGCATAAGGTTGTCTGCGGTTTCGTAAATATCTTCTGCACTGACCATCTGGTCTTCATACACGATATACTCAACACCATTGCACTCAAATTCGTATGCGTCATATACATTGAAATCCTTTCCGAATTTCTCTTGCATTGCTGCTAACAAATATAAAGATTCAATAGTATCGGCATAGTCGTCTACGAAATCATCTGTATCAGATTCGATTTCTTTAACTTCTTCCGATTCAACTTCTGTAGTCTGATTTGTTTCAGTGGTTTCAGTTTTGCTTCCGCATCCACATAATAACATCATAACTGCCATTGCTGTTAATACTAAATAAATTGTTCTTCTCATAATAGTTTCCTCCATAAAATTGTATTTATTTGTGTCATATTAGTAATTGTATTTTTCGCGAAAAAAAAAGAGCCCTTGTAATTAGAGCTCCTTTAAGCCTTCAACTACCATTACTACCACTAATGTGATAATAGCGTTTGTTATTGTAGTGACTACTGATTTCTTGCTCATACTGTCTGTATAAGCCATCATCACGTTTTCACCATAATATTTTACTCTACTCATAATATTTTCTCCTTAAATAATCGTGTTGATTGTTCTCATATTATGAGTTGTAATTTTCGCGAAAAAAATAAAAGGCCATGTATTATACACGACCCTTTACTTCGACTCCTTAACTTTTTTACAGAATCTTGAACTTTGTAAGTACTTTACTTGCTGCTGAAAGACCTGGAATATGTCCATCATTCTCAAATGCCATTGTCAGCATTGTCAATCCTGCTGTAAGTAATCCTACTCCAATAGTTTTTCCTGCATTCACTGCGTGTCCAACAGTATCTACTTTAGCCTGTTTCGCCTTTGCTTCTGAATCTGCTGCAATCTTCTCTCTGTCAATTGCCTGCGACTCTGTTGCTAACGCATAATCAGACTCAATTTTCTGCTGTTCATTACGCACCTTATACAGGTCTGTAATTGCTCTTGAAATATTGGTATACTCATCGCTACCGGGTTTGACATTGTCTAACTCTGCTATTTGATTACTCAGAGCATCCTCCAATCTCTCCTCAACTGTGTAATTTTCCTCACTCATAGTGATTCTCCTTTCTGTGTTGTGTTAATATGTATCATTATAGGCCGTGTTTTTACCGCGCCTCTGACACATCCAAAATTATCTTTTTATAATCATTCAACGACTCCATAGCTTTCTCATTGTCAAATTCAATCCAATAAATATAACTTCCATTTGGATTTTTCTGATAATTCAAACTTCCTATGTGATGCGTTTTGCAATGTATATCATCATATATAGATACCGTAACAGCCCCCACGGCAAAAGATAAAGCCATTGCAATTAACACTATGACTATTGTTGTGCCCATGTGTTCACCTCCTTAAAAGACAAAAAAAAAATAAGAACAGCTCATTTTATCAACCCCGCCATTACGCGTTACTAACCCTATAGGTGCCGTAAGTTATTAATATTACGAACCGCTGTTCTCTCATATTAGTCCTTGTTTTTTTCGCGAATTTAATGATACAAAAATATAATGATTCATAGGGTACTGTGTAGGGCAAAATATAAGACCCAGATTTCTCTGAGTCCTATAATTCATTAACTTATAAAATACTTTTTTAATATTGCGCCTTTATACATTCCTATCACTTCATTCACAATCCAAAGAACGTCTTTACCGGTTCTTATGTAATCTGCAAATGATTCGCTGTGATAATCGCTATAATAATATTCGAATTTGAATCCGTCATGTTTGATATCGACTATCAAGCCATACTTGTCGTTTGCTACTACATAAATTCCTGCTCTTATTCGTTCTTTTAAACTATTGTAAATATGTTTTGTAATAATCATTTCTAATTCTTCTGGCATAATATTTCCTCCTATAATAAGCTGTTAATGTGCTTCATTATAGGCAATGTTTTCTACGCGTTATCGTTTATGTGACAGCAGCCAGAAAAACTTCCTATATCTATCGTAATACATATCGCGTTCACAAGGTATCTCTAATATAGTTTTTAAATAAGTGAACGGATATCCATTTGTAACAGCTTTGAAAATATAATCGCCTAATATAGGGTCTGTTCGATATGCAACCTCTTTTATTAAGTCCATCTTCTTTGAAATGTAATACATTTCTATGGCAGCATCACCAACATTGTCATTAAGATTGCAACATTTTATCTCATTTCCTGATGCTGCAGTATATCCCCGTAGAGATAATTCCAAATATAGCTTATGCCATTCAGGATATTGCAGACAGAAATGCTTTAATTCCAAAAACTTATGTTTGCTGATATGCCATTTGTTTCTTTTTGATAATTCTGACCGTACATCTTTGCTCATTTCTTTTCTCCTTTACTATGTAAATATGAATTAACAGTAGAATAGAAAATGGGGTGCTATGTGCGGTCAATTTCCACTTATTACCATTTATTTCTAACCTAGATTAAAAATTACGGCAAAAAAATATAAATCCATGTAAAAACAGAGGGCCCTCTTTAATTTGAGGGTCCTCTATTATTATTTCCAATACTTCTTAGAATATATATAAGAAAGGAGGTAATCACTAAGAACATTAATCAACAGGAACTCTAAGAAGTATGTGAAAACTTATTAATATTTAAGATATCTTTCGGCGACATATCCAACAGCGCCGTTGTAAGACACCTTTGACATAGTTGTAGTTGCGCCGGATATACGCATATTTTTGCATTTTCTTGACAACACTGTCACTTTAGCGCCATTAGCTAATGAGCCAATCTGTACTCCAGATGAATTTCTGAGTCTTAATGTGCTGCCACTTGTATGTACATGTGCTGTAACTGACCGTGAATGAGAATTATACCTTGCAAGTAACTTAGCCTTAGTCTTAGGTCCATACTCGCCATCCCATTCACTAGGATCATTTGGAAATGCAGATTTCTGGAATTCAATAGTCGCATTCTTGGTATTTGAGCCGAAATCATTGTCAACTCTACCGCAATAATATCCACAAGCGTTGAGCATTGTCTGTAATGTTCCAACTGCTGCTCCTTTATCGCCCTTTCTAAGGACATTTGAAGGAACTGATGCTGCTGGCTTACTTTCCTGTGTTGCTGGCTGAGGTGCTGGTGCAGAGTCTGCTGAGAATTTTGGACAAATATAGCCACGGATAAACTTCTGATTAGCTGTTACAGTACATCTCTGCACTGCATCACTCTTGTTACCCTCGATTACAGTTATTGTGTTGCCTTCTACTTTTTCAACAATTCCAACATGGTCAGGTACTCCCATATCATCGCCTTTACCTTTATCCTGCCAATCGTATAATATAGCGTCAGCAGGCTTCGGCACATGGCTATCAGCTTCAATCCAGCATCCCATAGACTTTGCCTTTGCTATAGCTCTGTTGCAAGAGCACTCAAGCGGAAATATATCAGCAAGTCCTGCCTTAATATATGCTGCTGATGCTGTTGTCATGCACCATAAATCTGTATATTTAACTTTGTAGTTCTGAGCAAGTGGTTTGTGATTGTTGTAAATATCAATAATGGCTTTGTGTGAACCATCTGATTCTTTACGTCCAATCCATCCTCTCATTACCTGAACTACTGACTGTCTTTTTTCTGATTCTGTCATATCAAGTCTTCCTTTCTACTAATTTTAAGCATAAAAAAAGAACCTCAACTTTCGCTGAGACTCTACTGTACCACTTACTGTACCATTTTTTATTCAAAAGACGCCATATAATGGCACTTGATGAAAAGTTCGAAATCGTGAAAAGCCTGTAAATATAAGCTTTTAAAGCCTGATGAAACGTGTTGAAATTCGAATAGCTCTTACAACCCTCGAGTGCTAATTTTTTTAATAAAATTTTTGAAACCCTTGATTTTACTTGGTGTTTCAGGCTTTATAAATTTTCTATTAAATTGATTTTGGCGTTTACTGTACCATTACTGTACCATTTTTTCAATTTTTTCATTTCATGCTTAGCATCAAATGATACGAAAAAGCAGTCAATCCTAAATGTGAAAGACTGCTTTACCTATTAATTATATCATTGAATATTGATCATCAGATATTCTGATTTACAGCCGGTTTTAAACTTAATAGCCCAGTCTGCAATACCCGAAGTCACTATAAAGTTTGTACTATCGCGCTTTTCATATCCATAAATCCTGTCATCAGGTGTCATTCCTGTAAGTTTTTCTACCGTCATAAGCGGAAAAAGCTGTCCTCCGTGCGTATGACCCGAAAGAACCAGATCCACTCCTGAGTCTGCCTGGCTTGCATAATCTTCCGGTTGGTGATCTAAAACAATAGAAAATTTATCCGGATCTAAGTCTTTTACTAGTTCTTCCATGTTCTTCCTTCCTGCACCGTATTCTTCAGATTTGTCAGCTCTCCCGATAATATAAAACCGGTTGTCTATCAGTTCTACATCATCTTCCATAACATGGACATTATTCTTTTCTAAATTCTCTTTAAGATCAGCACCGCTATAACCTCGATAATCAGATGGATAATAACCTTTATCATGGTTTCCAAAGGTATAATACACACCATAAGTACATTTTAACTCGCCAAGTGCCCGGCATGCCCTTACCATATCCGCTTTCGATGTATCATCATCCACGAAATCACCAACGATCAATATGATATCCGGACTTTGTGCCTCAATTTCCTTCATATGTCCGGCGAAGCCTTCTCCATCAAATGTTGCTCCAACATGCGAATCAGAAAATACAGCAACTTTGAGATTTCCAACACTTTTATCCGTCTGTATTTCATATGATGTCTGCCATACATGATGTGCGCAGTACCATCCTGCACCAAGATAACACACCGTAAACACGACGGCTGTTATTCCTGCATAGTATCTTTTAAATTCCTTTTTTCTTATTTTTTGTATTATCGTAAAAATTCCCTCAGCAAGCAGCCAGAATACAAGCAGATGCAGAATACAGACAATAGCATTCATATATCCTCATGCGAGCCAAATACTTGCTGATAACGCTATTAAGATTATCAGTCCGATCAGAAAGCAAATATTTCTTTTTTCTTTTGCAATCCTTTTAATAATCCAAAATCTGCCAATACGGCTGGCAAGAAACAAAATTCCCGCTGCTGACAAAACAGCAAGAATTATCATAAGAAGTCCCCACATGTTCATCTTTTGTTCTCCTTCAAATCACTTATTCAAACTACTTATTAAGTTCCAGATCATTGATCCAGCCTGTAACCTCATCTGCACTTACACCAGACGGAAACCTTTTGCCATCCTGCCAGTCACCTGTTCCTGCCTGTTTCTTTAAAAGCTCACCGCTGTCTCCCAATCCTGATGAAGTTGATGTGGCAAACGGAATAACAGTCTTTCCTGTAAAGTCATTAAGCTGTACAAAGCTGTTTACCGGCCAGGCTGCAATTCCCCACCAGATTGGGTATCCTATAAAAACGGTGTCATAATCATCCCAGTTGTCAACTGTATTGTATTCAAGTTCCACATCTCTTGTCTCAGGATTATTATGTTCCTGAGTTACCCTGCTGTTTTTGTTAGTCCAATCCAGATCATCACTTGTATACACGTCTGTCGGCACAAGCTCAAACAGATCTCCGTCTGTCTCTTCTGCAATATTCTCTGCAACAGCCTTTGTATTTCCTGATGCCGAATAATATACTACAAGTACCTTTGATGACTCTCCATTATTACTTTCAATCTGTGTCGACTTAAGTTCCTGTTTAGTTTTAGTTGCTTCTCTGTCTTTACTTGATGTACATCCTGCAATGTTAACACATGCAAGTGTTCCGATAAGAATTGCCGGGATTAGTTTTTTAATACTCATATTTGCTCCTTTACTGTTTTATCTCATTAATTTTTCTCTTTTATATTTTTTGCATAACGCTTCGATGGTCTGCTTATTATCAATAAAATAAATATCAATACCGCAGTAAACGACAGACTAAGCGGATATGCCATCATGATTGTTCTAAATGTTCTACTTTGCAGAAATATTAAGCTACTATTTTTTCTGTATCTTTGAACCACCAAATACCTGCGACATTGGTATATTGTCGAGCATCTCATCTATTGCTTTTACTTCATCTTTTGTCAGTTTTATCTCAGATGCTTTCATGTTCTCTTCCAGTCTGCTTACCTTTCTTGTTCCCGGAATAGGAACGATATACAGTTTCTTTGCACTCATCCACGCAAGTGATATCTGGGCCGGTGTAGCTTTTTTCTCCTCTGCCAGAAGTTTTATCCAGAGTATAAATTCCTTATTTTCTTTAATTCCTTCATCACTAAACTGTGGCATCATGCTTCTGTAATCTCCCGGTTTTTCGAATTGTGCATGGGAATTATACACAGCTGTAAGGAAACCATTCGCAAGTGGAGAAAAAGCAACAAATCCTATTCCTAATTCTTCAAGTACAGGGAATAATTTTTCATAGTCCCTATACATCATGGAATATCTGTTCTGGATCGCAGTTATCGGACATACTTTATTAGCGCGTCTGATCGTATCTTCATCTGCCTCTGAAAGTCCCCAGTGCGTGATCTTTCCCTGTTCAATCAATTCCTTCATTGCCCCTGCTGTCTCCTCAATTGGCACCGTCGGATCTATACGGTGGATATAGTATAAGTCCAGATGATCTGTGTTAAGACGCTTCAATGAGCCATCGATCGACGATTTAATTGTCTCCGGTCGTCCATCCGGGATCAACGGTTTATTAACAGTTGTTGCTGTTTCATCAAATCGTATGCCACACTTTGATGCCAGCACTATTTTGTTTCTATATGGCTTCAATATCTTTCCAAGCAGTTTTTCATTGTGATGCGGGTCTTCTGCTGTTCCGTATATCTCTGCTGTATCAAAAAATGTACAGCCACAGTCTATGGCTTTATCTATCAAAGCCTCTGCCTCTTTTTCTGTCGATACAGTTCCGTATGCATGGCTCATTCCCATACATCCTAATCCGATTTCTGATACTTCCAAGTCTCTTCCTAAAATTCTTTTCTCCATGTTTAAACGCACCCTTTCTTTCTATCACTTATTTTCCTAAAATAAGTATACGAAAAAGAGACTTCCATAAGAAGTCTCCTTTCGTTAATCAGTTTAAACCCAGAGGTTAAGGTTTATTTATAAGATCCCTGATAGATTGCAACACAATCTTCATCAGTAAGCTTATACATATCATTCTCGAAGTTAATTCCAAGAGTAGCTCTTGCATTTTCAGCCATCTTTGGAAATTCCTCAGGTGTAATTCCATAATCAGACATTTTAAGTTCTGTTACATTACAGTCTTCCTGTAATTTAACAAGCATTGTTATAAAATCTTCTGGTTTTTTTGCATCTTCCATACCCATAAGCTTTGCCATTTCAATGAAACGATCATCACAGACATGCTTATCGATAAAGAAACTATAAAATGCTTTTGAAATCATAATAAGACCGGCTCCATGAGGAAGCTTCTCATGATATGCCGAAAGTGCATGCTCAAGCGGATGTGCACTGACGCATGTTCCAACTGTCATCTGTATGCCTGAAAGATAACTTCCGAATGCAACATTACTCATTGCCTCAATGTTTTCAGGCTCACGAATTGATGTAACAAGATTGCATGACACATTTCTGATTGCCTCTGCAGCAACCATCTTGCTGAATTCATTTCTATTTGCGGAAATATATCCTTCAGTAGAATGGAATAATGCATCAAATCCCTGGTATGCCTTGAATGCAGCCGGAACACTTGTCATCAATTCAGGATCAACGATCGCAAGGACCGGCATAGTTCCTGTACCAAATACTCCTGTTTTCTCCTGGGTATCCGGATTGGTAATAACACCGCCGCCGTCAGTCTCTGAACCTGTACCGGCTGTTGTTGTAATAGCCACGATTGGAAGTGATGGCATCGGTGGCCACTGTTTCTTTCCTGTTCCAAACATAACATAATCCCAGAGATCATCACTCTCATTAGTTGCCATAATGCCGATTGCTTTCGAAGCATCCATTACGCTTCCGCCACCTAAAGCAACGATAAAATCACAGCCATTCTCTTTCGCAAATTTTCCGCCCTCTTCAACAACAGGCTTTGTAGGGTTTGAACCCACTTTATCAAAAATAACATATTCCACATTACTTTGCTTCAATTCGTTCTCGAGTCTGTCTAAATATCCGTTTGCACGTGTAGATTTACCATTTGAGATAACAACCAATGCCTTACTTCCATGAACAGCTCCCATTGGTGTATTTATCTGTGTATGAAGTTCATTTAATTTACCTGCTCCAAATAACGCATTTATTGGTATTGAAAAATTAAAACTCATTATTTCTTCTCTCCCTCCGGAAAAATGATCTTAAAAACAAAGAAAAATATTATCATAGATACTCCACCTGTAATAAATGTAACAAGAATATTGTATATTGCAGGCGGTACATAAACAGCCGCGATAGGCATCCACAGATTATTCAGTCCATTGCATATCAGTGATATGACTACCCATGCCAGAAAATACCAGATTGCCTGATATACCGGATTGCCCTTACTTTTAAATGTGATATTTCTCTGTAAAGGAAAATTGATGCACTGTGCAAGAAAAGATCCTGTTTCATAACTTATAAAATAACCGAGACCACCACCTATCATCACTGCACCCGATGCATCTCTTAGTACATCATATCCCAACAGGCTCCATGTAAATTTTACACCAAGTATATTCATATTTTTTCTTGGCCACATAAATTCTGTTCCGGCAAGTCCTATTCCAAGGATGTGAGGCATAAACGTAAATACCAGATACTGAAATATTGTCACTCCCATGCTAAAAACGAAGAAATAAAATATCTGATATACCCATTTGGATAATTTAGGATGTTTTTCTGTAAATGATTTCCAAAATTCCATTTCATTTTCCTCCGTTTGAATTAAGTTTCTTTATATACTTTTTATTGAGTCTCCTGTTTCTGAAAAATCCTGTAATAACAATTCCGAATCCTTTGAAAAAATGACCGTTTACAACCATCATTACACCGTCTATCATTTCCATACTTACAATTCCGCCTGTCATTTTGGCAATTGCCCTGAATGGAATATTGTATTGGAATAAAAGATTTAGGTCGGTCTTACCCAGCTCTTCATTTTTTTTCAACTTATTTGTAAGTATTTTATAGATAAAACGCGCAAGAGCACTCTTGGCATAATACATCTGGCAGACAGCATCATTTACATCCAGCTCACCGCGCCATTTTCCATCGGGAATCGTTCTGTCAAGTAATTCTTCAAATTCTTTATCAGACACTTTCTGTATATTTCCGGAAAAATAAGATGGCATATGATCTTTTGAATATGGATATTCTGTTGTTGTACCGTCAATATTTATCTGCCCTGTATGCCTTATATCCTGACAATCCGCTCCGACCATCACCTGATATTCTCCGGCTTCGACTTCCCATTTTGAAGTAATGATATTCCAATATCTGAATGTTTTATCATCAAAATCTATATTTATATTTCTGCTTTCACCAGCCTTAAGAAATACCTTTTTGAAGCCTTTTAATTCCTTATCCGGTCTGAAAATCTTTGCATCCTTTTTGCCTATGTAAAGCTGGATTGTTTCTGCGCCGTCAACATCGCCTGTATTTGTCACTGTAATCCTTATGCCATCGTTATTGACGATAAGATCACTGTACTTGAAATTTGTATAAGATAATCCATAGCCAAACGGATACAGCACTCTTATGTTTGCTGTATCATAATATCGGTAGCCGACAAAAATTCCTTCCCTGTATTCAGAGTTTCTCTCCACACTTGGAAAATATCTCAGGGAAGGTGTATCCTCATATCTGACCGGATATGTTTCATTGAGCCTGCCTGACGGATTTATTTTGCCTGTTATTATATCAAGCATAGCTTGGGCTCCGGCCTGTCCGTACAGGTAACCGTGAATGATGCCCTTAAGGCAATGATGCCATGACATTTCTATTGCTGATCCTGCACTTAGCACACCTACTATATTTTTATTTACCTTTACCAGTTTCTCAAGCAAATGTATCTGATTCTGCGGTATTCTCATGTGATTTCTGTCCACACCCTCAGATTCACTAAGTTCATCGAGTCCGAAACAGTAAATAACCACATCAGCCTGCTCTGCCAGATCAATTGCTGCTTTTTCCATGATAGCATCTATTCCGCCTGAACGAAGATAACCTCTTGTGCATCCTACAACATGAAGTGTAGTATTATTGATCAGCATATTCATGTGCTCTACAGAGGTTGCATTCACAACTGACGAACCCGAGCCCTGATATCTCGGAACATAAGCAAAATCACCTATAAGAGCCACCCTTGTATCCGGTTTAAGCGGCAGTATATTGTCACTGTTTTTCAATAATACCGCACTCTCGGCAGCGGCTCTGTAAGCCAGATCATTATGCTTTTTAAATCCTTTATCATCTATTTTTTCTCGTTCCTGTGAAAGCTCAAAAACTGCCTCAAGCATGCGGTCAACGCTGTTATCAATAGTGCTTTCCTTAATTCTGCCTTCTTTTACAGCTTTTATAAGCTGCCTTGCCGAATCAAGTCCGGGATTTGGCATTTCCAGATCAGATCCTGCCTGTACACCTTTAACATGATCATTTGATCCGCCCCAGTCAGTTATCACTATGCCGTCAAATCCCCATTCATCACGCAATATATCAGTAAGAAGATGTGCATTTTCGTTGGCATATGTTCCGTTTACCTGATTGTAACTTGTCATTATCGCCTTCGCATGACCTTCCTTAACAGCTATTTCAAAGCCTGTCAGATAAATTTCCCTGAGCGTCCTCTCATCGACAACTGCATTCATAGCCATTCTTCTTAGTTCCTGGCTGTTTACCGCAAAATGTTTCGGACATGCATATACACCCTGGCTCTGTATGCCTCTTATATATCCGGCTGCCATTTTTCCTGCAAGATATGGGTCTTCTGAAAAATACTCAAAATTTCTGCCACAAAGCGGATTTCTCTTGATATTAAGTCCGGGGCCAAGGACGATATCAACACCCTGTGTATTGGCTTCCTGTCCAAGCGCCTGCCCTATCTTATCTCCAAACTCCGGATCCCAGCTGTTTGCAACCGTTGCAGCTGTTGGGAAGCATGTGGCAGGAAGGGAGGGATTGAGACCAAGATGGTCTCCTGTCCCTGCCTGCTTACGAATGCCATGAGGTCCATCAGAACAGTAAATTGAAGGTATTCCAAGCCTGTCTAGATTCCATGTCTGCCATTCGCCTTTGCCGCTTAATAATGCTGCTTTTTCTTCTAAAGTCATTTTATCTATGATTTCTTTATGTTTCATCTTACTCACCATCGGTTACGATAATCTGATCATTATTTCTTTTCTTACGGTATCTGATGATCAAAGCTGCTTCTGCTGCAATTAAGAGTACAGCCAGAATCGCATCTGCTGCATAGATCATTTTAAGCCATCCCGGAGTCTCACCCGGCACATAATTTTCATACGCAGAACTGTTTACTGTTGTATACAGAATGTTTTTAACAGCTTTTCTCATGGCGATAACTGATGTAGCACTAAGATCTGTCATGATAGCATCATTTCCTGCTGTTCCGAGCATCATGTCGGTTCCTCCTCTTACAGCTCTGTCTGCATCCATATATCCATAGTTGCCAAAGTAATCTGATATAACCATTCCTTTGTATCCCCATTCACCTCTCAGCACATCATTAAGCAGCTGTGTACAGCTTCCTGCCCACTCTGTACCAAGGAAATTGTATGAAGACATGACAGCTATCTTTCCATCCGGATATGCTTTTATGGTATCCTCAAATGGTTTGAAATATATTTCACGCATTGCCTGCTCATTGCTCCAGGTCGTAAGGAATGCATTTCTGTTTATCTCCTGCTCATTTAAAACAAAATGTTTGATAAACGGATACATTCCGGCATTTACTATTCCTTCAACCTCTGCTTTTGCCATTTCCGCACTTAATTTACTGTCCTCTGAATAATATTCAAAGTCACGTCCACCGAATGCACTTCTGTGAATATTCATAGATGGTGCATACCAGCCGGTTACATGATAATCCGCAAATTCCTGTCCCATGGCCTCAGAAAATGCTACTGCAAGCTCTGTATTCCATGTCTGTGCCAATATTATCTCTGAACAGAAACCTGTTCCGAATATTCCAAGAGTACTAGAGTTTACTCCTGCCGGTCCGTCTGTATCAAGAATACGTATCTTGTCAATAGATCTTACTGCAATATTCTGATGTCCGCCAAAGGCTATAAGGTCAACCATCTCGTCTACCGTCATCTCATCAAGCAGATCTTCCCAGCGGTCATCATCGTAAGAAGCTCCCCTCAGGTCAAATAACTCTAGACCATTGTCAGCTCCTGTTGTAGGCATCTTATCGTCATCATTATCATAATCGGTCGGATCATATGTACCGTTTCCATAAATGGTTCCGTCTAACTCAAAATTTGTCGGAGCTGCTGTCGCTGTATCATAATTTGCAAATCCGTCTTTTCTTGAAAGATATGTAATATCACCTTCCACAAAATCAAATTTGTTGTCAGCAACTTCCACATCTCCGTTGTGCTTATTATTCTCATCATATACGATATCTTCTGCCACATTGTAAGTCTTTGAATCCACAACATTATGGCTGTCTGTTCTTAAACTGATATCATAATCCCCATGCTCTAATACATAGTGTCCTGCTCCGTATGTGTCATATGAAGCCATATCCTCATCACTGAATGTCAGTGTCACTGTCTCTGACTCCCCCGGCTCAAGAAGATCTGTCTTGTCAAATGCAAGCAGATTAACACTTGATTTTTCTATTCCGCCATTATAATACGGTGGGTCATAATAAAGCTCTACTACATCTTTTCCTGCTGTGTCACCTGTATTTGTAACAGTCACATCTACACTGATTCCATCGTCTGAAGCCCGGAGCTCGCCCATTGTTTCATCAAAAGTCGTATAACTGAGACCATATCCAAACGGATACATAACCGTATCATCATAATTGATAAGTCCTTCATCCGCTGCTGTCTCGTAAAATCTATATCCTACATAGATACCTTCAACATAGTCTACAAATGATACGATTCCGTCAGCTCTCTCCCACGCTTTCTTAGCTGCGTCGGAAACTTTATCTGTGTTTGTATAAGCAAAGTGACCTATGTTATTGATATAAGGAGCCTTGTTTATATCCTTAAGCCATGTATCTGTTGTTTTCCTGACGGGTTGACCTCTCCCGATATGATATTTCCGAGTGCATTAAAACCTGTTGCACCTGCTCCGGCACATAAAAGTACACTCTTGATCTGCTCATAATCGTTTGTCCAGCCAAGCTCCATCGCATTTGCACCATTGTATACAACGATTACATCATCAAAATTACTGCATACGAGGTCTACAAGATCCTGCTCTGTTTTACTGAGTTCCAGATATGACTGTCCGTCTTCAAAATCATCATAATCTTTTGAATTATTTGTATAAGTTCCTTTTGTGTACTTAGTTCCTATATCCATGGTAGAACCATCCATTATAGGTCCCATATCTATTGGAAGATCAGTTCCTTCACCTCCGGTTCTCGAGAGAACGATCATCGCTACATCAGAGAAGTCTTTTGCATCATTTATGATCTTATCGGAATAATCAGCTGCCGGAACCTCAGGAAGTGTCCAGTCCTGACCATCATTGATGCTGATCACCGGTCTGTCCTGTCTGTACTCAGTGTACATATCAGACAGCTCACTGTTTGTCTCAAAACCTGCATTTTCAAGTCCTTTAAGTATTCCTACCGCTGTAGTAGCATCGACTGTTCCGGATCCTGTTCCTCCATATACCGGATTAGTTGATGACCAGCCGAATACATTGATCTTCTGTGGTACGATCGGTAGGAATGAATTATCATTTTTTGTCATTACCACACCCTCATTAGTCACATCTTCAATCACTTTTTTTGAATTGTCGATATGACCCTGATCAAGAGTTCCTTTGTCCGATAACACGACATTCAACGTGTTGTACAAAGTTTCTGCAGCAGCCACATTTAATGTAACTACTGTTATGAGTAAGAAAGCAAAGAATGACTGAAATCGTATCATTCTCTTTATCAGTTTTTCCTTCTTTCTTACAATGATCATAACCGCGATCATAGCTATAAACGCGATTGCAATGATGATCAGATGTGTTCTGACCATGTTAATAACACTTATGACATCTTCCCATGCCACTTCAACGTTACCCATACGTAATCCTCCTTTTTTCATGTATGTTTCGTTGAAATGACTATATCAAAAAAGGAACCTCAAAAGTGCACTCTGGTTTTCTTGGTCCCTTTTCTGGTAAAACTGGTATTTTATTGTTCCGGAAAAAATATAATGTCCGTTATAAATTTCATTTTATCTGTTCTCATAAGCATGGTTCCATGGTAATGATCCACGATGTAGCGTATGCTCTTTACTCCGAATCCATGATAGTTTTTGTCTTCTTTAGTTGTAACCGGCAATCCATCATCAAATGTGATTTGCTCATTGCAGTAATTCTCAATATGAATATGTGCTCCCTTATTTTTCTCTTTAACACTGATACTGATAATACGCTTCTCATCATCCTCCTCTTTTATAACACTTTCTATGGCATTATCCATCAAATTGCCAAACAAAGCATAAACGTCCGTAGTTTTCATAAAGTTTAGCATACTTCCATCAACCATAGTACTGAGCTTTATTCTATATTCTGTACACAGAATGCTCTTTTCCGTAAGAACAAGATCTAACGCTTCATTGCCTGTCTGAAAAATATTATCATAAATGGCAAGTGCATTTCGCACATCATCAACATATTTCTTCTGCTCGTCAGCATCCTCTATTCTCGTTATCTTTGAAATCCTGTATTTAAGGTCATGGCATTTTATATTGATGATATCAATAGTTTCTTTCGAAAGCTTCTGCTTTTCTCCCATATTATTTATCATCTGCTCCATCATCTCTTTCTCACGGATGATCTGGTTCTGCCTTGACATATTAAATGCCATAAATACTGCCAGTATGCAGCATACAATCGCATACATTTTGCAAAAAACATTCTGAAGCCGGCTGCTGTCACCGCTAAACATTGTACTGTCCACCAGCACACTATTTACAACAACTATAAACAGGATCACAAGTGCAAGTGTTATCATGCGTATATCCTTCTGCTTGTGCTCTGATTTTCCTTCATAATGCCTGACAATAAAAAAATACGCTGCTGCCGATATAACAATATATGGTAAAATACGTATCACAATAAAATCAATGTATACATTTAATTTCATGTCTATTATCTGCTGTATTATTGTAATAAACGCATAAGCAATATGCTGCGTTGCATATCCGCATATTCCCGCAAACAATATTTCCTCAACTTTATCTTTAAAACATATTGCCATAGAAAGCAGGCTGCACGCAAATATACCAATATAGTAAACAATGGATATAACAGGATTTTCCCACGGAACAGCCGATAAAAGTTCAAATATCAGTAGTGAAACCGAAAAATACATACATATTGCCGCCACTGCTTTTATTATGAAATGCTTTCTTCGTTCAAATGCAAACGTGTAAATACTTTCTGTTATAAGAAGCTGGATACAGAAACGTATACAAGATATAATCTGCATATTTGTCATTAGAAATCACCTCCCAGATATCTCATAAAATCATCCTTAAATTTCTTCTTTCGCTGTCTGCTTATAGGCAGACACACATCCTCAATCCATACACTGTCTTTGCACATTTTTGAAACATATTTCAGATTTACAAGACAACCATTTATGCATTTTGAAAAACCTTCCCCCTGCAATTTGTTTTCTATATCGATCATAGTCCCTCTCGCCTGAAACTCACCCTGCTTTGTGTGAAATACAAGATAATTTTTGTTTTTCTCTATATACAATATCTGAGAGACTTTTATTTTCATTACAGAATCATTGTCATGTACGATTATTGTTTTATCCTTATTAAGTTCCAAAGAACGCATTGTCTTTTCCAGCTTGTCCTTAAATACATAATAGCTTATCGGTTTAACAATAAAATCAATCGCATCAACCTCATAGCCATGTATGGCATATTGAGCCATATTAGTCACAAAAACAATAGCTATTCCGGAGTCGAGTTTTCGAAGCTTTCTGGCTGCTGTCATTCCATCCATATGAGGCATCTCAATGTCTAAGAAAACTATATCGAGATTTCCACGATACTCTTCTATAAAATTCAGACCATCTGTATACTGTACAATCTCAAAATTTGTATTTGTTTCATTCTTGTACGTATTGATAAATTCGCATATCATCTTCTGATGTTCCAAGTCATCATCAATTAACCCTACACGTATCATAAAACCTGCTCCTTCATATATAATATATAAGCCGCAGCAATCAAGCTGCGGCCTGAAAAGATTAACATTAATGTATAAAATTGGTAAATACAAAAGCCGGTGCCTGTGGCATTTCTATTCCCATCTTTGATGCAACATTTTTGCAGTTGATAAAATATGCCATATTGTTGCCAAGCACCTGCATAACCTGCATTCCCTCAAGATCCTGCTTTACTTCGTCAGGATTTGTTCCATGTACCATATTCCAATATGTTGTCCTCCTTGTTTTCTTTTCATCTTACAGGCATATTATAAATCCCATATACCTATAGGAGAAGTTTCTCTTAGTTTTGAGTCATTAACCTATCGGTTATCACTGTTTCTGCTTATCAAACAGCCAACTCATTATAGCCTTATCCTGAAAAAATTATTTTTCTTTTGTCCATATATCCACCTTCCTTTTCGTCTTATCTCGTCTTGTACTTTTTCATAAGCAAACCGGCATAATATCCGATGAATGCTATAAGTATCATTACAGCCAGATAATCTGCCATAAAAAACAGTACGCTTTCCGTGTAATCATAAAATACAAAATGCATTTTCATCAACAGATAATCACCTATCTGTCTTTTTATGAACGCATACACACCATATACCGCCAATATAACCGCAATCGCCCTCGCAATCCATTTTCTTACCGCTGACGGCTGTTTGAAAATCCTGCCTACCATTATAACCGCCATATTCCAATGCATTCCCAGGTGAAGCGACATAATTATAAGTCCCCAATATGCACAAAACATATGTACCTGTCTTGCCATCATATATGAGCCTTCAATTCTTACCATGCCAAATATATGATCAGACAGCAGTATTCCGCTTATCATAGAGCCTATCATAAGTATAAACATGATCATCGCCAGTGCTGTCTGCACACCCCTGAAAAGAGTGTATTTTCCTTTTGCGACTGTTGCCAGCCATTTGCGGTTTAAAATATGATGCGCTATAAAAAGCACAAACATCGCCATGCCTATCCATTCATGTAGGGTCTCTCCAAGCAGACTGTATGGCATGAGAAGAAGCAGGCATGCTGTCATGCCTATATCTATCATAATCTTTACTGTCAGTTTTTTGTTTTTCATCATATACCTCTTATCCTATGATATCTATTTTGTGTTTTCCTGCCAGAATGATACTGCACGGTCTATCCAGCCCTCTGCCACGGTTTTCTGTCCCAGTCCGAAGCCATGTGAGAGTCCTTTAAACACCTCTAATTCGGCATTTGTCCCATTCTTCTTTATCTGTGAAATGTATCTTTCCATACTCCTGTAAGATGCAATTCCATCACTCATTCCCACACACGCATATGTAGGCGGTTCATTTCCTGTCACTACTGAAAGCCCTGTATACTGCATAATTACCGCAGCCGGTGCCGGATAACTATCCTCCCCAAAATATGCAGTTCCGTATGATCCAAGCCATGCTGCCATTCTCGCCCCGGCAGATCCTCCCCAGAGAGAATAGTCAGTCATATCTATCTGCAATTCATCCGCATTCTCATACAGATATGCTATCGCTCTTGCCAGATCTTCACAGGCAGTCTGCGCACCCGGTCTGTAGATCAGGGCAAACGCATTATATCCTTTTTTTGAAATCTCCAATGCTTGTGGAAAGCTGTCATGTATACCTGCAACATACACAAATCCACCACCCGCATTTATTATAGCTGTTTTTTCTCCTGCATTTCCCCTGAAAAAGAACAGACCTGTATTCCTTTTTTCAGGATCCGCCTGCATCTCATCTTCACTGTATATATTATAAAAAATCCTGTTACCACTCTCACTCTGATTTTTCATATAATTTACAATCTCAACTGTTTTATCTGTATTTACCTCACTGTACCACGGCAGTATGGAACTTACCTCTGAAAGCTTTAAGTCATCATCTATTTTAAAATCAGTTGGAAAAATAAGTCTGCCGTAATCCTCAAATACCGGATCATTTATCACATCACTTATCCTGCTTTTCGCTGTATATCCGCCCTTTATATCGTACAATGAATCATTGTTCCAAGTCATATCATTGCTCCCTTCGCTTTGAGTATTTTGAGTATTTTCGGCATCAGTCTGCTTTTCCCGATTGGTTCTCCCACATGCACTAAAAGTAGTGATCACCAAAGCACATGCGATTATCATAATCTTTATACGCATAACATACCCTCCGTATTTCTTTCGGATAAAGTATATAGAAAACGAGACTCCCTAAGAAGTCTCGTTTTGTTATGCTGTATAAACCATAAGGTTATGCCTTTATTTTGTTTATGGCTTTTATTAGACGTCTGACCTTTTCAGATGGCTCCTTTGAGTGTAGTATGCCAAACGGCATGGTATAATCCCACTCAACCGGAATAATCCTTATAAGCGGGTGAACACTCTCCCAGCTTTTGAATGCAAGGAGCACTTCATTATTGTTCTCACACCGGTTAAATGCTTCTATATTGTATAAATCAAAATCTACTATGTTTATATCCGGATTCTTAACAGCAATAAAATCCCTTAATTTATCGCCATAATAGCTCCAACCTCGCTTCATAAGCATAAGATTTTCACCCTTTAGATCATCTAGTGTAATCTTTTCCTTCTTTGCCAGCCTGTGATGTATCGACACTGCCACGCAAAACGGCTCTCTTGATATCTCTGTTGCATCGCACCCTCTGAGTTTAAGCATGGTTTCATCAAATATACCTGCAACCACATCAATATTCTGCCCCAGATTTGCCAGTATTTCTCTTGCATTCTCGATCGTATTTTCAAATGTAATAAGCTGGAATTTCATATCCGGATATATTTTTTGTATCTTTGGCCAAAGCTCGACAAAGACAGCCGGAGGAGTCATCGGAGAGACTCCTACACGTATCACATTGTCTGAAACATCCATTGCTTCCTTTGCACGTCTTATCGAATCTTTGCAGTAACCTACTATATATTTTGCATCATTATATATAGACTGTCCGGCATCTGTCACAACCAGACCTCTGTGTGTTCTTGAAAAAAGTTTCAGATCAAGACTTGCTTCCAGCGAATTTATCTGTTTTATAACTGCCGTTGGTGAAATGTAAAGCTTTTCTGCTGCCTTACTGAAACTTCCCGACTCCACCACACATATAAATGTATCAAGCTGTGGATTGTACATCATTTCTGGGTCACTCCTTTTTATTTCATTTATCTACTAATATTGCGTTAAAAACTCTCCTGTGATAATATCATATTACCACACTGTAGTTACTACCTGGCAAGTAATTTGGCATTGTATTTTATAAAATATTTGTAAAATTTATTTCATTAAATGTAGGAGCTGCATGATGTATAATAAATTATCTTCGTTTCAAAATCTCTATTATTATATCATAATTTTCCGGTTTATGCGGAAATGTACAGTCTGTACATACCTTAAGCGGCTTACCGTTCTTTTCGATATAACGCTTATTTCCCGGACAGTTTTTCATTTCATACAAAGGACAATAACAGAACAGACAGTTGAAGTCATCAAGTCCCTTGTGACACGGAAAATATTTGCACTCTGTGTTTTTAAAGTATTTATAAGAGTTTTCCATTTTTATTCCTTCTATATTCATATTCATATGCTTTTCTCACAAGGCTCTCTGCAAAATGCGGATTTGACGGATAGTACAGGTGCGGAAACCCAAGCCAGTAATTATCATGGCTTATCACGCAGTCGTAGCTTCTGCCTGTGGCCGGCTTGGTCGCAATACAATCGGCTCCGTTATCGGTGCTGTCGTAATAATGAAATTCATGCGCCTTTATTTTTTCATTTGGCGGTAGAAAATTGCTATGCTTTTCCGCAAGCTCAATATATCCGAACCTGACAAGCTTTCCCTTAAAATGACACCCACCATCCAGTGCCCCCACAAGCTTCGACTTATTCATATCATTTTGTATATCTGCTTTATTTTGTACATCAGGCTTGTTTTGCTCATCATTATCATCACAGATATCATGTATATATTTGTGTAGATACATAAATCCACCACACTCGGCAACCGTCGGCATTCCGGCTATAAAAGCTTTTTTTATGGCATTCAGCATAGATACGTTTTTACTCAGTTCCTTTGCATACAGCTCCGGATAACCGCCTCCAAGCAGCATTGCATCACAATCCTTTGGAAGCCTGGTATCGTGAAGCGGTGAAAAATACTGTAATTTTGCACCGCATTTTTCGAGCATTCTTAGGTTATCTTCATAGTAAAAACAAAAGGCTTCGTCCATGGCAACAGCTATGTTTACGGTATTTATTGCTTTATTTTGCGAAAATTCATTTTGATCACAATTACCTATATTTTTTTCATTATATACATCTGCATTTTCGCTGTCACTAATTTCATCTGCCGCTTCTGCTATATCTATAAACAAATCCATATCTATTGTCTTTTTTAGTCTGTCGGCAGTTTCATTGAGCTGTTTTTTTATATCTAAAAGCTCATCCGGCATGACAAGCCCCAGATGTCTGCTTGAAAGCCCGATATCCTTCTGTTCCGGAAAATACCCGACTACTTTTACGGAAAGCTCCTTCTCTATCAGAGGCTTTATGATGTCATAATAGCCCTTCGACATCCGATTGAGCAGAACCCCCTTA
>OLVO01000942.1_pt1 | contig 31954 bp, 26 predicted proteins | sample 1672571 | NCBI WGS metagenome assembly OLVO01 (sample SAMEA3136700, study PRJEB25190) | human gut metagenome | biome: human gut; feature: human-associated habitat; material: faeces | place: Austria | collected 2013
TCGCAGACTTCGTCTGTTTTCATTGCCCTTTGGTCGCCTCCGCAGAGGCGAAATCCCTGCGCATCGGGAAAAACTTCTGTGATAGAAGCACCCTTCTGCGATAAGAACAAAGAAGATTACGAAGGAACTTTCGTGCCTTCATCCGTCGCGCGGAGGAACACCGTTTCCAGCGAATCGTGTTCCTCCATCAGCATCCGAATCGGGGCATCCAGCCCGCAGAGCAGGCGGAATAGCTGCGTCTGCGCATCCGGCACGGCGGAGGCGTCGCATTCCAGCAATACCTCGCTGACCTCAATCGTTCGCGTCGGCAGCGCCTTCACCCGCCGCACGCACGGCAGTGACCGCAGCGCCGGAATCAGCTGCTTTTCCCGCATGGCAATGCTTGCTCGAAGCCGCAGCGTTTCGCCCGTTTCGGCTAATTCCTGCATGTCTGCTTCGTATTCCAAATGCCCGCGGTTCAGGATGAGTACCCGCTGGCAGAGCTGTTGAATCTCCGACAGGAGGTGCGAGGAAAAAATGACCGTGTGCGTTTTGCCGAGGTCGGCAATCAGCGCGCGAATCTCCACCACCTGACGCGGGTCAAGCCCGACGGTCGGTTCATCCAGCACCAGCACCTTCGGATTGCCGCATAGCGACTGCGCTACGCCGACACGCTGGCGGTAGCCCTTCGACAAATGCCCAATCAGGCGGTGCGCCACTTCGGACAGCCCGCAGGTGCGGATAATGTCCTCCACATGCGCCGCGATCGCCGATTTCTGTACTTCCTTTAGCTCGCACACGAACCGCAGGTAAGCCCGAACGGTCATTTCGTCATACAGCGGTGGTTTTTCCGGCAGATAGCCAATCAGCCGCTTGCACTCGCGTGCGTTTTGGAGGAGATCCATGCCGTCCACCAGCACCTGCCCCGACGTCGGCGGCAGATAGCCCGTGAGGATATTGAGCGTGGTGCTCTTGCCCGCGCCGTTTTGACCGAGCAGACCGACAATCTGCCCTTCCGGGGCGCGGAAAGAAACATCGTGCAGGGCTTCAACCGCACCGTAGCGCTTCGTGACATGCCTGAGTTCAATCATGGAGCATACCTCCCTTGGAATAGCATAAGCATTATAGCAGAAAGCGCACAAAAAAGCATGAACGAACTGTAAAGGATAAAAGAACGCATAGACAAAACCCCGCCCACACGGGATTTCTCCTGTGCAGACGGGGTAACGGACTATGTACTTATGGAATCACCCAAAAGTGGCGGCGCCGAAGGTTTCCGAAGGGCAATCGCAGACTTCGTCTGTTTCCATTGCCCTTTGGTCGCGCCCGCAGGCGCGAAATCCTGTTACACGCGGTCGGCGATTTCCTTAGAAATCTTTGCGATGAATTCATCCAGCGTGCAGGTAACCGTCTGGTCGGTCGCACGGTCGCGGACGGAGACGGTGTTGTTCTCCACTTCCTGACCGCCGAGAATCAGCATGTACGGCACGCGGTCTACCTGACGCGCTTCGCGAATCTTGTAGCCAATCTTCTCGTTGCGGTCGTCCAACTCGCAGCGAATCTTCTTCGCGCGCAGGGCGGCGTACACCGTCTTGGCGTAGTCCATCGACTTGTCGGACACGGGCAGCACCTTCACCTGAACCGGCGCCATCCACGTCGGGAACTTGCCCGCGAAGTGCTCGGTCAGGATGCCGATGAAGCGCTCGATGGAGCCATAGCAGACGCGGTGAATCATAATCGGGCGCTTGCGGCTGCCGTCCACATCCACATACTCCAGGTTGAAGTTCAGCGGCATCTGGAAGTCCAGCTGAATCGTGCCGCACTGCCAGGTACGGCCGAGGCAGTCGCGCAGGTGGAAGTCAATCTTCGGGCCGTAGAACGCGCCGTCGCCCTCGTTGACGATGTAGGGCATACCGAGTTTTTCCAGCGCGGTTTTGAGGCCGTTGGTCGCATCCTCCCAATCCTCGTCCGAACCCATCGAGTCCGCCGGACGGGTGGACAGTTCGACGAAATAATCGAAGCCGAACTTGGAGTACACCTGATTGATGAGGTGCACGACGCCGGCGATTTCGTCCGGAATCTGCTCGCGGGTCATGAAGATATGGGCGTCATCCTGCGTGAAGCAGCGGACGCGGAACAGGCCGTGCAGCGCACCCTTCAGCTCGTGGCGGTGCACCAGACCGAGTTCACCCACGCGCAGGGGCAGGTCGCGGTAGGAATGGGGCTGGCTGCGGTAGACCATCACGCCGCCGGGGCAGTTCATGGGCTTGATGCAGTAGTCCTCGTCATCAATCTTGGTGGAGTACATGTTGTCCTTGTAGTGATCCCAGTGACCGGACGTCTCCCACAGGTGACGGCTCATAATCATGGGCGTGGACACTTCCACATAATCCGCCGCGTAGTGAATATCGCGCCAGTAGTCAATCAGCGCGTTCTTCAGCTGCAGTCCCTTGGGCAGGAAGAACGGGAAACCGGGGCCTTCATCGCAGAGCATGAACAGACCCATTTCCTTGCCGATTTTGCGGTGGTCGCGCTTTTCGGCTTCTTCCATCATCTTCAGGTACTCATTGAGTTCCTCCTGATTGCGGAAGGCGATGCCGCTGATGCGGGTGAGCATCTTGTTGTTCTTGTCGTTCTTCCAGTACGCGCCGGACAGGGCGGTCAGCTTGAATGCCTTGAGCGCCTTGGTGTAGCACAGGTGCGGGCCGACGCACATGTCGATGTAGTCGCCCTGCTGGTAGAAGGTCAGCGTCGCGTCTTCGGGCAGGTCGCCGATGTGTTCGACCTTGTAGATTTCGCCGCGCTCCTGCATGAGCTTGATGGCTTCCTCACGGCCAAGCGCGAAGGGCTTAATCGGCAGGTTCTGCTTGACGATGGCCTGCATTTCCTTCTCGATGGTCTTGAGGTCCTCGTCGGAGAGCTTCACGTCGCCCAGATCGACGTCGTAGTGGAAGCCCTTTTCAGTTGCCGGGCCATAGGCGAAATGCGCCTGCGGATACAGGTGCTTGACTGCCTGCGCGAGGATGTGCGCTGCCGTGTGGCGGATGACATGCAGCTCGTCGTCAGCGGGGCATTCGTCCACATGACCGTCATTGTAGATGATTTTCATGCTTTTTCCCTCCAGATTGATTGATTGATTGATTGGGACGAAAAAACGCTCGTCCCTCGCGTTGTTTCGAGGGACGAGCGGAAAAATCTGCCCGTGGTTCCACCCTGATTGGTTCTCTTTGCCGCGCTATCGTGCGGCACACGGTACGATCGGGAGGTGGTCTTCCCCTGCCGCCGAATCAGCGCTTTTCACCAAACCGCGCCTCTCTGGACATCCTTCGGCAGGATACTCTTCTCCGTCATCTCGGACGAGTTCAGTATAGCCCAATTTATTGTCTTTGTCAAGGTGGAGAAAAAGACTTTTTCACTTGCAAAGCGCAGAGGCGAAATCCCCTGCATAAACACGCGGGCATAGCATGAAAATGCGCTCAATTCAATCGCGCGGAAGGGTCAAGGGAGGAACTCCCTTGCGGAGTCCAGAGGCAGAGCCTCTGGTGGTTCCCCTCACAGCTCCCTTCGTCCATCCATCGCCTTTGAGAGCGTCACTTCGTCGGCGTATTCGAGGTCGCTGCCGACGGGGACGCCGTGGGCAATGCGGGTGCACTTGATGCCCATGGGCTTAATGAGCCGCGCAATGTAGGTTGCGGTTGCTTCGCCCTCGATGTCGGGGTTCGTCGCCAAAATCACTTCGCTGACCGGCTCGGTCTGCAGGCGCGTCATCAGTTCCTTGATGTGAATATCATCCGGCCCGATGCCGTCCATCGGCGACAGCGTGCCGTGCAGGACGTGGTACAGCCCGTGGTAATCGTGCATTCGCTCCATCGCGGCCACGTCGCGTGGGTCGCGCACGACGCAGATTTGCCCGTTATGGCGGCTTTCATCCGCACACACGGCGCACTTTTCAGCGGAGGAAAAATTGCCGCACACGTCGCAGTAGCGAATCGCCTTGCGCCCCTGCCACAGTGCCGCCGCCAGCGCGTGAACATCCTCCAGCGGCATCCCGACGATATGGTACGCCAGCCGTGCCGCCGTCTTGTGACCGATGCCGGGCAGCCGAGACAGCTCCGACACCATCCGCTCAATCGGTTCGATTTGTCCGGGCATCAGAACAGACCGCCCATACCGCCCATGCCGGGCGCCATCTTGTTCATCGTCTCTTCGCGGTTTGCTTCACCCTTGCGCAGCGCTTCGTTCACCGCCGCCATCACAAGGTCCTGCAGCATTTCCACGTCGTCGGGGTCAACGACCTTGGGGTCAATCGTCAGGGACAGCAGCTCGCGCTTGCCGTTCACCTTCACGCTTACCACGCCGCCGCCGGACTGCGCTTCGTACTCCTGCGCATCCAGCTTTTCCTGCGCGTCCGTCATCGCCTGCTGCATCTTCTGCGCCTGACGCATGAGCTGCTGCATGTTCGCGCCGCCGCCGAAGCCAAAGTTCTGTCGTGCCATAAAAATCGTCCTCCTAATTATTCGTTTTCTGTCAGTTTCTCCGGGGAAATCCGCCGGATGGTCAGGTTGCCCGAAGCCGTCGTCACGCGGACAGACGGTGCGCCATCGACGATGGATACGCCGTCCGTCAGCAGCCGCCCGGACACCGAGCGAAGAATGGCGTCACACTGCGCGCCGGGAATTTCCAGACTGATGCCGCCTGCGACCGAGCCGCCCTTGAAGGTGGAGAACATCTCCGCAAAAGAGAGCATTGCGCCCCGGCTGACCGAGGACAGCGAGATGTTCAGAAACGCAAGGCGCTCCAGACAGAGCATCCCCGTCGTCGTGAACAGGCTGCAATCCTGACCGGAGAGGTCGCTGCCGGCAATGTCGCCGCTGCCGTTCTTGACCTTCAGACTCAGGCTGCTCAAGTCGGAGAGCATCACGAAGCCGGAGAGAGACTCCACGGACAGGTCACTAACCTGCAAACCGCGGACATGCACGCTGCCGGACGTCGTGCGAATCTCGACCCGTCCCTTCCACGCGCGCGGAATGCGGATGGTCACTTGCAGCCAGCGGGCGCTGAGCGGCAAGGGCGAGAGTGCGGCGGCGGACTGCTCCAGCGTCAGCGTATCGCCGTTCTGGGCGAGCGAAACCGCCTTCATATCGTGGTCGTCGCCGGATGCCATGACTTGGATTTCCTGCGTGTCATCGGCATAGAGTTCCAGCAGGGCACCGGTGAGGTGAATCACCAGCTGCGTAATGGTCAGCGAGGAAAAAGAGTTGCGCGAATTCATACGCGTTCACCTCCGTCATTCGTCCTCATCATATCACGTTTTGGCGCTTGTTGCAAGGGGAAAAGCCAACTATGAAGCAGTTGGATGCTTATGCGGATAGGCATAGTTGACTTCATTTCCATCGTGGTAACTTCCGCGAGTTCCAGAGGGCATAAAAACAGACGAAGTCTGCGATCGCCCTCTGGACTCCTTCGGCGTTCGCCTCCGGATGCTACTTGATTTTTATTGGAAGTTTTTTAGTTTGTGCGCAGGGACGCTTCGCTGCCTGCGGCGAAGTTGCCGGACTTGTTTTTCCTCTTTGAGTAGGTTTAACGGAGCAACAGTTGGGGCGTTGCCCCAAGCCCCATAAGGGGCGCCGCCCCTTAACCCCGCAAGGGGCATTGCCCCTTGACCCTTTTTTCGGCGCCATGCGGGTGCTGTTATTCCAGCAGCTCCGCCCCCGTCACCACGTCGTCCATCACCGCGATAACCAGCGGCGTTCCGCGATCCTGCTTGCCTTGCAGGCGCACGTTGTCCCTTTCCACCAGCGTCGCGGGGGATTTCGCCTGCTGCACGCGAATCAGGTGATCGTCCTTCTCCAACCGCACCACGCCCGCAAGCTGTTTGCCGTTGCTGCCATTCTTGTTGAAATAGAACGACTTCACGCCCTTGCCGTTGCGGTTCTGCTTCTCGAAATCGACGGAGAGCAGGCGTTTGGCGTAGCCGCGGTCGGTCAGCAGCACGATTTGGTCGCTGTCTTGCAGCTGCCCGCACCAGATGACCTCGTCGCCGTCCTCCACCTGCATGCAGCGCACCCCGGCGGCGACGCGCCCCTGCACCGGCACGCTGTCGAGCGAGAAGCGGATGCACAGGCCGCTGCGGGTGAACAACAGCAAGTCGTCACGGCTGGCGGCGGGGAGAACTGTCAGCAGACGATCGCCGTCTTTCACGTTCACGGCGGCGAATTTCTTGCTGCGCACGTCGTAATCCGCGGCGGCGGTGCGTTTCACCATGCCCTGCCGGGTGATGAAGAGAATGTCCGGCAGGTGCCCGATGTCCGCCATGCGGATGCACGTCATCCACAGCGCCTTCTCGTCGTCCTCCAGCCCAGCCAGCACGCCTGAAAGCAGCTGCCCGCGATCCTTGGGCTTGACTTCGTTCAGCGACGCAACAGGCAGAGGATAGCAGTTGCCGTGGTCGGTGAAGATGAGCAGCGTCTCGTCTGTTTTGGCCATGAACAGGAAGTCGGCGAACTCCTTGTCGTCCTCCGTGCGGGTCGGGAGCGGCGTTTTCTTGTAGAGCGCGGGATTCATGCGCTTCAATTGCCCCGCGCCCGTGAACGCCACGATGACTTCCTCCGGCGCGGCGGCTTCTTCCTCAACTTCCAGCGGGGATTCGTCCGCTTTTTCGATGGTTGTGCGGCGCTCGTCGGCGAATTCCTCGGCAATCTCCTGCAATTCCTTGCGGATGACCGCCAGCAGCTTTTTCTCGCTGTGCAGGATGCCCTCCAAGCGGTCGATGAGCTTCAGAATGTCCTCGTACTCCTTGCGCAGGGCGATGATTTCCAGATTCGTCAAGCGCTGCAGGCGCATGTCCAGGATTGCCTGTGCCTGCGCGTCGGACAGCTCGAAGCGCTCCATCAGGCGGGCTTTCGCTTCTTTCGGGTTCTTTGAGGAGCGAATCAGCGCGATGACCTCATCGAGGTTGTCCACCGCAATCATCAGCCCCTGCAAAATGTGCGCGCGGGCTTTCGCCTGCTTCAGGTCGTACTCCGTGCGGCGGGTGATGACGTTCTTCTGATGGCGGATGAAGTGCCCCAGCATCGTTTTCAGCCCCATCTGCACGGGCTTGCCCTCGGCGATGGCGACCATGTTCACGCCGAAGGTGACCTGCAAGTCCGAATACTTGTAGAGCACTTTCAGCACCTTGTCCGGGTCGGCGTCCTTCTTCAGCTCGATGACGGCGCGCATTCCCTCGCGGTCGGATTCGTCGCGGATGTCGTAGATGTTTTGCAGCTGCCCCTTCTTTTCTTCCGACAGCTTCAAAATCTTCTCCAGCATCGCGGCTTTGTTGACCATGTAGGGGATTTCCGTGATGACAAGCAGCTTGCGCCCGTTCACGCCGTCCTCCACATGCACGCGCGCGCGCAAGGACAGCTTCGAGCGTCCGGTCTCATAGCCTCTGCGGATTTCCTCGTTTTTCACCAGCACGCCGCCGGTGGGGAAGTCCGGGCCGGGGATGATTTTCATCAGCTCATCCAGCGGAATGTCCGGATTCTCCATCACAGCAATTGCCGCGCGGATGCTTTCGCCCAGATTGTGCGGGGGGATGTTCGTTGCAAGCCCTACCGCGATGCCGCTCGCGCCGTTGACGAGCAGATTCGGAAAGCGCGCGGGCAGCATGTCCGGCTCTTTGAGCGTGTCGTCGAAGTTCAGGCGGAACGGCACGGTGTCCTTCTCAATGTCGCGCAGCATTTCCAGCGCGAGGGGCGTCATGCGCGCCTCGGTGTAACGCATGGCGGCAGCGCTGTCGCCGTCAATGGAGCCGAAATTGCCGTGCCCATCGACCATCGGCCCGCGCATGGAGAAGTCCTGCGCCATGCGCACGAGCGCGTCGTACACGGAGGAATCGCCGTGCGGGTGATATTTGCCCAGGCAGTCGCCGACGATGCGGGCGCACTTGCGGTGCGGCTTGTCGGGCGTCGTGCCGAGTTCCATCATGGTATAGAGAATGCGGCGCTGCACGGGTTTTAAGCCATCCTCGACGCGCGGCAAGGCACGTTCCAGAATGACATGCTCCGCGTAGGGAATCATGGACTGGTGCATCACGTCCTCGACGGTCGTTTGCAGGATGCGCGACGGGTCGTCCTTGGGAATCGGGCGGTTATCGCTTGTTTTCTTTGCCATAACTTACTTTCCTTCCCCTCGCTGACCTTCCGGCAGCTCGAAATTATCCGGCTTATTGAAGTCGGCGTTCTCGATGATGTAGTCGCGGCGCGGCTCGACCTTGTCGCCCATCAGGATGGTAATGCGGCGGTCAGCCAGCGCTGCGTCCTCAATCGTCACCTGCATCAATTTGCGCTGGGAAGGATCCATCGTCGTCGCCCAGAGCTGTTCGGGATTCATTTCGCCCAAGCCTTTGTAGCGCTGGAGCGTGTAGCCTTTGCCCGCTTCCTTGATGCACTTCGCCAGCTCCTTGTCGTCGTAGGCATAGAGGACTTTGCTGCCCTTTTGCACCTTGTACAGCGGCGGCATCCCAATATACACATGCCCCCCAGTGACGAGCTCCTTCATGTAACGGAAGAAGAAAGTGAGCAGAATGGCGCGGATGTGCGCGCCGTCCTGATCGGCATCGGAGAGGATGATGACTTTGTTGTATTTGAGGTTGGCAAGGTTGAAATTCTCGTCGATGGACGTGCCGAGCGCGGTAATCAGCGAGCGGAACTCCTCGTTGCTCAGCACCTGATCCAGCCGCTTCTTTTCGGCATTGAGGGGCTTGCCGCGCAGGGGGAGAATCGCCTGATAGCGGCTGTCGCGCCCCTGCTTGGCGCTGCCGCCTGCGGAATCGCCCTCGACGATGAACAGCTCATTGTCCTCCGCCTTTTTGCCGCGGCAGGCGCTGAGTTTGCCGACCAGCGGCGCGGCGTCAAGCTGATTTGCTTTGCGGGCGTTGTCGCGGGTCTTGCGCGCGGCTTCCCGCACCTGCGCGGCGCGAATCGCCTTCTGCACAATCTGCTGGGCAATCTCCTGATTCTTGAGGTTCTCCAGCCAGTCCGTCAGCTGCTGGGTGATGATGCCCTCCACCGCGGGGCGAACTTCGCTGTTGCCCAGCCTCCCCTTCGTCTGCCCCTCGAACTGCGGATTCTTGACCATCGTCGTCAGCACGCAGCTCAAGCCTTCGCGGAAGTCCTCGCCCGTCAGGTTGCTGTCCTTTTCCTTCAGGAAGCCGTTGCGGCGGGCGTAGTCGTTGAACATCTTCGTGAATGCCGCCTTGAAGCCCGTTTCGTGCGTGCCGCCTTCACCCGTGGGGATGTTGTTGACATAGGAAAAAAGGCTCTCGGTATAGCCGTCGGTGTACTGAATGGCGACGCGGCAGATGACGGAATCCTTCTGCCCTTCGAGGTAAATCGGCTGATCGTGCAGGACGGTTTTGCCGTCGTTCAAATACCGCACATAGTCGATGATGCCGCCCTCGTAGTGGAAGATCGTTTCGCGGCGGGCAGGGTCGCTCACACGCTCGTCGAGAAAGACGATTTTCAAGCCCCGGTTCAGGTATGCCAACTCCTGCAAGCGGCGGAACACCGTGTCGTAATTGAAGCGCACGTCCTCGAAAATCGCGTCATCGGGAAGAAAACGCACGAGTGTGCCCTTCTTGCGTGTGTTGCCGACTTTTGCCAAGGGCGCGTCCGGCTTGCCCGCGATGACCTTGCCTTTCTTCTCGTCGAACTGGCTTGTGAAGCGCATGGCATAATGGCTGAAATCGCGGTAGATGTCCACGGTCAGCCACTTGCTCAGCGCGTTGACGACCGACGCGCCCACGCCGTGCAGACCGCCGGAATAGCTGTAATTCTCGTTGTTGAACTTGCCGCCCGCGTGCAGCACGGTGAAAATGACCTCCGCGCCGCTGACGTGCATGGTCGGGTGCTCATCCACAGGCAGACCGCGCCCGTTGTCGTACACCGATGCGGAGCCGTCCGTGTGCAGCGTCACGCGCACCTCATCCGCAAAGCCGTTCGACGCCTCGTCAATTGCGTTATCCACAATTTCCCAGAGCAGGTGATGCAGACCGCGCGTCGAGGTTGTGCCGATATACATGCCCGGCCGCATCCGAACCGCTTCCAGCCCTTCCAGCACCTGAATATTGCCCGCATCATAGTGATTTGCTTGATTTTCCATGAAAAAACTCCTCTTTATAATGAAGGAAGTATATCAAAATCGCAACGGTGACAAAGCACCAATTTTCATTATATCACAATTCCGCCGATTCATCAAGGCGAACAGCAAAATGACGCTCGGACAGCAAAGCGGCGCGAAAAATTTTCACCCGCTCAACAAAAACGTAACATTTTATCAAATATCGGAAACATGTTCATGGGAAAACAAAAATAGATATTGAAAACGGGCAGATAATTGCCGAATCAAACAGGGGAAAATCCGCGAAAACGCCGCAGAATTTACAATTCACAGGGAAAAAGCCTCTTGACAATGAAACAATTTTGTAATAAAATCAGGCTGTACGGAAAGGAGTGATTTCCCCATGATGAATTCCGGTCTGCGGCGGCTTCTGTCCGGCGCGGTGGCGCTGATGCTGCTGGGCTGTTCCTCCGCCTTGGCGGATACGGCGACGGTCACTGCGCGCAAACTCATTCTGCGCGAAAAAGCATCCTCGACCAGCGATGCCCTGCAAACCCTGCCCAAAGGCACGAAGCTGGAGGTTCTCGGCAAAAGCGGCAGCTGGTATAAAGTGACTTACGGGAAATACACCGGCTATGTCTATAAAACGTATGTCAGCGTGACCAAGACGGCCAGCAGTTCCAGTTCTTCCAGCAGCGCGACGCGGCTGGAAAAGGGGAGCACGGGCAGCGACGTCAAGGATTTGCAGACAAAGCTGAAAAAACTCGGCTATTATGATGCTTATGTCGATGGCGATTATGGCGACACGACCGTCGCGGCGGTCAAGGCGTTCCAGAAGAAGTATAACTTGACGGCGGACGGCATTGCAGGCAAAGAGACGCTCAAAAAGCTCGACAGCGCGTACAAGAACGCGGACAGCGACAAGGACGACGATTCGCTCCGCATGGGCGACAGCGGCAGCGCCGTCAAGGACTTGCAGACGAAGCTGAAGAAGCTGGGCTATTACGACGGCACGGTGGACAGCACGTTTGGTTCGGGCACATACGCGGCGGTTCGCGCGTTCCAGAAGAAGTATAACCTGACAGCGGACGGCGTAGCGGGCAGCGAAACGCTCAAAAAGCTCGACAGCGCGTACAAGAACGCGGACAGCGACAAGGACGACGATTCGCTCCGCAAAGGCGCAACCGGCAGCGCAGTCAAGGAATTGCAGACGAAGCTGAAAAAGCTCGGCTTCTACAACGCCTATGTCGATGGCAGCTACGGCGATACAACGGTTGCTGCGGTCAAGGCGTTCCAGAAGAAGTATAACCTGACGGCGGACGGCGTAGCGGGCAGCGAAACGCTCAAAAAGCTCGACACCGCCTACAAGAACGCGGACAGCGACAAGGACGACGGCTCGCTCCGCAAGGGCGTAACCGGCAGCGCGGTCAAGGACTTGCAGACGAAGCTGAAAAAGCTCGGCTTCTACAACGCGTCCATTGACGGCGATTATGGCGATACGACGGTTGCGGCGGTCAAGGCGTTCCAGAAGAAGTATAACCTGACGTCGGATGGCGTAGCGGGCAGCGAAACGCTCAAAAAGCTCGACAGCGCGTACAAGAACGCGGACAGCAATACCAGCACCGATGACGATTCGCTCCGCAAGGGCGCAACCGGCACGGCAGTCAAGACGCTGCAGACCAACCTGAAGAAGCTGGGCTTCTACACGGCGTATGTCGATGGTTCGTTCGGCGCGACGACCGAAAGCGCCGTCAAGGCATTCCAGAAAAAATACGGTCTGACGGCGGACGGCGTGGCAGGCAGCGCGACGCTCAAGAAGATTGAATCCGCTGTGGCGAGCGCCAGCAGCGGCAAGATTACCACTGAGCGACTGGACTGGTTCAATGGCGGCAAGAACGTCATCCCGAACGGCGCTGTATTCCAGATTAAGGACGTCAGCACGGGGCTGATTTTCTCCGCGCGCCGGCAGAGCGGCGGCAATCATATGGACGCCGAGCCGCTGACGGCGGAAGATACGGCGATACTCAAGAAAATCAACGGCGGCACGTTCAGCTGGCGCCGCCGCGCAGTGCTGGTGAAGTACAACGGGCATGTGTATGCCGCGTCGATTTACTCCGAACCCCACGGCACAAACACAATTCTGGACAACAACTTCGATGGGCAGTTCTGCCTGCACTTCTATGGCAGCAAGACCCACGGTACAGACCGCGTGGATGCAGATCACCAGAAGTGCGTGGAACAGGCCATGAAGGCGACTTGGTAAAAATCCCAGCCAAAGGGCAAAGCAATGGGCACTGCTGCAGCGCGGCAGTGCCTTTTTGCGCACATCCGAAATCGTCCGCCGATGCCCTATTGACAAATCGCCCAAAATCCATACAATAAAATTGCGGCTGAAATCATTCATTTTTCATTCATTCCGATGGACAGCCGAGGACAAGAGAGAGAGGAAAGTACCATGTTCGGATTTCGACCCGACGGACGGCGCGTGTCGTCCATTGACCCCATCGTAGGCATTACGCCGTACCTGATGCCCATGCGCTGCGACGCGCAGGTTTTCCTGCAGCACCGCGTGGACTATGAGCTGCTGACGCGCTACATTGCGGCGCAGGCGGCGAAGGGCGAGAAAATCACGTTCATGCAGATTATTACCGCTGCGTTCGTCCGCACTGTGTCCCAGCACCCGGAAATCAACCGCTTCATCCTCAATAAGCAGTTCTTCGCACGGAACATGTGCGCCGTGTCCTTCACGATGCTCAAGAACCCGCAGAACGCCGAAATGGGCGAGACGGCGGTGAAGGTGAAGTACGACCTGACTGACACCATCTACGACGTGCGCGACCGCATGGAAAAGGTCATCAACGCCAACCGCGGCGAGGACAAGAAGAACTTCGCGGATAAGCTGGCGAAAGCGGTGCTGGTCGTGCCGGGTCTGGCGACGGGCATCGTCGCGCTGGTTCGCCTGCTTGATCGCTACGGGCTATGCCCCGGCGCACTGCTGGACGAGCTGCCCTTCCATACCAGCATGTATATCACCAACAACGCTTCCATCGGCCTGCATCACGTCAACCACCACATCTACAACTTTGGTTCGGTTACGCTGTTCTTCGGCATGGGTACCGTGGAGAAGGTTGCCGTGGTGGAGAAGGGCGAGGCGCGCATGAAGCGCTTCCTGCCCATTGGCATCACGGCGGATGAGCGCGTCTGCTCCGGCGCGCACTACGCGGCGTTCTTCGGCACGATGTCGTATCTGCTCAATCATCCGGAAGAGCTGGAGAAACCGCCGGAATCCGTCCGCTTTGACGAAAAGTGCGAATACCACGTCCCGAAAGTTGGCGAGCAGCCGGCGAAGAAGCAGAAAAAGCAGCAGAAAGCCACGGTTCAGGCGTAAATCAGCAGGAAAAAACGCATGATATGTCGAAATCCTCCGTTGCAGCGCATTCCTTGAAACGGGAGTGCAGAAGAACGGAGGATTTTTTTCATGCAGAATGTAGGTATTGTCGGTTTGGGGCTGATTGGCGGCTCACTCGCGAAAACCATCAAGCTCCACACACCGTACACGGTTTATGGCACGGACAAGAATGCGGACACGATGCGCCGCGCGTTCCTGATGGAGGCGATTGACGGCGAACTGACGGCGGAGACGCTGCCGCAGTGCGATGTTGTGCTGATCTGCCTGTACCCGCAGGGGATTATCGACTATGTGACTGCCCACGCGGCGGACTTTAAGCCCGACAGCCTTGTGATTGACTGCGGCGGCGTGAAGCAGGTGATTTGCGACGCACTGTTTCCCATATCACAGCGGTATGCGTGGCATTTCATCGGCGGACACCCGATGGCGGGGCGCGAGTACAGCGGCTTCAAGTACGCCCGCGACGATCTGTTCGACCATGCGTCGATGATTCTGTGCGGTCACGGCGACGACGACCCGGCGGTTTTGCAGCGTGCCCGCGACTTTTTCATGAAACTGGGCTTCCTGCGTGTGCAGTTCACGACGCCGAAGACGCATGACGAGATGATTGCGTATACGTCGCAGCTGGCGCATGTCGTGTCGAGCGCGTATGTGAAGTGCCCGCTGGCGGATAAGCACCGCGGGTTCTCGGCAGGGAGCTTCGCGGATATGACCCGCGTGGCAAGGCTGAATGAGGATATGTGGACGGAGCTGTTCTTTGATAATCGAGAGGCGCTTCTGCCGGTGGTGGAGGACTTGGTGCAGCGGGTGACGGAGTATCGGGACGCGCTGCGGGATGAGGATAGGGAAGGAATGAGAAAATTATTGCGTGAGGGACGCGAGACGAAGGAACGCCTGACGGATTAACACGCGGGTAAAGTATGGAAGAGCGCTCAACCCAATCGCGCGAAGGGGTCAAGGGGGGGACTTCGTCCCTTTTCGTCTGCCCCTTGCGGAGTCCAGAGGCGGCGCCTCTGGTGGGGTTTGAGGCAACGCCCCAACTGTTCCACAGGCGACCAGAATGCTAAACGCACTCAACAAAGGCGCAGACAGCGAAGCGTCCCTGCCAGTAACTAAAAAGCCTTCCAACACAGTCCAGTAACATGGGAGGCGACCCGAAGGAGTCCAGAGGGCGATCGCGAACTTCGTTCGTTTTCTTTGCCCTCTGGAAGCATGGCAATGACCTGAATGGTAGCGAAATCAACTACGGCTGTCACAAAAGTCGGCACAACAAAAAACGCGGTACGCCCCATTCCGGGGAAAACGTACCGCGCTTTTCATTTATACCAGCGTCTTCGTCTGCCACTTGCCGCTGTGCCAGCGAATCAGGAAACAGATGATGCGGAACACCCAGTCAATCTGCATGGCAATCCACACGCCGATGACGCCCATGCCCATCGTCGTCGCGAGGAAAACGCCGAAGCCGATGCGGAAAACCGCCATCGAGAAGACCGCGACCGTCATCGTGTACTTCGCGTCGCCCGCCGCACGGAGCGCGTTCGGCATCGTGAAGGACATCGGCCAGAAAATCACGCAGCCCGCGCCGTGCAGCGCCACAATCTGCCGCGCAAGCACCGTCGCTTCCGGCGAGAGGTTGAACGGCAGGGTAATAATCGGGTTGCAGAGCAGCATCAGGATGTTCAGCGTGCCCATGCAGAGATAGACAATCTGCATGAGTTTCTTGGTGTAGAATTTCGCCTGATCGTAGGCGTGCGCGCCGCAGCACTGCCCAACGACCGCAATCATCGCCAGACCAATGGCGTTTCCGGGCAGGCACTGGAATGAACCGAGCGTGTTGCCGACGGCGTTCGCGGCGGTGCTGGCGGTGCCGAAGGTGGCAATCATGCTCAGCAGCAGCAGCTTGCCGAGCTGGAACAGTCCGTTCTCAAAGCCGCTGGGAATGCCGACGCTCAGAATCTTCTTGACTTCGCTCGGATGCCACTCGAAGGGGAACATGCCCGGATACGGAATCCGGCAGTGCAGGTCGCGGAGGGCGCGCTGCGTGATGCACGCGCCCACGGAGCGCGAAATCAGCGTCGCCAGCCCCGCGCCCATCACGCCCCAGCCCAGCCAGAAGATAGTCACGCTGTTGCCGATGAGGTTGACGATGTTCATGATGAAGGATGAGAACATCGTTGCGCGCGGATTGCCAATGCAGCGCAGGAGCGCGCAGTAGGCATTGTAAATCGCCATGACAGGGTAGGAGAGCGCCGACATGAGGAAGTAAATCTGGCTTGCTGTCATGACGTCCTCTTCGACATTGCCGAAGATGGCGAACAGCAGCGGTTTGCGGAAAATCAGGCAAACCGCCATAATCGCCAGCGAAACGAGCAGCACGACATAGAACAGCATCTTCGCGGCAGTTTTCGCGGCATCCGGGCGCTTCTGCCCCAGATACTGGCTGACCAGCACTGCGCCGCCCGTCGCCAAGGCGGAAAACACGCCAATCAGCAGCACGTTGATGCTGTCCACCAGCGAAACGCCGCTCATCGCCGATTCGCCGCAGTAGGACACCATGATGGTATCCATCATGCCAATCAGCACGACAAGAAACTGCTCCGCCAAGAGCGGCAAAAGCAGCTGCTTCAAGTCCTGTTTGGAGAAAATCATCTCGGATTCAGCCGCCGGGAGTTTTTCAGGGGAAGTACGGAAGAAACGCATGGAAACCTCCTGAAAGAAATTCGGAATGCGGAATTCGGAATGCGGAGTAATTCGCGCGCGAACTGCGTCTGATACTATTTCCAAATGAGAATGCGCCAAGATGCGCCGCGAATTTTTCACGTTGGCTAACGCGAATGAAACGCAGCGTAGCAGCGCTACGCTAAGTGGAATGAGCGGACGCCAACGGGGAAAAGGCGCAAGCAGATGGCGCAGGTGAATTTGGAAATAGTATGAAATCCTCTAACAGAAAACGCCCGACCGACGCATCAATGCGGCGATCAGGCGTTTCAAAGCGGATGGGAAAGCGATTATTCCGCCACAGGATAGACGGAAACCTGCTTCTTGTCGCGGCCCAGACGCTCGAAGCGGACAACGCCGCTCACCAGCGCGAACAGGGTGTCGTCCTTGCCGATGCCCACGTTCTGACCGGGATGAATCTTGGTGCCGCGCTGACGAACAAGAATGTTGCCAGCCTGAGAGAACTGACCATCGGCACGCTTCGGGCCAAGGCGCTTGGATTCGCTGTCGCGGCCGTTACGGGTAGAACCCATACCTTTCTTATGAGCGAACAGCTGAAGATTCAACTTCATCATGGTAATACCCTCCAATTTATCTATCAAGGTCGTGGCTCAATGAACCTTGCGGGTCGTGAGCCGAAAATACGCGGGGTACTGCTCCGCAATGTCGGAAAAGCCGATGCGAAGCGCCCCAAACAGCAGCTGCGCCTGTTCCATCTGCTTATCGGTGATTCCCGGCGGCAGCAGCACCTCCGCGAAGCCATCTTCACCGCCGTGTTCGATGGGGGAAAGCCCCACGAGGCTGCAAAGTGCTTGGTCGATGGTGATGAGCAGCGTGGAAATGCCCGCGCAGACGATGTCGCTGCCTTCCTCCGCATAGCCAGAATGTCCCTTGACGGAAACACCCGTGATGCGTCCGGCAGCGTCCTCAAAAAGCACAGCGCGCGTCATTAGGCGTTGATGGCGGTGATTTCCACCTTCGTGTAGGGCTGACGATGGCCGGCACGACGATGGTAGTTCTTCTTGGACTTGTACTTGTAGATCTTAATCTTCTCGCCCTTGACCTGACCGACGATCTTGCCTTCAACCGTCACACCCGCGACAGTGGGCGTGCCGACCTTGACATCGCCTTCATTGACGACCATGATGGCGTCGAAGGAGATAGCAGAGCCATCTGCCTGATTCACCTTGTCGATGTAGATGGTTTCACCCTGAGAAACCTTGTACTGCTTGTTGCCAGCGCTGATGATTGCGTACATGACAATAAGCACCTCCTATTATATACTCGCCGGAATCTGAGGTTGCGCAGATGCGCATTGTGACAGACCTCTCCCGTGCGGCTCAACGGTAATGATACCACGTTCGCGGGGGTATGTCAAGAGGAAAATGCGGAAAATTCAAGGCTTTGCGTTATTCCAAGCCGAAAAATTCCGTCAGCTTGCCGGGATGCGACACGCACAGCGACTGCCAGCCGCAGAAGAGCGCACCCTCGACGTTCCCCGGCGTGTCATCCAGAAACAGCACGCGCGACGGCTTGTGTCCCGTGGCGGAAATGACGTACTGGAAAATCTGCTCGCTGGGCTTCATCAGCTTCAAGCGCCCGGAGACGAATTTCGCGTCGAAGAGGTTAAAAAAGTCGTACTTGTGCTCGACAACCGCAAAGGCATCGTCGGCATAATTCGAGAGGACGTAGACTTTCTTGCCATGCGCCTTGCAGCTTTGCAGCGTTTTCAGCCCCTCCGGCAGCACTTTCTTCAAGTCCACCCAGTTGTGCATCACGCGCGTGATGTACGGGCGGAGCAGCTCGTCGCGCCCGATCATGGCCTCAATGGCCTCGTCGCGGGTCATCAGCCCGTGGTCGCGCATGAGCCAGTAGGGGGAACGGAAAATCTTTTCCAGCAGAATCGGGTGCAGGTCGGGGCGATCCGGCACATGCTCATCCAAAATTTCCTGCGGGTTATAGGACAGCAGTACCTGTCCAACGTCGAAGACGACGGCATCCACCGCGTCCCACGGCATGGTTTCGTAAATATCATCAAAAGTGCGGAGCATATGATTCACCTCATCTGCCATGATACACGATTTTTCGCCCAAAAACAAGCCTTTTCAAAGCGGAATTTCTGGTGTATAATAGCGATAGGGAATCCTAAGGTAACACCGCACAAATGAGGTGGTCGGCTGGCGAATGGATTTTTCGTCAGATGCAAATGCAAATTCCGAAGGTTTACTGGCGGTAAATCGAGGAATTTGCATGCCGCAGATGGCGGAAAAGGCATCGCCAGACGCGCCGCCGAATTGTGCGGTGGTGCCTTAACAATTAGCAATGAGCTATTAGGAATGAAGGGCAGTATGCAGCGAACAGAAGAGTTCAATGCAGTTCCTTCAGCGGAATTGGTTCTGCCGGAACGCCGCCGAAGTTCCCCAGCGGGAGACAGAGCCAAATCACATCGTGCCACGCATGGTGCTTGTAGCCAGTCTTTTCCCAGATGCCGATGTCGCGGAAGCCCAGCGAATGATGCAGCCCGATGCTGCGGTCGTTTGGCAGCGTAATGCAGGAGTAGGCGTTCATGTAGCCCTGCCGCGTCAGCAGCTGGATGCACTCGGTCATCAGCGCCTTGCCTATGCCGTGTCCCTCAAAGCCGGGGCGCAGGTAGACCGTCAGCTCCACATCCCAGCGGAAAGCCCCGCGAGAACGCAATTCATGGGCAAAAATAAAGCCGGATAACTGACCATCATCTGTTTCTGCGACCAGAAAGGGATATTTTTCCGCTACAATCATATTGGCGTAGATTTGGGAAGTGGAATGCTCCAGCGCAAATGTGATGCAAGTGTTGTCCACATAGTAATTGTAAATGTCCGCAATCAGCGGCGCATCGGTAACTTTTGCGGATCGAAGCATGAAATTCGCTCCTTTCCGATGTTTTTGCCATATGATAGCACGGAAAGAGGAAAAGTGCAAGCTGCCAAAAGCAGAAATCTCGTTATTTTCCGAAATAGCTTGCAGGAAAGTGCTCAAAAGTGTCGAATGTTCTTGTATAAGTATGATTTTTGGAGGGCAATGCGGCGATGACGCTGAATGATACGATTCGTGCGCTTCGGCGGGAACGGGGCATGACGCAGGAACAGCTGGCGGAAGCCATGAATGTATCTGCCGCCGCCGTGTCGAAGTGGGAGAACGGGCAGAGCGTGCCGGATATTCTGGTACTCACCGCGCTGGCGGATTTCTTCGAGGTGTCGCTGGATGCGCTTGTGGGTTACACCGTTCAGGCGCACCGCCGGGGCGACATGGTCGCGCGAATCCGCCAGCTGGTTGTGCAGAAGAAGCACACCGAAGCGACGCGCGCGGCACGAGAAGCGCTCCGCCGCTATCCCAACAGCTTCGATGTCGTCTATGAAGCGACGCAGGCGTATGGTTATTCCGGCATGGAGCAGAACCGCCCGGAGGATTTGCGCAAGGCGCTTTCGCTTGCTGAACGCGCGATGGTGCTGATTAATCAGGATCAGGAGCGGGAGAAACATATCCGCCCCGAATCCATCTGGTCGCTCATGGGCAATTATCATGCGCACCTGAATGAGTATGACGAGGCGATTCGCTGCTATGAAAACGGCAATGTCGCGGAAGTGAACGACATTGCTATTGCCAACAGCCAGACGGAACTGGGCTGCTATGACCATGCGCTGCCGAAGCTCTCGCGCGGGCTGGTCGTCAGCGTGATTCGCCTGTTCAATGCCGCGACGGGCGCTATGAACTGCCTGATAGCTTCCGGTCGGCAGCAGGACGCGATTGCGCTGGCCTCGTGGCTCTGCCGCGCGCTCGATGGCATGGAAAGCGCGTCGGGCAGTTATATTTGGAAGATGAAAACAATTCTGTACACCAATTCCGCACGGGCCATGGTGCGCATGGGGCGCATGAACGACGCGGAATTGCAGCTGCGGCAGGCGATTCACTGCGCTCGCCGCTTCGATGCCGCACCGAGCTACAGCGTGAACGGCTTCCGCTTCTACTGGGGCGAGGAGAAGTCGATTCTGGACATTACAGGCGAAACGGCAATGAGCGCGATTGCACGGTGCATTGACCGCAATGATGATGCCCGCGCGGAGCTGCGAGAAATCTTTGCGCGCTTACAGGCATAATTTGAATTGCACTTTTGATGCAGAGGGTTTTGCCTCTGTGGAGGCGCGGAGAGGACGTTCTGTTCATCCCGCGCCGCCCCTTCGGAATTCGCAATGCTTGGGGAAAATTCAAATAAAATTCCCTGCCGGATGAAAGGAGAATGTTCATGCTGCACGCGAATCCGCTGCTGCGGGATATCAGCTGCGACAAGAAATTCATTACCGTTGGTGAAATCATGCTCCGCCTGACGCCGCCGAACTACGAGAAGCTCCGCATGGCGAACAACTTTGAGGCATCCTACGGTGGTTCGGAGGCAAACATTGCGCTGGCGCTGGCGAATTTGGGCATCGACAGCACGTTCTTCTCGGTTGTGCCGAATAACTCGCTGGGCAAGTCGGCAGTGCGTTTGCTGCGCTCCAACGATGTGCACTGCACGCCGATGATTCTCTCCACGCCGGAGGAAACGCCGTCGCACCGGCTGGGCACATACTATCTGGAGACGGGCTATGGCGTTCGGCCGAGCAAGGTGATTTACGACCGCAAGCATTCCGCTATGGCGGAATATGACTTTTCGGATGTGGACTTGTCCGCGCTGCTGGATGGCTTTGACTGGCTGCACCTGTCCGGCATCACGCCGGCGCTGGGCGAGAACTGCGCACAGCTGACGCTTGATTTGCTGCGCGTGGCGAAAGAAAAGAACATGACCGTCTCCTTTGACGGGAATTTCCGCTCGGCGCTGTGGACGTGGGAACAGGCGCGTGATTTCTGCACGCAGTGCCTGCCGTATGTGGACATTCTGCTGGGGATTGAGCCGTATCACCTCTGGAAGGATGAAAGCGACCACAGCAAGGGCGACTGGAAGGACGGCGTACCGCTTCAGCCCTCTTACGAGGAGCAGGACGATGTGTTCCAGCACTTTGTGGAGCGCTACCCGAACTTGAAGTGCATTGCGCGGCATGTCCGCTATGCGCATTCCGGCTCGGAGAACAGCTTGAAGGCGTTCATGTGGTATGATGGGCATACGTTTGAGTCGAAGCTGTTCACCTTCACGATTCTTGACCGTGTCGGCGGCGGCGACGCGTTTGCGTCCGGTCTGATTTACGCCATGCTGCACGATTACAAGCCGATGGATATGCTGAATTTCGCCGTTGCGTCCAGCGTCATCAAGCACACCATCCACGGCGACGCGAACATCACTGACGACGTGAAGTCCATCCGCAATCTGGCGGACATGAACTACGACATCAGAAGGTGACGCAAGGGGCTTCGCCCTTTGACCCCACCAGAGGCTCTGCCTCTGGACTCCGGCAGGGGGACTTCGTCCCGTTTCATTTGCCCTGCACCCGCGAAGGGGCTTCGCCCCTCTCGACACCCATCTCGCGATTGAGTTGGTCTCACTTTCATGCTTCTTCCGCGTGTTTATCCGGGAACGGAAACGCAGCAGTTGCAATCCACATAAAAATCAGCAAAAAAGGCAGGAATCACACCATGCAGGAACTTCAGCAGCGCATTCTTCAAGACGGTGACATCCTCCCCGGCGGCGTTGTCCGCGTCGAGCGCTTCCTCAACCACCGCGTTGATACCGCCCTCGCACGCCATATTGGGCAGGCGTTTGCGGACGCTTTCCGCAATGACCAGATTGACTGCATCCTCACCGTCGAAGCCAGCGGCATCATCTTTGCCATGACCACTGCGCTGGCGATGGGCGACCTGCCCGTCATTATCGCCAAAAAGGGTCAGCGCCGCAACCTTGGCGATGATGTGTATACCGCTGATGTGTTCTCCTTCACCCACCAGACGACCAGCACCATCCACGTTGGCAAGCGTTGTCTGGAAAAGGGACAGCGTGTGCTGCTGATTGATGATTTTCTTGCCAACGGCGAAGCGCTCAAAGGCTTGATGGACATTTGCCGTCAGGCGGAGTGCCACCCCGTCGGTGCGGGTATCTGCATTGAGAAGTGCTTCCAGCCCGGCGGCGAAACACTGCGTGGGATGGGCTTGAAGGTGGTTTCGCTGGCAGCAGTGGAAAAGACGGAGAATGGTGAAATCCGCTTCCTCGGCCAGGAGTAACGCAGCAAACGCCGCCACACGCCCGCAAAGGGCATCAGGAGCGTTTGCAGACACAGAATCAAGGAAATAGCCCTCCACAGCATCATCGCCTGTGGAGGGCTTTTCTGTGCGTTTACACCCTTCCGCTTCTTCGGATAAACACGCGGGCATAGCCTGATAGCGTCACCAACTCAATCGCGCGAAAGGGTCAAGGGAGAAACTCCCTTGCAGGGTGCAGGGACAGCGTCCCTGCCGGGGTTAAGGGACAGCGCCACTTGGGTTCCCCCAATAAACACGCGGAAGCAGTATGCAGAAGTCACCAACTCAATCGCGCGAAAGGGTCAAGGGAGGAACTCCCTTGCAGGGTGCAGGGACAGCGTCCCTGCCGGGGTCAAGGGGCAGCGCCCCTTGGGTCTCCCCAATAAACACGCGGAAGCAGTATGCAGAAGTTACCAACTCAATCGCGCGAAAGGGTCAAGGGAGAAACTCCCTTGCGGGGTCAAGGGGCAGCGCCCCTTGGGTCTCCCCTACTACCTTTCGATTTCGTCCCGTAATAAAGCGACGGCTTTCTTTTCGACACGGGAGACGTAGCTTCGGGAAATGCCTAAGCGGCGCGCAATTTCGTGCTGGGGATGCTGACGGCCGTCGGTCAGCCCGTAGCGCAATTCCAAAACGAAACGCTCACGCGCGGGGAGACGGTGCAGTACCTGCTGTACTTTTCCCGCTGTCACGCGGCGGATGACCGTGTTTTCCAATTCGTCCGCGTCCGTTCCGAGAATGTCCTGATAGGTGATGTCGTTGCCTTCGCCATCGCTGCCTACCGGGTCGGAAAGCGACACGTCCCCGCGCCGCTTCCGGCTTGTGCGCAGCGTCATCAGGATTTCGTTCTCGATGCACCGTGCCGCGTACGTCCCCAGCGGCGTTCCCGATGCGGATTTGAAGCTGTCCACCGCCTTAATCAGCCCAATCACGCCGATGGAAATCAGGTCGTCCGCGCCGTAGCCGGGAATCTGGTACTTCCGCGCAATGTGGCCCACCAAACGCAGGTTGTGCGTAATCAGCTCCTGCCGCGCGTTGTGGTCGCCCGCGTCTAACTTTCCAATCAGCTCGGCTTCCTCCGCCCGATTCAGCGCCGGCGGAAACTCCGATCGCCCGGTGATGTATCCCAGAAAAAACAGACATTGCTGCATCAGCAGCGCAAGCAGCTCCAGCATATGCATCCCTCCGCGCAGAGATTATGCGCCGCGCCGGAAAAGTATCACCCGTGCATTGACAAGCGCCCTCTTTCGCGGCTATAATGGAAGAAAGCTGGACAAATCAGGAAAGGCGGAAACAACGATGAAGCAGATGGGAAAATGGCTCGTGACGGCAGTGCTGGCGCTGCTGATGATGATTCCGGCGGTGCTGGCGGAGGAAACGGCGTCCTTCATGACGCTGACCGTGCCCACGACGGCGCAGGAGATTGATTTGGGGCAGAATGTCGTGACGGATTACGACGCGCTGTGCCGCTTTCTGGATGAACTGCCGGACGTGCGCAAGGTAGATATGTTCGCCACAAAAATCAGCCGCAAGGATATCGAAATGCTGGCGGCACGCTATCCGCAGGTGAAGTTCGGCTGGACGATGCGCGTGGGCGACCACCTCGTCCGCACCGATGCCACCGCGTTTTCCACGCTCCATAACAACCAGAGCGCAACGCACACCAGTGCGGAGCTTTCGGTACTCAAATACTGCACGGAGATGCTCGCGCTCGACATCGGGCATAATCAGGCGACGGATATTTCCTTCCTCGCGGAAATGCCCCAATTGCGCGTGCTGATTATCGCCTGCAATAAAGTGGAGGATATCTCCCCCTTGGCGAACCTGACGAATCTGGAGTATCTGGAGGTTTTCAAGAACAAGATTCGCGATATTTCTCCCCTTTCCGGGCTGACGAATCTGATTGACCTCAATATCTGCTTCAACTACGTCAAGGACTGGACACCACTGGAAAACCTGACGCAGCTGGAGCGCCTGTGGGTTTATAACTCCAATAACTACATGGAGAATGACCCGATTTCCAAGGACGTTGTGCGATCGCTAAAGGAACATCTGCCCAATACTTATGTTGATTCCAAGTCGTACTCCACCAGCGGCGGCTGGCGTGAGCATGACCGCTATCAGATTGTCTACAAGATGTTCAAGAGCGGCGAATACATCCCGTTTGCGCAAAGTCCCGCGACGCTTGCGCCGGGTGAAACGCCTGCCCCGACGGGTGTGCCGACGCCGACACCTGTGCCGACTGCCACGCCGGAACCTACCGCCACCCCTGCCCCGACGGTTCGCTATGCCAACATGACGTTCGACCGCGACGCGGAAGCGATTGATCTGGGCAAAACCGTCGTGTCGGACTTCAAGAAGCTGACGGCGTTTTTGGACGAGCTGCCGAACCTGAAAAAGTGCGATATGTACGGCACGAAGATGAAGCGCGCAGACATGGAAATGCTCTCGGAACGCTATCCGCAGGTGGAGTTCGGCTGGACGATGTACGTTGGCGACCACCTCGTCCGCACGGACGTGACGGCGTTCTCCACCCAGCATACCTATCAGAGCAAGTTCCACACCAGTAAGACGTTCTCGGTACTCAAATACTGCCACAATCTGGTCGCGCTGGACATTGGACACAACGAGGTCAGCGATCTGTCCTTCTTGGAGGATTTGCCGCAATTGAAGGTGCTGATTCTCGCGGCGAATAATATCACGGATATTACCCCGCTGGCAAAGCTGGAAAATCTGGAATATCTCGAACTGTTCCTCAACCACATTTCCGACTTGACCCCGCTGGAGGGGCTGACGCACCTGCGCGACCTCAACCTGTGCTATAACAGCATCACGGACTGGTCGCCGCTGGAGAATATGCCGTGGCTGGAGCGACTGTGGCTGAATTACAGCGGCAAGTACGCGCGGATTGACCCCGTTCCGGCGGAGGTTATCGCCCAACTCAAGGAAAAGCTGCCGAACACAGAAATCAATACAACCGCCGCACATTCCACGGCGGATGGCTGGCGTTCCCATGCGCGCTCGACGCTGGTGGGCGATATGTTCCGCAAGGGTATCTACGTCCCGTTCGAGGATTGAGATGAACCCTTGCGCCGCGGGCGAAAATATGGTATGATAGCCGTTGGAAATCGAAGCATAGCGTATAAGGAGTTATGAGCTTTATGGATATGAAAACGAAACTCGCCGGACTGATGGCGCAGTGCTTGACCGACACATGGCCGGACGCGCAGGGTCTGCCGACGGCGGAGGAAATCCGCGGTCTGCTCGCCGTGCCGCCTGACCCGAAAATGGGCGACTACGCGCTGCCGGTGTTCCGTCTGGCGAAAGCACTGCGGATGGCACCGCCGAAAATCGCCACGACCGTGGTCGAAAAGTGGTCGCATGAGGACGTTGCGCGTGCAGAAGCCGTCAACGGCTATGTGAATTTCTTCCTCAACCGCGTCAATTTCGCGGCGGAAACGCTCGAAAGCGTGCTCAAGGCGGGAGAAAACTATGGCTCGTCCGATATGGGCAACGGCAAGACGATTTGTCTTGACTATTCCTCTATCAATATCGCCAAACGTTTCCATATCGGGCATTTGTCCACCACAATGATTGGTCACAGCCTGCGCCGCATCTATGATTTCCTCGGATATAAGACCGTCGGTATCAACCATTTGGGCGACTGGGGAACGCAGTTTGGCAAGATGATCTGCGCCTATAAGCTCTGGGGCAATGAGGAAGAAGTGGAAAAGGGCGGCGTGAATGAACTGGTGCGCCTGTACGTCAAGTTCCACGAGGAGGCCGAGAAAGACCCCGCGCTGGACGATCAGGGCCGCGCGTGGTTCAAGAAAATTGAGGATGGCGACGAGGAAGCCCTGCGCATCTTCAATTGGTTCAAGGCGCTGACTCTGCGCGATACCGAGCGCGTCTATAAGCTGCTGGGCGTCACGTTCGACTCCTATGCGGGCGAGTCGTTCTATAACGACAAGATGGATCGCGTTATCAACGAGCTGAAGGAAAAAAACCTGCTGACCATCTCCGAGGGCGCATCTATCGTTGATTTGAGCGAGGACAACATGTCCCCCTGCATCATCCTCCGCTCCGACGGCGCGACGCTTTACGCCACCCGCGACCTTGCGGCGGCCATCTATCGCCATGACACCTATCATTTCGATAAGTGCCTGTACGTCGTGGCGTATCAGCAGGATTTGCACTTCCGCCAGATTTTCCGTGTGCTGGAAAAGATGGGCTACGAATGGGCGAAGGACTGCGTGCATGTCGCGTTCGGCATGATTTCCTACGAAGGGCAGGCGCTTTCCACCCGCAAGGGTCACGTCGTCTATCTGGAGGATCTGCTGGAACAGGCGCAGAAGAAGGCGCTGGACATCATCAACGAAAAATCCCCGAACCTGCCGAACAAGGAGGATGTTGCGCGTCAGGTCGGCATTGGTGCGGTCGTCTATACCGATTTGAGCAACAACCGAATCAAGGACGTCGATTTCTGCTGGGATCGCGCGCTGAATTTCGACGGCGAAAGCGGTCCGTATGTGCAGTACACCCACACGCGCTGCTGCTCTGTCCTGCGCAAGGCGGCGGAAATGTCCCTGCCCGAAGCGGATATGAACGCGCTGACGGACGACGAGGCACAGGCGCTCCTGCGTCTGCTGGGGCGCTTCCCGGATGTCATTAAGGAAGCGGCGGAAAAGTATGAGCCGTCAATGATTACCCGTGCTGTGACGGATATTGCGCAGGCGTATAATAAGTTCTATTATGAGCATCGGATTCTGGATGGTGAACCGGCGACGGCCGCCGCGCGCGTGGCGCTGACGAAGGCGACGAAGGATGTTATTAAGACGGGGCTGTGGCTGATTGGCATCGAAGCACCCGAACGCATGTAAGGGAAAAAAGAAGGTTCTTAACGGAAAGTTGGGGAAGTAAACAAGGACTTAGGCGAAGCCCCAAAAAGCTGCACGCGGAAGGAGCATGAAAGCGCGACCAACCCAATCGCGAAAAGGGGTCAAGGGGCAATTGCCCCTTGCAGGGTCAAGGGACAGCGTCCCTTGTGGGGTTTGGGGCAACGCCCCAACTGTTCCGCGTCAGACCAATCCCAAGGAAGCCGCCAACAAAGGTGCAGGCAGCGAAGCGTCCCTGCCAGTAACTTTGCGCGTCCGCAGACGCGCCCTCAAGCTGCTCTTCCCCCAAGATTCCGTGAAGAACCAAAAAGAAGAAACGCACGGAAGGCGTATGGAAGAAAAACCAACACAATCGCGCGTGAATTCTTTTTCTGCCCGAATAGGCAGGAAAAAGCGACTGCTTTGTAGAATACCTGATTGTTTGCTAATGAACAGAGGTCAGTCTCTCTGTTCAGAAAAAAATCAAAAAAGGAGTGAAGCACATGGCAGAGATTCTCGAATTCAAGTTCGACACGCAGCTGCTCATCGAAGGGCACGACCTCGACGAGGACGAAATCAACGACTACATCACGGAGCATTTCAAGGGCGACTGTCTGCTGGCAGTGGGGGACGATGAATTGATTAAGATTCACTTCCACACGAACGAACCGTGGAAGGTGCTGGAATACTGCGCGTCGCTGGGTGAAATCCACGACATTGTGGTGGAGAACATGCAGCTGCAGAGCGAAGGCCAGCACGGCTAATTGCACACAATATAAAGGGGCGCTGTCCGGCTTGGTGGTCGGAACAGCGCCCTGCTTATGTGATATGATTTTCCAAACGACAGTGCATCATAATTGCGGAATGTCATTTTTTCTGCTTGGCGGGAAGATGGCAATGCGTTTGAAAATCGTTTATATTAGGGCAACACCGCACAACGCGGCGATGTCACCTTAAACGTTCAGGTGTGCCTTCTTCAAGCGGCTGGAAATCATCGGGCCAATCAGCACGACAATCACCATCTTCACGATGTCCAGCGGAATGAACGGATAGACGCAGATGGCCAGCGCTGCGCTCGCCGTCTTGCCCGCCTGTACGCAGAACCAGACTGTGCCAATCAAGTACAGCACGACTTCACCCGCGACCATTGCCAGCAGGTGCAGCCACCACTTGTCGTTCTTGCTCATCAGGAAACCCGCCAGCGCCACCATCGGGATATAGCCGACGATGTAGCCGCCCGTCGCGCCCGCCAGCTTCGACACGCCGCCCGTGAAGCCGCTGAACACCGGCACACCGACCAGCCCCAGCAGGATGTACAGGCAGACGCTGATGGTCGCCTTCTTCCAGCCCAGCACATAAATCGACAGGAACAGCACCAGCGTCGCCATGCTAATCGGCACAGGGCCAATCGGCAGCGAGAGCGGCGCAAGCACGCAGATAACCGCCGTCATCAGCGCAATTGCGACCAAGGTATAGGTCGTGTTTTTTGTAGAAGCCGTCTTTTCCATCGTCGGGAATCCTCCTTGCGTAAACCAAAATGCGGTTTTGAGTTTACCATAGTTTCGGACGTTTGTCAACTGCTTTTTGCGCTTTGGTTGACGATGCGGAGTTTTTCGCCCTTCCTTTTTTTCTCGAAATGTGGTACACTTGAGGCACCACCGCACAATTCGGCGGCGCGTCTGGCGATGCCTTCTCCGCCATCTGCGGCATGCAAATTTCTCGATTTACCTCCAGTAAACCTTCGAAATTTGCATTTGCATCTGACGAAAAATCCATTCACCAGCCGACCACCTCATTTGCGCGGTGTTACCTTAATGCCGTTAAGTGCTATCATTCGACCTGAAAAGGAGCGATTTTTATGGATTATAATCAGGCTGCCCTGCAAATGCACGAGGAACACCACGGCAAAGTTGCCGTACAGAACAAGGTGAAGGTCGAGAACCGCGATGACCTGTCCACCGCGTATACTCCCGGCGTGGCAGAACCCTGCCGCCGCATTCATGCTGACCCGCGCGATGTGTACCGCTACACCGCCAAGGGCAATCTGGTTGCGGTGGTGTCCGACGGCACGGCGGTGCTTGGGCTGGGCGACATCGGCCCGCTGGCGGCGATGCCTGTCATGGAGGGCAAGGCGATTCTGTTCAAGGAATTTGCGGACGTAGATGCATTCCCGATTTGTCTGGATACGAAGGACGTGGACGAAATTGTGCGGACGGTGAAGGCAATCGCGCCGACGTTCGGCGGCATCAATCTGGAGGATATCTCCGCGCCGCGCTGCTTTGAAATCGAAAGCCGCTTGCGCAATGAATTGGATATTCCTGTTTTCCACGATGACCAGCACGGCACGGCGATTGTCGTCTCCGCGGGTCTGCTGAACGCGCTGCGGCTGGTTGGCAAGAAGATGGAGGATGTGAACATCGTCATCAACGGCGCGGGCAGCGCCGGCATCTCCATCGCCAAGCTCCTGCTGCAATTCGGCGCGGGCAACATCGTGCTGGTGGACCGGGCGGGCGCGGTCAGCGTGGACGAGGAATGGCTGAATCCGGCGCAGCGCAAGATGGCGGAAATCACGAACCGGCACAACGAGCGCGGTTCGCTGGCGGACGTGATGAAGGGCAAGGACGTGTTTATCGGCGTTTCCGCCCCGAAAATCGTCACGGCGGAAATGGTTTCGACGATGGCGAAGGATGCGATTGTGTTCGCAATGGCGAATCCCACGCCGGAAATCATGCCGGAAGAGGCCGCAAAGGGCGGCGCGCGCGTCATTGCGACTGGGCGCAGCGACTATCCGAACCAAATCAACAACGTGCTGGTTTTCCCCGGCATTTTCCGCGGCGCGCTGGACGCACAGGCGACAGATATTACGGAGGAAATGAAGCTCTCCGCCGCCCGCGCGATTGCGTCTATCGTTTCGGACGATGAGCTGAAAGAGGACTACATCATCCCCGGCGCGTTTGACAAGCGCGTCGCCCCCGCCGTCGCGAAGGCGGTCATGGACTGCGCGAAAGCATCCGGCATCAGCAAGCTGGGGAAATAAGCGCTATTTCGGCAAAGTGCATCAGTACACAAACTTAAAACCCTTCGCTTAAACTCAACTCGCTTAGATGGGATGCGAAGGGGTCAAGGGGGCGACCGCAGACATTCGTCTGTTTCCATTGCCCCCTTGTCGCCGCCGCAGCGGCGAAACCCCTGCGATTGAAAGAAGCACCTTCTTTCGGAGAGAATACCATGATTGCAGAAATTCTATGTGTCGGCACGGAACTCCTGATGGGGCAAGTCCTCAACACCAATGCGCAGTTCCTCTCGCGCCGCCTGTCCGCGCTGGGCATCACGCAGCAGCACCAAACCGTCGTGGGCGATAATGCGCAGCGCTTGGAGGACGCCTACCGCCTTGCGCTCAGCCGCGCGGATATCGTCATTACCTCCGGCGGCCTCGGCCCGACGGTCGATGATATCACCAAGCGCGTGGCGGCAAAGGTTGCGGGCAAGGAGCTTGTCCTCTTCCCGGAAGCGGAGGAGATGGTTCGCACCCGCTTCCAGCAGTATCACCGCAACATGACCCTCAACAACCTTTCTCAGGCTATGTTCACGGCGGATTCTACGCTGCTGATGAACCCGAACGGCACAGCCCCCGGCGCGATTGTCCCGATGGGTGATGGAAAAGTCGTTATCCACCTGCCCGGCCCGCCCTGCGAGCTGGAGCCGATGTTCACCGCATCGGTCGAGCCGTACTTGATGGCGCGGTCAGGGCGCGCGCTGGTGAGCCGGTATGTGCGTATCTTCGGCATGGGTGAATCCGAGGTGGACACGCGCCTGCGCGACTTGGAGAACGGAGAAAATCCGACGTTATCGCCCTACTGCGCGTTAGGCGAGGTGCAGCTGCGCGCAACGGCAAGCGCTGATACGGCGGAGAAGGCGCTGGCGCTGCTGACACCGCTTTTGGCGGAGGTCAAGGCGCGTCTGGGCAATGTTGTGTACGCGATTGAGGAAACAGACGGCGGTTCACTGGCGAAAACGGCGATTGAGACGCTGCGGGCGCGGGGCATGACGTGCGCGACGTGCGAAAGTTTGACGGGCGGCAAGGTCGTTGCGGCGCTGGTGGATATTCCGGGCGCATCGGCGGTTGTCCGCGCGGGGCTGGTGACGTACCAGACGGACACGAAGACGATTCTGGCGGATGTGCCTGCGGAGGTCATCGAGCGTTTCGGCGTGGTGAGCGTGGAGACGGCGTGCGCAATGGCGGAAGGCACGCGGAAGCGGCTGGGCGTGGACATTGCGGTGAGTACGACGGGCGTCGCGGGGCCGGACGGCGGGACGGAGGACTGTCCGGTGGGTACGGTGTGCGTCGGCGTATCGACGGCGGACGGCACGAGCGCGGTTCGATTGGCGCTCTCTGGCAACCGCGAGCGCATCCGCACGCTGGCCATGAAGCACGCGCTGCACACGCTGATTGAAAAGGCAAGATAAGAAAGCAGGCTCATGTCCCGGTGATTTGGGAGCATGAGCCTGTTTTTATGGAGTTGTAGAAAAATTGTTAGGAGGATGGCTTTCGTGCTTCTCGGTCGCGCCCATTTGGCGCGACAATGTGCAAGTGGTGGGGAAAGCGAGTTGGGGGGCGCGTCTGAGGACGCGCAAAGTTACTGGCAGGGACGCTTCGCTGCCTGCGCCT
>OLVO01000943.1_pt1 | contig 31950 bp, 19 predicted proteins | sample 1672571 | NCBI WGS metagenome assembly OLVO01 (sample SAMEA3136700, study PRJEB25190) | human gut metagenome | biome: human gut; feature: human-associated habitat; material: faeces | place: Austria | collected 2013
AGAGAATCCTCTTGATATTATTCCGCATACCGAATATAATATATATAATAACGGCCGAAAGGGATTTGGAGACTATGAAGTTTATCACGACAACTGAGGCGGGCAAGAAGTGGGTGCTGTCATCTCGTCGAGTGGGTGTCCTATGCAGTGAGGGCCGAATCCCCGGTGTGCAGAAGGTCGCCAATACTTGGCTGATTCCGGAGGATGCAGAAAAACCGGCTGACGCTCGTATCAAGAATGGCAAATACATCAAGATAAAAAGCAATGCGGAGGGCTGTGCAAATGATTGATCTTGTTTCTATTCTGAATGCTCAGGAGCGTGTGAATATCGAAGTGAAAGCTGCTGGTGGCGGTATCCCCAACAGTATTTGGGAAACCTACTCCTCCTTTGCCAATACCTTCGGTGGCACGATCATTCTCGGTATTGAAGAGGATAAACACACCAAGAAGTTTATTCCAAAGGGCGTTTCTGACCCACAGCAAATGCTCTCCGACATTTGGAATACGCTGAACAACCGTCAAAAGATCCACACAAACATTCTCTTGGAACACCATGTGTATAGCCTGGACTATGAGGGAATGCACTTTGTTGTAATGGAGGTCCCCCGTGCAGATCGCCGGGACAAGCCGGTGTATATTGGGCAGGATATGTTCAGGGGTACCTTCCGCAGAAATCATGAGGGTGACTATCACTGCTCTGAAGCGGAAGTAAAAGCCATGTTGCGGGACCAGACAGATACGCCGCAGGATGCACTGATTCTGGAGGACCTGCTGAATCGTGATCTGAATCAGGAATCAATTCACCGTTACCGCATCATGTTCAACAATCTGAAGCCTGGCCATATCTGGTCAAAGCTGGAAGATGAAGAGTTCCTGCTGAAGATCGGAGCAGCGAGGAAAAGTCAGGCCGATGGGCAAGTACATCCAACTCTGGCCGGCCTTCTGTTTTTCGGCGACTTCGTCACCATTACAAATGAGCTGCCGAACTATTTCCTGGATTACAGAGAGCGCCTGTCGAATGATACCCGCTGGTCTGACCGTGTCTGCTCCGGTGACGGAGACTGGAGCGGCAATATCTTCGATTTCTACTTCAAAATCATCGACCGGCTGACTGCCGATGTAAAGCGGCCGTTTGCTTTGGATGCTGATATGCAGCGCATCGACGATACTCCCGTACACAAAGCCTTGCGGGAGTGCCTCGCCAATGCACTGATCCATGCGGATTATTACGGCCGTCGAGGGATCGTGATTGACAAGGAGTTCCGTAAAATCACCATTTCTAACCCTGGTACCTTCCGCATCAGTGTTGATGAAGCGATTGCTGGTGGTATCAGTGATGCCCGTAACGGCAGAGTCTTTAATATGTTCTCCCTTATCAATGTGGGCGAGCGTTCCGGCACCGGACTGTGCGACGTGTATAATATCTGGGAGGAAAATGGATTCAAACGGCCGGAGCTGATTGAATCTGTGGAGCCGGACCGTATTACCCTCTCATTGGAGATAGAAGTTGACAGTAATTGTGGCAGAAATGACAGAAATCATGACAGTAATGATAGAGATCGTGACCGTGTTCTGACAGAAAATGAAGCGCAGGTCCTGGCAATTCTTCGCAGAGAGCCTTCTATCAACGCAGTACAGGTTGCAGCAGAAATGAAAGTGTCTGTTTCTACGGTCAACAGAGTCTATAAGAGCTTGAAGCGTAAGTCCTATATTGCCAGAGACAATCAAACTCGTGGTGAGTGGATCATTTTGAAGTAAGAGTAGGGGATTCGGAAATGTCAAAGCGATATAAAGAAGCCCGCTTGATGCACAAAGCCAAGTTGACCGAGATGGCAGGAAGGCTCGGCGTCTCACAGCCAACTTTAAGTGCATGGGAAAGCGAGCGCAAGGCGGCTCCCGTAGAAGCGGTGATCAAGATGGCAGAATTATACGGTGTCACAACGGATTACCTGCTTGGCCGGGACGATCATACCGCGGCTCCCGGTGAACCGATCCCCGAACAATGCCTGAAACTGTTCCACGAGAAGCCAGTGTGGTCCCCTGTGTATGGCTGGCTCCTAGTCAATGCCATAACGGAAGAACTGGTCACATCCAATGGCGAACGCATTCCCTTTTCGGGTGCTGCGGAGTTGCTTGCCATGATGCCGCAATCCTCAGAATTCAGTTACACTTTGGGTACACCTCTTCCACTTTCGAGACTTGCTGAGTGCTCGGTCCTTTGGGTGGAACCGATTTCGACAGATGAGTATCTGCGAAATGAACTTCGGGGCTTGTACCATACCAGGCGGCGCTACGTAGAGAATGATGCCGGTAATCGATTCCTGTTTGATGCGTATGGTGTGAAATGGTTGGCGTTCAAGCCAAAGGGCTGAGCGAATTTATTTATTATATATTTATAGAATGAATGAGCTATTATAGGAGGTATACTATGGACTTTAATTCGCTCATAACAACTTTTTCGTCTCTCTTACCATCATCTTCATTTATGGCCCAAACAATCGTAAGTGCCTTTATCTCTGCGATGTTTTCTAGTCGTTCAAGCAAAAAAGAGGCAATATATGGTGCAAAGGTAGATCTCCTAAATAAGATAATATATGATCTCGTTGAAGACAACACCCTCACTGCAACTGAATACTTAAAGTGCAAGAATTTGGCAGACATTGCACAGTTGGCAGATCAAGCAAGAGCTAAACGTGCGAAAGGAACGCTGGACGAAGGGGCTGAGTGCAATGAGCAGCCAAAATACAACTTTGACTGGTTCTGGCGCTTTTTTGAACGGGCTGGCTATGCAAGTGATTTAGAGATGAAGAAACTATGGGCATCTGTACTGAACGGTGAGATTGACCATAGTGGCCAGTTTTCATATAAAGCGATTGAAACGTTATTTCTTATGAATGAGGCCCATGCCAAGTTATTCAGAGAAATGGCACGATTTTCATTCAATACACCATTTGGTGAATGCATCTTAGTAAGTTCTGATGAACTTTACGAAAATACTGACGTTAATACGCCGTGTGCAGTTGATGGCGAAAGCGATATGTATTCGGTCCTTGCTGCTGCCTATGGAATTACAAATGAAAAAGTCATGCTTTTGGATGAGTACGGTTTGGTGTCCTCCATGCTGACAACATCGTCTTTTCATATTACGCATGATCCACAGTTTATTACGAATGACTACTATGCAATTCAAATTCAATTAAGGGCTGATTGCCAGTTAGAATCGTTGGAGTTTGAAATCTGTGGTCATCGTTTTTCGTCTGTTGCACGTCAATTATTTGCCGTGTTAGATGATGAACCGTCCGTATCTTTCTTTTTGGATTATGCACGCCTGATTAAGCGAAGATTCCCGGAAATAGATGTAAGTGTTTTTAGTATTGCAAGTATAGATGAGAATGGCTTGACTATTGAAGATTCAACTGACTGGCTCGAAGAACCAAGTAGCAAGGAAAAAACTCGAATAAGTACCCTTGAAGATGAAAATTTTACATTGGTATGATTTTCAGAAATTAAGCTGCGTGACAATAAAAACCTCAAAATAAATCAGGCGGGACAGCAATTGGCTGTCCCGCCTGATTTATTTTTGATTACGCAGGAGCTATTAATCATTTAGCGCATAATGATCTGCTTATCCATTACTTCTCTGCCGGGAACCTCGACAGCTTTCCGTTTGCTACACGGTAAATCAGTGCAGCATCCGTCGTGTTTACGACACCATCACCGTTTACATCAGCCGCCAGAAGTTGATCCGCAGACAACTGATATTTTCCAGTTGCATAACGGTAGACAATGGCAGCATCCGTGGAATCTACTTTGCGATTCCCATTTACATCACCGTATTTGACCTCGGTCTGATCCCCAATGGTCAGGGTCAGGGTAGTCATAGGCTTGTCGCAACGGACACCGTATTCCATCTCCAGGGTGTCGCTGTTTTCTCGGTTTTGGTACATGGCGTAGGGGAAGGTGATCTGGAAGTCGGTATCACTGGCCTTCAGCGGCTTATCGGACCAGGTGACATACTTTGTCACATCACGGGTCATGCCGTTGGCGTAGTAGGCCGTTACCTGCATACCGGTGGGGTCGAAGGTGTCTTTTACATTGTAGGTCGTCTTGTCCGGCAGCTTCGTGACCTCAATGCGTTCAATGGTGCTGCCCACGGCCATCAGGTAGGCGGAGTCGTTTTTGAAGTAGATCGTACCGTACTCATCCATGATGGGGCTGCAAATGGCATATTGGGCCTGTGCGCCGCTGGGCGTGAAGATGTTGTAGGGCGTCGTATAGGTCTCCGTCTGGCCGCTGGCCGTGTAGGTCTCCATGGTCTTCAGAGACACCTCGGTTTGGCCGGGCTTGTCCTCCAGCACCCGGAGCTTGCCGGGGGTGAAGTTATCGAAGAAGTACACATAGACGCAGCCGGTCTCCTCCATATAGGCCGTGGTCAGAACACCGCTGGTCTGGGGATAGCCGTGGGTGCGTACCGTATAGGCAATCTCCCAGTTGGGGATGTCGATGACCGTAAGGTTATGGCCACTGTATGCGCCGAACTGTGCCGTGCCGGAGATGCCGATATAGGCCCGCCCATTGTAAATGGTGGGTGTGCAGGTGGACATGGCGGGATTGGCGGGATCGTCCGCATAGTTGTAGAGCTTCAAGGTGCGGACATCCTCAATGGTACCCTTTTCGTCCACAGTGGCCTCGTAGAAGTAGCCGCCCTTGCTGGTGAAGTAATACTTGCCGTTGTAATGGGTGATAGAGCTGCGGATGTCGCCGGTCACATTCATCTTGTAGGAGGACAGCAGTTCGCCGGTCTTGGGATTAAAGGACAGCAGACTGGGCTTGCCGGTGGTGTAGCCGGAAGCGCCGTCATCCGTGCCGATCAGCAGGAAGTCGTCGCACACATAGGCACCGGCCCAATAGAAGCCGCCCTTGCTGGTGTAGTACCAAGTGGGGAGCTTTTCTTCCATCGTCTGCGTGGGGTCCTCGTCGGTGGCGCTCAAGCACACATAGTGGGCCTCGTTGATCTCGCCCACCCAAAAACCGGTGTAGATGTAGCCATCGTGATAGACAATAGAGCTGTTGGGCTGACCGCCGATGGAGTCCCGATAGATCCACAGGGAGTCCAGGGTATTGGCGTCGAACGCTTGGATCGTGCCGTCAGACAGGCCCACGAAAATCATGCCGTTGGCGTAGGTGGGCGGGTTGATGGCGAAGCTGGAGTTGTGATCCATGGGCTTATCAATGAGAATTTCGCCGGAGATAGCATCCACCTTGTAAATGCGGGAGCCGGAGTAGGTGTAGATGGCACCGTCCACCAAAATGGGGCAGCCGCAGGCGTTCACATCGTAGCCGGATCCAATGGAGGTAGCCCAGTACAACTCGGCATCCTTGGCGTAGACCGGCGTCTTGTAGTCCACCACACCGTTATTCTCATTGTTTTGGCGTAAGTGGGGCCACGCAGAATCGAAATTGATGAGCTTGTCGTTGGCTGGAGCCTTCTTTAGCGTAATGGTCAGTGTACCGTCCTTGTCGGGGGCGGTATAGTGCTCCACCGTTTGACCGATGTACCCGGCGCAGGTGGTAGTGTAGGAATAGCTGGCACCGGGGGTCAGGCTGTAGGTGCCGTTTTTCTCCACGATGCGCTTGCCGTTCAGATCGTTGGTCAGGAACACCGTGGCATCCGCCGGGGTCGTTTGGATGGTCAGTTGGATGGGGTCACTTTTCCGAACATGGACGGTATAGGTCAGCTCAATGCTGCCGGTATCTGCGTGGCAGACCTGTACCGAAATATCTTCATTATAAAGGTCTGTGTTCAGGACCGCTTCCGCGCCGGCCAGCGTATCATAGCGTACGCCGTTGACCTTGGCATAGTACCCGCCGCAGCAGGCGGTGTCTGTGCTGCTGTTGGGATAGGTGCCGGAGAGGTAGAGAGCGGCGGCCTCCCGGTCTACCTTAACATAATAATCCGTGGTATCTCGATCAAAGCGGGCCGTTGCGCCCTTTGGAGTTACAAAGGGCAGTGTCTCATCCTTTGTGGCAATAGTCAGGCTGGACAGGTGCAGCTGCCGCAGCAGCTGAATATCGTAGTCCTGATAGTAGGTAGTGCTGTTTTCTGTCTTGGAAATGCGGATCGTCACCGTCTGGCCGTAACCGGCCTTGGCCACGGCGTAGGTCAGGCTCTGAGCAAGACCCGTTTTGCTGACAGGCGTTGTGATCGTCTCCATCCGTGCGAGATTATGAATCTCCGGGACGGTGCTCTGGGTCTGATACAGAGCCGTCACGGTCCCTTCTGCCGTGGCCTGCATGGCAACAGAACTGTTGCAGTCGGACACCGTATAGTGGTAGGTGTGGTCGGCGGCAGAGAAGGTCTTGTCGGCGGCGTAGGCGATCCGGCTGGAAGCGTAGGTGCCATTATAGAAGGCCAGACCGGTCAGCCAGTCGGCGGTGACAGGCTCCGGGACAGACACACTCAGTCCGCTGGAAGCCGTGAAGGTGATCTGCGTGTGATACCAGGTATTCTTCGTGGCGATGCAGGTATAGCTTTCGCCGGGGACCAGATGATAGGTCCCATCCACCGGTGCGATCTCGGAGCCAGCTCCGTTGAAAACCTGCACCGTTGTGCCGGAGGGCACAGCCAGCGTCACCGGTACGGAAGCTACCTTCTGAATGTGGAGGGTATAGGTGCTCTGCTCCCCGTTGGGCGCTGCTACCTGAATCGTGTGATCCTGCGTGTCTCCGGTCAGCTGCACCGTCCCGGTCCCGGTGACGGTGTAATCCTCCCCGAAAGGCTCAGCGGCAATCTCCAGCGTGGAGGAAACGGTCGTCAGGCTGTACTCCCGTACAGTCGGCTCGAAATCCAGAGGCAGCTTGGTCCCTTCCGCCGTAGCAGTCAGCGTTTTCAGCGTGGGGACACGGGTCACGGTAACATCGTAGGACTGGATCTGCGTGTATCCGTCTGCACCGGCATATTGGGCTTCCAGAGCGAAGGTCTTGCCCTCCATACCGGCGGCAAGCAGATAAGTAAGCGACGTGGCCGTGCTGTTCCAGCTGCGGGCCAGATTGGACATATCCTTGCCGTTGGCGCCGGTATAGATGGTGCGGAGCTTGGTGGTCTTGGTATCCGGGACATTGCCCATCGCCGCATTCAGATACACGCTGCTCAGGGCGTTGCCTGTGTCCTCAATCCAATACTGCGCCGTATGGTCCGCCTGATTTTGCTTGAAACGATAGGGTTCTTTCTCCGCATCCAGCAGCCGGATATTGCCGAACCACTCGCCGTAGGGCAGGGTCACGGAGACCTGTGCATCAGCGGAGACCGTCAGTGTACCGTCCGTGCGGTTATGGCCGCCGTCGGATACGCTGAGCTTGTAGTCGCCGGCAATGACCTTGGCGCTGCCGGTGCCGGTGGTGACGTTGCCATAGGCATCCGTCAGGGTAATGACCGGTTCCGCCACAGCGACTCCGTTCTGAGTCGCCGCTGCGGAGACGGTGTATTGGGTGCCGTCCAGAAGGGCCGCATATTCGGAAATGGCATCTTTCAGGGTTTGCAGCAGAGGCCCTGCCGAGTCGGCAGTCGCCGTCCGCAGGCCCTTCAGCGCCGCTGCATAGGCATTGGCCGCTGCCGGATAATTCTGCACATGGTTGGTCATGTCCAGGTAATCCGCCATCTGGAGGATCAGCTGGATGGCATCATCCGAATACGTCGAAGATACGTGGAAGCAAAGGGCCTTAATGGAAGAAGCCGGAGCGTCCAGCTTGTAGCCGCCTTTGTCATAATAGAGCAGATAGTTGGCGGAAACGCCGTTGATCTCATAGACGAATCCGTTTTCCAGGCCGACAAATTCAATGTCCGAATCCGCCAGCGCCTGTTGAATGGTCTGTCCGGCCTTATAATGGATACGGGTCGGCTCCACGATGGTGCTGTTGGCGTTCATGGCAACGAACACGAAGCTGCCGCCTTCGTCCTCTGCGGCCATTGCCGTGGTCGGCATGATGGCAGAAACCAGAAGCACCAGACTCAGCAGCAGAGCCATTACTCTTTTGTGCATTTTCCATCCTCCTTCAAATTCTCAGTACAGGCAGTTCCATAGCCGGTACCGTATTCTCTCCCACGGGGTCCAGCTGCCCTTGCAGGCATCCAGTACACGCATGGTAAACGAGTCAACCGTCTTGCGCTGCTCCGGGGTTATCTCCTGGGTGCTGAACAGCGCCTTTTGATTCAGTTCTGCGGCTTCTGCCGCACCCTCCGGGGGCCGGACCGTGCTGTGGCGCAGCAGGCAAACGGCATAGCCAAAGCGCATGGCAATGGCCTCCCGGTCGTCTGCGGCGTCGATAGCGGCCATCTTCTTCCGAAACACCCTGCGGCGATGGAAAATACATCCGGCCAGCAGCAAGATCAGCAGCAGCGGAAGAAGCAGCAGGTAATGGGCATTCAGTGAGAAGGTAAAGCGGTCCTGCTTGTGCTCGTTGATCTCCTCCGGCTGCTCCACCTCTACAAATTGCTGGGTGTTGTTCTCGTAGGTATTCTCATCCGGGCTGTCGCCGCCCAGAGACAGCTCCTCATCGTCTATGTAGCCGGGAGTCACCTCGAAGGGCACAAAGCCGACACCGCTGACATAGTATTCCGCCCAGGCGTGGGCGTTTTCCTCTGTTAAGGTGATGGTCTCACCGGCCTTGTACCGGGCGGCATCCTCCGCCGAGAGGTAATACCCCTCCACATAGCGGGCCGGAACGCCCATGTAGCGCAGCATCAGCACCGCTGCCGTGGCGTAGTGGACGCTGTAGCCGTGTCCGCTGCGCTCCAGCGTATATTGCAGGAAGTCACCGCTGCCATTCATGGTCCGGGCAGTCTCATCGTATGTCATGTTTTCCCGGAGATAATCAAAGATAATGGTGCGGATGTCGCCAATGGTCCGGGCTTGGGTGTCCAGCTGCAGCTGCCGCTGGAGGACGGCCCAGCTGTCCTGGGTCATCTGCAGGTCGATGGCCCGCAGATAGTCGGCATATGCCTGCTCCTTGGATAGATAGGTCTCAATGCTTTCCCGTCCCTGAGCGGTGGAGAGGTTCCGCTGGATCTGATACCAGTCCGGCACGCTACCCTTCAGATAAGACAGGCTCTCTGCCGGGGGCAGGTCCGTGTCCCCGATGCGGTCCGCTGCCAGCGTTTCACTGCCATAGACGGCATAGGGATAGTAGCCGTGGGCGGAACAGGCGGAGAGATTCTTGACGGTCATGGAGAGGGGGGTGGCTGTCTCCGTATAGCCATCCGCCAGAGCGATCTGGCTCTGGCCGTAGAAATTCGCCTCATGGAGCCAATAAAAAAGGTCCTCATATTGGGCGGTTCCTTCGGTGTCGGCTGCCTTCCAGCCGGCGCCGGTGTAGGTGTCGTAGACCTGCCCACGCAGATACACCTTTTCCGGCTGCTCCATTGTGACTTCCAGCGCCGGGGTGTCGCTTTTATTCCAGGCGGGTAAGTTCTTGAGGTTTCCTTCCGGCATGGAATTGGTATCGCTGTCGTAGTGCCGCTGGTGAAGCTGGGTTTGCATCGTCTCGACCATGTCTGTATTCAGCTTGTCTTGGCAGGACAGGCCAATCAGCAGACACAGCGCTGCACACAAGACCGGCAAGATCAGCTGCGCCGGAACGCCTGCAAGGGTTTCTCCCGCTGCCGTGCGCTGCACCATCAGCAGCACCGTGCCAATGATCAGCAGTCCACCGCCGATGCCTACGGGAAACAGACCCAGCAACAGGACTGCATAGCAGGGCAGCAGGACCGGCAAGGCCAGCAGTACCCGTCCGCTCCATACGCTGCGGCTGAGGAGCAGCGACACCGCCAGCAGCAGGACCGTTACCGCCAGAGGCAGGAACCGGGCATCCGCTGCCGCAAGGTCCAGGTAGATCTTCCCGGTCTTTTTCGTCAGCAGGGTCAGGAAATCATTTGCCAGTGTTCCAAAACCGGGTAGGACAAACTTGTTCAGTGCCAAGCTCAGAAGAAGCAACACGCCGATGCCCGCTGGAACGAGCCAGTTCCCGATTCTGGTTTGGTATACTATCAGCAACGCCGCCTGTACCAAAATCGCAGCTGCTGTCATGGCCCACCATGGGTAGGGAACAGAGGGAAATGCAGCGGTTAAAAGCAAGCAGAAGCCCACCGTCAGAACGGCACAGACCACCCAAGCGCCCCAGGGAAAGTGCAGCTTTTTCTGTGCCGTTTCGGCGACAATCCACTGGAGTCCGTTTTCATTTTTTCGCATGATGGGCTAAACCTCCAGTCGCTGCATGGCCTCGGAATAATTCTGCGGGGCAAAGGTGGTCGCACCGGGATACTGTTCTTCGGTACAGAGGATGAAATGCACCCGTCCGCCTGTAAGCAGCTGCTCCTCCGGCGCTGTGCCGAAATAGAGGATGCGGCTGTAACCGTCAGTTTTGGGCAGGCGGCAATCTGCGCTGCCCCTGGTCTTTACCAAAGCCGGGATAGCCTGCAAAAGCTGGTTTTCCTCTGAAATGTCCTGAGCCTGCAGATCGTCCCGGTCCGTCCAGCACAGGGTATAGGGTACACCGCTTTGCAGCAGTGCCATGCCTGCGGAGGACACGACCTCCGCCAGTGCGTCCATCTGCTGCGGGGTGCCGCCGGTGCGCTTATCCCAAAATACCAGGAGGGAACGGCTTTCCGGCTGGCTGGCCTCTTTCAGAATCAGCTCATCTAACTTGGAGGACAGCTTCCAGTGGATTTGCCGGATGTCGTCGCCGGGTCGGTACTCCCGGAGCTGATACACCTCGCTGCGGTCCTCACCCCGGCGATTGGAAGCGCCGTCATCCGCATAGGCCGGTCTGGCGGTCATATCTGCATCCATAGGATACAGGTCCGGAAGGATGGTTAGTCGGGCATCCGCTTTCACGGGGGCCTTCATGGGGAGCAGGCCCAAATAGTCCAGCAGCGTAAACCGCCTGATCTGCACATACACTCTGCCGCAATACCGGCTTTGCAGCAGGATGGTTTGACTGCTTTCGCCCTTGGCTCCGATGCTGCCGGTCAGCGTCACCGTCTGTTCTTCCTCGGTAAGATCATTGCGGATAGAGACCTGGCAGCCGTAGCGCATTACGGGCAGCAGCGCCGAATTGCGGATACGCACCCGGCAGCTGGCTGCCGTGCGTTTCGCTGTTGTGGCCGGGGTCAGAATGTCTGCCTGCAGGTGCCTGCGGACATAGAAATTGACCGCCCAGGAGGTCTGGGGCAGCAGGAGCAGCAAGCAAAGCCCTGCCAGTGCCCAAAAGGAGCCGCTTGTAAGAAGCAGCGCCGTCAACGCCAGCAGCAGGAGAGAATAACACAGGGCACTGCCTAAAATCGTTTTTCTCATTTGCTGGAAAATTCCCGGATATCCGGCTTCTGGACGGAGGTAAGCACATTCTGCAAAATCTGCGCTGCTGTATAGTCCTGGAGCCGTGCCTTGGAGTTGAGGATCAGACGGTGGACGCACACATCCGGGAACACGGCGCACACATCGTCGGGGATCACATAGTCCCGGCCCTCTAAGTAGGCGTTGGCCTTGGCCGCACGGGTCACGGCCAGAGCGCCACGGGGACTGACACCCAAGGTCACATAGGCGTTGGAGCGGGTCAGATCCACCAGCTCTGCAATATAGTCATAAATTCGGTCTGCCACATGGATATTGCTGACCTCTGCAATGAGCTTTTCCAGCTCGGCAGGAGAAGTCACCGTCTGACAGGCAGAAAGCGGGTCCACATGATGGCGGTCCTTCAGCAGCGCCGCCGTGCTGGCCCGATTGGGATAGCCCATGCTCAGCTGGAGCATGAAACGGTCCATCTGGGATGCGGGCAGCATCTGCGTACCCGCAGAGCCCACCGGGTTTTCCGTTGCCAGCACGATAAAGGGCTTTGGCAGGGGCCGGGTCACGCCGTCCACAGTGACCTGCAACTCCTCCATAGCCTCCAGCAGAGCGGATTGGGTCTTGCTGGAGGTACGGTTGATCTCGTCCGCCAGCAGCAGATTGGTCATAATGGCTCCGGACTGATATTTCAGCTTGCCGTCTGCCTTATCGAATACGGAAAACCCGATAATATCCGAGGGCAGGGTATCGGAAGTGAATTGGACACGCTTGGAGTCCAGACCCAGGGTCTTGGAAAACGCCTTGGCCAGCGTCGTCTTGCCTACGCCGGGGACATCCTCCAGCAGCACATGGCCCTGGGCCAGGATGGCCAGCAGCACCTTGCGGACGATGTCCTCCTTGCCCAAAACGACCTTGTTGACCTCTGCCTGAATTTGATCTGTCAGCTTGTTCATGCCTTTTTCCTCTTTCTGCCGATGATGTAGATCGCACCGGCGGCGATTACGACTACCGCACCGATCACGGCGCAGATGATGATTCCATTTGTGCCGGATGCCTCACGAGGCGCTTGAGTGCTGTCAAAATGCAGCACCCACGGCTGCCCGGACCGCACACGCTGCACAGCCACCAGGGCCAGGACGGATTGGGCCGTTGCTAGGCCGTCGCCGGCACCCTCCAGCACATGGCGGTAAGTGCCGTCCGCTTCCCGGAACTGGGAAAGCTCCGTCAGCAGGGTGCGCTCGTCCTTGACAAAACGGCTATCCGTCTCCGGGTCAATGCCCAGGGCACACAGGGCCAGGATGACTTGGGCGGTACTTTCTGCGTTCTCATCGTCGTAGGCGATATATCCGCAGGTGTCCGTCAGCTGGCCGGAAAGATAGGAAAGCGCTGCATCGATCTCGGTCTCCAGCTGGTCCTCATAGGGGGCCAGGGCCTGCACCGCCATAGCGGTGATGTCCACATCCGATTTTCCGGGGATCAGGCCGAAGCCGCCGTCCGGCTCCTGGGCAATGACGATGGCGTTCACCATGTCCTCTCTGGAATACCGGGCATCGTCCGGTACCACCGTATCCTTGGCATCCAGAGCCAGCAGCGCCCATATCCAGCCGTTCAGGCCCTGAGCGCCCGGATCACGGGCATAGTTGTAAGTACCCTCTGCGATCAGGTCAATGGCCGAGCCGTCGGGCTTCGTGCCAAAGTGGGTGGGGTTGCCCCCCAGTGCCAGCACCGTTAAAGCGATCCGGTGGTATTCCGTGGCCTTGTTGCGGTCCAGGCATCCGTTTTTGGCGTATGCGTCCTCCACATGGGCCTTCAGTTCCGCCAAATAGTCGGAATAGCTCTCCCTTGTGCCGGACAGTGCCATAGCTATGGCCAGCCAATCGCAGACGGAATCGCCTGCAGGAAACAGCTCCCGGTCCTTCAGCAATTCGCCCTTCTTGCCGCCCAGAGCGGACATTCCCTCCGCACTCTGTGCGATCTGTTTTTCCAAAGAGGGCTGCGCTTCCGCAAAGACCACCGTTGGGAGCAGAAGCAGCACGCAAAGAAGTGCCGCTAATATTCGTGTTGCTCTTTTCATGCTGCTGCCTCCCAGGTTCTATGGAATTTGTTTTGATAAGGGGTAAGGCCCGATTCCCGCTGCAGGAGCAGGGCGGGGGCCGCCTGTGCGGCGGTGGAGGATGGCTCCGTACCGCCGGTGGCCGGGAGAATATCTGTTTTCTCCTCATGGCACTTGGAGCAGCGATAGTGGATGTAACCATCCTCTGTTTCGGTGGGTTCCAAACGGTCCGTCTCCACGAAGTCGTGGCCCAGAGCTTGGTAGCCGCCGTTGATCCACAGGCCGCAGTAGCTGCTCAGTGAACCGTAGCCGCCTCCGGTGGAATCGTAGCCGCCGATGTCCTTGCCGTAGGACAGGGTGAAGCGCACATAAATGGTAATGCCGTTGCGGACCTTGTAGCCACTCATGCCGGTACCCTCATACAGGGTGCCGTTGATGGAGTACATCCAGCCCGAGCCTTGGGTATAGTCAAACTCCCCGATGCTGTCCCGGTCATAGTTGTCATTGGTGGTGATGCCGTCCCGCAGGATCAGCTCCCAAAGATGCTCCGGGACATTGGCCCGGTAGGCAATGTCGCCCCGGCTAATCCGGCGCAGATAGAAGTTCATGGTAGCAGACCCCTGGTAATCCGGCTCATAACCGCGCTCCTGCAGGAAGCGCAGCAGCACGGATGCCGCCGTTTCGCCCTCCACGATGTCCAGCGTACCGGTATCCAGAATGCCCAGGCCGATGGTGGTCGCATCCAGCACCACATCCACCGAGCCCGCCGGGTCGCCCTCACTAATTTGATGGTAGGTGACGGTGTAGACCTTCATGGTGGAGTTTCCGTTACCATCCCAGGCCAGCACCCGGACAATGTGGGTTTCTTCATCGCCCAACTGAGGGGGATCGAAATACAACTCGTAGGTGGGTTGAGAATCGCCGTAGCTCTTTTCCACGGTCTTTCCGTCCAGTGTGACCCGGATCTGATTGGAATAGATCACACCGGCTCCCAGCTCTGCGTTGGCACGGGCAATCACCGTCAAGGGGAAGGTTTGGGAGGTCATGTCCAGGCTGGCCCCGTCCAGATTGGTAACGATGGAGGGTGGATAGTCCCCCACCGTCGGGTGGGTATCGTCCGCAAGATTCGCGTAATAGCCCACCCGGTACTGAACAAGTCCCAGAAAGGTCTCCCCATCATAAAGAGACAGCACAAAGAGGTTATCTGCGTTGAAATCCAGCTGTGCCTCGTAGTCCTGGTTATTCTGAGAAGTAAGCAGCAATCCGTTTCCGGAATTGGTCTCATTTTTCAGCCGGACACGGATATGCAGATCGCCCTTACCCAGGGGATAGGCCACAAAGGTCAGCTTGCTGTCGGGCAGCTCTGCCTTGGTAAGCTGCTGGGTTTTCAGTGTCGTATAAATGCGGGGGGTATCATCCTCCTCACCGCCGCTGCCGTGGTCACCTCCGCTGCCGCCGTGGTCCCCGTCGTCTCCGCCGGTGCCATCACCATGGTCACCGGAATCCTCGGAGCCGCCTTTGTTATCGTCTGACTCGGAGCCGCCCTGGTCGCCCTTGCCGGGGTTATCCGTGGGGTCTGTGGGGCCCGATGGATCCGGCTTGGTGTCATCGGGTTTCTGCGTGTCATCAGGTTTCTGCGGCTCATCGGGCTTCTGCGGTTCATCAGGTTTCTGCGGCTCTGATGGGTCCTGGGCAGTATCCGTATTCTCTGTATTATCCTTGCCGGAGCTTTGTCCGCCAGTGCTGCCGGAGCCTTGCAGCGACTCTGCCTGGAGCCGATCCGGCTGAGTGCTGATGGGATTCTCCGGCCTTGTCCGACCGGAGGAAAGAAGTGAGAGGCTGATCCCTGCCACCAGCACAATGACCAGCAAAATACTCACAGCGCTATATAGGCCGCTATGTTTTTTCATACGGGTATCCTCCAAATGCTTGTTTTGGATTCTTACCATCGTCTCCTAAAACAGGAGGCAATGGTAAAGCCCCAAAATATGGCGAATTGCCTCCCCTCCCAAAAGGGAGGGGAAGCTATGGATTCGCCTTGGTTTACTTGGAATGTTTGACGACCGCAACGGCGTCGGTGGAGTTGACGGCCCTGTCAAGGTTCACATCCGCGCGCAGGAACTTCCGCACAGAGACTTTCTCGAAGTCGGTGTACTTGCCGCTGTAAATGTCATAAGTGAGTTGAGCATCGTTGATGTCCACAACACCCGTCTCGTTGACATCATAGCTCTGCTTCACTTCCTCGGCTGTGGCGCTGGCCTGGGTGATATTGGCCTCAGCCGTAGCCACAGTAAATGTCTCATTCTTGTCCACGATCACCAGCCAGCTGTAAACATTCTCACCGTAAGCGGTAGTCTTATACATGACATTATCGCCGTAGGCAAAAGCCTTGCCCTCTTCGGGGGTGCCGGTCACGGTTACCAGGAACACGGTCTTGTTATCCATCTGCACATACTCGGAAACAGCTACCTCCATGGTCAGAGTGGATTTCTTCTCGATGGTGATAACCAGATTGCCGGTGACATTGGCGATGGTGTAGGTGTTGTTAGCACCCTCGGTGACAGTCACGGTCTTGCCGCCCATAGTGGCAGTGATGGTGTACTCAAAGTTCTCCTGCTTGGCCACGGTGAAGGTGTAGGTAGCGTTTTCCTTGACGGAGCTTTCGCCGGTAGCATCGCCTGCGCCGGTGCCGTCAAAGGTGACAGTGAAGGTCTCCGGTATCTTCTCCGCCTTGTTGCTGTTGATGACGATGTTGCCGGTCACATCCGCACCGGGGATGGTGTAGGTGGTGGTGCCGTCGTCATTTACCTGGGCCTTAAAGCCGGTGTATGCCTTGCCGCCGATGGTCACAGCCATCTTGTAGACATAGCCATCCGCAGGGGTCAGCATGAAGGTGTAGTCAGTCTGGTAAGTAGCAGTCGCAGCACCGGTGGTATCGTCGCCCTGGGCGACAGTGAAGGTCTTGGGGGTCTTGGTACTGGAGACAACCACATTGCCGTTGACATTGGGCACGGTGTAGGTGCCATCCTCGCCAATGGTGGGGGCGACTTCCTCGCCGCCGACGGTGACGGTCACGGTGTAGTCATAGTTGGGGTCCTTGGGGACGAAGGTCAGCTTGCCGCCCGCTTCGATCACGGAACCTTCCGCATCGGTACGGGTGAAGTCATCCGGCAGATCCACGGTGTAGCCGCTGACGGTAATGGTGGTCGTATTGTTCAGCACGATGGCATCCGGTGCGTCAAACTCGATGGCGTTTGCATTGGTATCCACACACGCACTCATAACCTTGACCTCACCGGAGCCTTGGCCTACGGCGATAAAGCGCAGGGTCAGGGCCTGACCCAGCTCAGCGGCCTTGCCGTAGCGCACGATTCGCACGGTGCCGTTGCCGGGGATCACGCGATAACCCTCGATGCTGGTGGCTTCCATGGTCAGCGTCAGAATGGCGGGGTCAAAAGAGAAGGTCATGTCGTAGGCGCTGTAGGTGGTCTTGCCGTCGTTGTTGCCGATGGTCACAGGGATCTCCACGATTTGACCGGAGGCTACCGTCTTGTTTTCACCAAGGGAGACGGTGTAGCCCTTTTCTTCACTGGACTTCACGGTGACATCAATGACGTTTCCAGTCAAGTTGACGTCGTTGTCTTCAAGCGTATCATAGTCGGGCAGCGCTTCGGTTTTGACCTCAATGCGAGCGTTTTCTGCCGTGATGTTCTCCGTTGCCGTAAAGGTAACAGTTGCGATCTTGCCAGCGTTAAGGGTGACGGGGTCACCGGAAGGGCTTAATGCGGATACCCGGACAGCATTTTTGCCGAGGATATCAACATTATCTCCCACCATTCCAGCAGTAGAGCCTATGGACGTCGTGCATCCGGGTTCAAGCTCGCCGCTGGTCTTGACATAAGCATCCTTGTCAAAATAAATTGCCCACTCCCAGTTATTCAGGTTCGTAATGGTCTTGTCGATCGACAGTGTAAGCGTAATCGTATCACCCGGCTGAACCTCTGTCTTATCAACTGTTGTTGACATCGTCGGAACATCAGCAGCAAATACAGCAGGGATAAGGCTGATAATCATGGCGATTGTCAACAGAATGGAAAGAATTCTTTTCATTTTGTATTTAACCTCCTTATAGTGTTTAGGATTCTGCGGGGAATTTACTCATTTTCCCGTTTGTATAACGATAGATCAACGCAGCATCTGTGGAGTTTACAGCGCCATCGCCGTTAACATCTGCCGCCAACTTCTGAGAATCTGTCAGTGTGTATCTTCCATTAACCGAGCGATAGACGATTGCTGCATCCGTGGAATTTATGATGCCATCTCCATTCACATCCCCATACGTTACATCCGGCTTTGGGTCTGCCTTAGCATACTCAAAGGTGAACAGGGCGACGGGCCTAAAATTATTAGTGCTGCTGGATTCCAGTGTGATCGCCATGGCCGTTCCATCTTCGTTACGGATATAGCGGGTGACGGGGGTGGTGACAGTCTGGGTGCCGTCACCGTTGACCTTGTAGCTGTTTTTCAAGGTAACAGAGCGGATAGTTGCCGAGGACACCACATCTACAGCAAGGTCCGTCTCGTAGCCGTATGCAGTAGCGTCTGCGTGGTAAATATCCACACCCTCGTTGTAGGTAATGCCAACGCTCTCTGTTCCTTCCGGAACGATCACATGGTACTTGGGAATCTCCTCGTAGACATTTTTGAACTCGCTGTCCTCACTGCCCAGGGAAACAATGCCCTCGTAGGAGATGTTCTTCGCATCCAGCTTTTCTCCATTGACGGAGATAGACTGGAATGGCCGCTCCAGCTCTGCGGTCTTGGACACGTTCAGGATGGCCGTGGCCGGTGCAATCTTGGCGTAATTCGTGCCTCCGGAATCATCCGTGGCGACCTTCCGGTTGGGGTCCATACCGACAATGTAGTAGGTACCTTCCTCGGTGGGGGCGGTGACAGCAAAGGTGGCCTTGCCGTCATCAGCGGCCTTGACCTGCGTGATCTCCTGCCACTTGGAGTCATAGATGAATACATCCAGATTCGTGAAGTCGTAGAAGTCGCTGCCCTCAAAGGTCGTGCCGTAAGCCCTGGAGGTGACCGTCAATTCCGTACCGGGGCGGGCGGTGTACTCGTCCTTGTCGAAGCAGGTAAAGGCACCGCCGCTGGACCAGAAGCTCCAGTTGCTGTACATGGCAACATCCCAGGTATCTCCGGTCGAGAGCAGGATGTAGTCCGAAGTGGAACCCCAGCCGGGACTCATGTAGGGATAGCAGTGGTTCCTGTAGTACATCAGGTTTTCATCATGGCCCCAAAAATTTGCCATGTAGAGGCTGGTGGGAGAGCCGGTGATTTTCAGTGCAGCCAGTGTGTCTGCCGTGTAGGCAGGCTCCTCATCCATGTAAAGCACATCGTCGTTCAGGATAAACCCTTCCAGCTCGCTGCGAGTGTATTTGCCTTTGCAGCACTCCTCCTCCGGCAGACCGATGAAGTAGCGCTCCAGCAGGTAGAGATACAGGTGTAGGCCGGTGGGCCGCTCCACGATGTTCTCATCGACATACTCGCCTTCGCCGTTTGCTGTATGGAAGCGGTAGAACTCATCCAACTCGTACCGGCTCAGGTCAAAGTAGGGGACAGTGATGGCCTTGTGGCAGAGGACCGTTCCGTCCTTGCCCTTGATGGGAACGCCGTCGTTGGAGATGGTCACATAGACCGTGACCTTATCTGCCGGGGTCTCATCGTAGTTGTACTGAGCGTCCAGACCGTGGGGGGCTTCCTTGACTGTGATGGTAAAGGTCACTGTGAGCTCTTTGCCGTCCGAGCAGGTCGCCTTGACCTTCGGCGTATAGGTGCCGGGGTCTTTCTCTGATACATAGAGTGAGCCGTCCTTGACCTTGGTTTGGACGCTGAACTGCGCTGCGTTGGTCAGCGTGTAGGTCAGCGTATGGCCGTCCGTATCTTCAAAGACATCTGTCAGCTTGATCTCCAGCAGGCTGCCGGCCACAACCTCACCGGTGGTGACGGCATCCGCCTTCACGGAAACGCAGGAATCCGCAGCCAGCGCCGGTATGACGCCGAATACGCCTGCCGACAGGACCAAAGTCAATGCCAGCAGCAGAGATAGTATGCGTTTTCTCATATTTGTTTACCTCATTTATGCGTAGGTTACATCCAGCGCGCGTAGAGCGTCATGTTGCTGCGCACCGGGTCTTTCTGTGTATCCCAGGGCTTGGTGAGCGCCTGATCTGCATACCAGCCGCCGAACACTGCGCCGGGCTTCGTGGGCGTCATGACTTCGCCAATGACGCTGCCCCGCTTCACGGAAACGGCCTCCAGCTCTGTGCCGCCGCTGGTCTCAAAGCGAACCTTCTTCTTGCCCAGCAGAGCCAGCAGAATCAGCAGCAGGGCCAGCAGGCCCACGCCACCGATAATCCACCAGGTAACGCTTCCTGCGGCGGCACCCTCGGCCCAGTTGGCGTAGAGGGTCATGTTGCCCTTAACGGTGTCCTTGTGGAAGTCCCACTTTTGGGTGCGGTCCAGGTCTCTGTACCACCCCTCCAGGTGGTAGCCCTCCCGGATGGGGTCCTCGGGCTTTTTCACCTTTTCACCGTACTGGACGGTCTGGGAGGGGACCTCCGTGCCGCCGTTGCTTTCAAAGGTAACGGTGCAGTCCGTGGTGACGATGACGGACACGCTATTATCCTTCACGGTGTATCCGGCCATGCCGTCCTGGGTGGAAACCAGGGTGTTGGTGGGGATAAGCTGCGACACACCCTTCGTGCCGATGACCTTCATCTGAAAGCTGCCGACTACCACCTCCGGCTCCCAAGCCTCGCCGCCCTTAAAGGACACGAAGTTCAGATAGAAGGCCCGCCCGCCGGTGCGGCGGCCTAAATCGCTCCAGCGGATGCCGGGGGCGGTCATGACGCTGCCGTCCACCAGCTGGAGGAAGGTGTCGTCGTACTCGATTTCCGTCTGCATACCGTACATGTCGGCGCTTTCCTGGGCGTCGGTGCGCTTGAGCACCAGGGTCACGGTGATGGTCTCGCCAGTGGTGGCCCGCACCTCAGATGCACCGCCTGCGGACAGGTCAAAATTGTAGCTGCGGCTCTCGTCTGTTTTGCTGCCTGTCTGCGAGGCAAAGGCTGCGGTGGGCAGCAGACACAGCAGCAGACACAGGGCTGCCAATAGTGTAAAAATGCGTTTTCTCATGCTGATCTCCTTCTCTCTCCGACCGGTTGGGCCGTTTTTTGCCCGGCCTGGCCGGTGCGAAGCCCCCAATGGGGGATAGCCTCCCCTCCCGCCGGGGAAGGGAGGCTGGCAGGGCCTTACTTAAACTGATTCACGATGGCCACAGCGTCGGTGTGATCCACCACCTTAGTGGCGTTTACATCGGCCCGCAGGAACTTCTCCACGGAAACCTGGGTGAAGTCACTGTATGTGCCGTTATACATATCGTAGACCAGCTGCGCATCGTTGACATCCGCCTTCCCGGTCATGTTCACATCGAAGCTCGGGGTGATGGTGACCACATTGTCTGCGGCGGAGATGGCGACCTTGGCAGCGGCCTCCTCCTGGGTCAGGGCCTGACCCTTGCCCACGATCACCAGCCATGCGTACTGATCCGTGCCGTAGGCATTGACCTTATACATGGTGTTGCCGTCATAGGTGAAGGCTTTGCCTCCCTCGGGGGTGCCCTTGACCGTTATGAGCATCATGGTCTTGTCATTCAGCTCCAGGTAGGTGGATACACTTACTTCCTCCGCGCTGTGAGAGACCTTTTCCACCTTCACGACCAGGTTCCACCAATTGGAGTATCTATACAGATAGTCGTTATAATTCACGGCCTCGACCACATATTTCCCATTGCCAAGGCTGCGCACGGTGGCGAGCCTCTTAGAAGCTGTGGGAGTGTTGAGGGGCTGATAGTAAGCCGTGACGGTGTAGTCGCAGCTCTCGCGCTCGTTCAGCGTGAAGTAGTAGGGCATATTCTTGCCCATAGAGCCTGCATTCCCGGAGGCTGTGTCCTCAGCGCCGTTGCCGGTGAACACGACCGGAATACCAGATTCTGTGTTGGCGGAGATCCATATTTTCACATCTCCAACGATTTCTCTGCCGGGGACCGTGTAGGTGAGGGTGCCATCGTCATTGGCAGTGGGGACCGCTATGACTGTATGGACAAACTTATCCCCGTTGTCTACTTCGTAAACTACATGGTAGGAGTAGCCGGCCCTCGGGGTGATGCCGAAGGAGTAGTCATTCAGATAGGTGACTGTCTCCGAACCCTTGGTCACATCCTTCTCCAACTCTGTGTCGTTGTAAATGATATATTTCACATCGTACTGCTTGGGGGTCTTGCCGGTGTAGGTGACCTCCACATTGCCGGAGATATTCTCGATAGTGTAGGTGTCATCTGCGCCGAAGGTCAGGCTCTCGGTGACGGTATCGCCCATCTTCACGGTGAAGGTGTAGGTATAGTGGCTGTCCACGGGCTTGAAGGTGAAGCTGCCGCCGCTGGGCACCAGGCGGGTCTCCGCGTCAGAGGTGAACTCGTCCGGCAGGGTCACGGTGAAGTTGTTGGCATCCACCACGGTGTCGGCGTCGGTGATGGTGGCAGCCGGGGCATCAAAGTTGATGGAGTTGGCATCCAGGTCAAACTTGGCGGCGGTCAGCGTCACGGTGCTGGAGGTGGCCTTGTTGGCGGTGAATTCCAGAGCCAGGGCCTCGCCCAAGGGCACGGCATCGCCGTAGCGGCGGACCCGAACGGTACCGTTGTTGTCCTCCACCGTCAGATTGGCGGCGTCACCGGTCTTGGTGTTCAAGGTCAGTGCCGTCGGGTCGTAGGTGAAGGTCATGTCATAGGCGTTGAAGCCGGTGATGTTTTTCTCGGAGGAGGCGACGCTCACGGGGATACGCACCTTCTGATCCGCAGAGATCTGCTGGTCAGCACCCATAGAAACAGAGTAGCCGGTCTCGGTTCTCGGATTAGAGTCCGTACCGACTGCCATTGTAAAATCATTTTCCCATTTTGTAGTTGGAAGTCTTCCGGTCTTGGCATATACACCGCCTTTCACACGGTAGTTAATTGCTTGCCCTATATCGCAAGTTGAGGACACTTTGAAGGTAATCTTTGCAAAAGGCCCCTGCGGCAATGCCTGAATTTTTTGAGCAACAGAGTCATCAGATCGACCGTTCTCGTCAAACCGGACTTCGCTATCATATTCGCCAGCGGTGTCTTCTGTAATTTCGTATGCAATCTCAGTCCCGTAAAATTCAACTTTTTCACAGGAGAGGACATCTTTGTTATAATATATTGAACTCCAAAGTCTATATACATCCGCTGTACTTCTATCCAATGACATGACAGCGGTTATTGTCTCGCCGGGATTAGGGGCCGTATTATCAAAAGTGACACTAAAAACATCATCAATTTGCGACGCTGCATACACAACAGGGGTAATGCTTAAAAGCATAACGCAGGTCAGTATCAGGGAAAGAATTCGTTTTTTCATACTATTCTCCAAATAAAAGTATGAGGTCCGGGGAATCCGCAAGCCCCGGACCTGCGTTTTACAAGTGCAATGCCATCAGGCTCACCATACTACTTGATACAGTATATCCGTTAGATCGCATCGCAGACGTGCTATAATCCTTACTGGTCCTTCAATTTAAGACAAGTCATTGAGGCGAGGATCTTCCAAATATGCAGCGAGAATCTCCACATCCTTGTCGTTCAACTTACCATCATCATTGAGGTCAGCTTGTGCCCACTGTTCAGCGGTAAGTGTAGCCGAAGTCTTTTTATCAGCCACCCACTGGGTAAGCAATGTCAAATCATCCTCGTCTACATACCCGAAGGGGTCAAGATTAACGTTACCTACGACCGGCGTTTTCAGGCCAATCAAGCTGGTCTGCCAGGTCAGAGCGGGGCTGTACCGGCTGGAACCGAAGGCTGCGGTGGTCAGACCCGTGTTCATGCTGGTCACGAAGTCTGCGGAAGCCATCGTATCCTTGCTCACAGCAGTGGCCGTCTGCGCAGTGCTCTTGGCGCTGCCGATGCCCTGGCTGCAGGTGAAGTCCAGATAATACAGGTTGGACATCGCAGCGGAGGCGTTGTTGGTCATGCCGACCACGGCGCCCACGTTGCTGCCGGTGCTTTTCACATAGGCCCGGTTGAAGCAGTTCTTCACGGAGGCAGAAGCACCGGAGGCGTAGGCCACGATGCCGGCCACATAATTGCTGCTGCCGGTGACGGAACCGGTATTATAGCAGGAAGTGACTGCCTTGGTGGTCTGACCCACGATGCCGGCCACATAGCCGTTGCCGGTGATCGCACCGCCGTTGTAGCAGCCGGTAATGGTACCGGTAGCGTAGCCGGTGATGCCGCCCACATACTGGTAGGCATGGATAGTGCCTTCGTTGCCGCAGTTGGTGGCGTTGGAATTCACCAGACGGCCTGCAACGCCGCCCACGCTGCTCCAGTTGCCATTCACACGGGTAACGGTGATGTCAACATCGGAGACAACGCCGGAGATGTTGGTATAGTTGGCGTAGGCCACCACGCCGCCGGAATAGGCGTTGGCAACGCTGCCCGTGGAGGTCAGGTACATCTTGCCGGTCACCTTCAGATTCTGAATGGTGGCGTAGCTGCTGCTGGTGCCGTTCACATAGCCGAACAGTCCCTTATACGGAGCCGAGGTAGTGGTGGCACTATAGTAGATGCCCATGTTCTTCACGGTATGATTATTACCGTTAAAGCTGCCCTTGAAGGCCGTGCTGGCGGTAGTGCCTCCGATGGGCGTCCAGTTATAGCCGGCCAGGTCAATATCACCCGTCAGCGCACCGTTGATGGCATAGCTCCCGCCGTTGACTTGCGCCGCAAACCAAGCCAGCTCCGCGCCGGTACCGATCTGATACACGCCGTCGGTCAGAGTGGGCTGCGTCTTGGTGGTGCCGTCCCATGCGCCGGCAGCAGAGGCCGTCAGCGGAATGGTCTTGGTCAGCACACCGCCGGACACATTGGCCTTGTCTGCGCTGCCCAGGTAGAAGCTGCCGTAGACATAGTCGCAGCCGGCGCAGAGCACCGCATAGGTGTAAGTGCCGTAGGGCAGGTTCTCATACTCGCCGTTGCTGTTGGCGGTATGGACATTGCCTGCGGCATCCGTCAGCGTCACCGTGGGCGTGGCGGTGGTGGGATTGGTAATATTCAGCTTCAGCTTGAAGTTATAGCGCGGAGTGACCTCAACATTCACATTAGGGAAGCGGTTCAAGCAGAAGTTCACCGTGACCGCATTGAAGTTCGTGCCCACGCCGGTATTCGACATGTTATACAGGGTGGCAAACGGGTTCGCCGCCGAGTACATGGAGCCGTAGGTATAACCGTTGGTGAGCTGAACATTGGCGGTGCTTCCGGAGCCAAAGTCCACATTCGTCGGGATTGTCAGCTCCAGCTTGGCCTGATCCATCTGCTGATACTGGGCGACATTGGTCTTATAGGCCGTATCGCCGATGGAATAGAACAGGTTGTAGGTAGTGGGGTTGAAAATGCCACTGTATTTGTAAATGCCCCGGTAGCTGCCATCGAAGGAAAGCGTCACCTTATCGCCGGGCATGATCTCCGTCTCCTGGGGATTGGAGGCGTTGGTGACCGTGGCGGTCACTTCGGCCACGCGAGCCAGGCAGTAGGAGGTGCCGGTGCTATCATGCATCTTGATGATCACAGTACCGCCGGCCTGCTCAGCCTCACGGAAGCCCAGGAGGCTTGCGTGATACTTGCCGCTGGAGTCCGCGGTCAAGGTGGTCCAGCCGGAAAGATGGGTATCCAGGTCATTTGCATCGGTGGTGACGATGGCGTACTGGACCGTCGTATCGCCGCTGCTGGACACCGAGAAGTCCAGGGTGGGAGCGGTATCGGAGCTCAGATAGAACCAGTTATCGTAGTTGTAATCCCAAGCAGACGGGCGGGAAGATGTCAAGCCATTGGAATTATAGGCGATATTGGCTTTTGCATTGCCGTTTTCGCTGGCATCATTGGTAAGCACGAACACACTGGTGCGCTCGGGATTGGTGGCCGGGTAGAGGCCGCCGTGGGTGCCGTGCTCGTCAGCGGTCGTATAGACATCCAGCGCCTTATAGTTCACGGCAACGATAGTTGTGCCATTGGGTGTGACATCCAGCCAGTTGCCCTTGGCATTGCCGCCGTTCGATACATCGACAGAGCCCTTCTCGCTCAGCACTTTGACCTTGAACTCGGGCTCGATCATGATGTTCATGGCATCGCTGTCAATGATCTGCCACAGACGGTAGGCGCGGACACGCTCCGAAGTCTTTTCCGTGTACTTATAGCCGGTGGGATCCAAATACGCCTGGATCTCGGCCTCGTCACGGGTCTTGGTAATGGTGCCAAGGTTGTCGAACTCGTGATAGTACTGATTCGTGCAATCTCCACTGTTGAAGGTGAAGGTCTTGGAGAAGTCGGCAGAATTGCTCTTGAGCCAACCGGCCTTGGTGACATAGTTCGTCACACCAGAGCGATTGTCCTCCAAACGCCAGGTGTAGTTGGAATTGCTCTTGCTGATTTTGTAGGTCAGAGTCTTTGTGCCGGCAGCAGCGTCAGTTTCAGCCTCTCCAGTCGGATTGATGGGCTTCGTGTTGAAGTTATTATACTGGAAGTAGAGCGTAAAATCTGCGTAGTCGGGAACCGTCGCAGTCATCGTTATCGCCTGGGAGAGCGACAGATTCTTGGTAACTACCGAGTACCCCGCAGCAGTCGTATTATTGATAGACTGCGTGAAGATGAAGCTGTCAGCGGTTGTTGCGGTAGGCTCCACATAGGCGTTCCAAAGAGCCGCGTTGCCGGCAGCGTACATCATGAAGGGATAGTAGGTGTAGTTGCCGGAAGGATAGGGTGTTCCGTGCTGCACATCACCGCCCATAATGGGCATGGCCACACGAGCCGTATAGTCCTCAGCGGTAAAGTAGTCGGTGCTGTTCTTTTTGCTCGTGGTATAGATGGAGTGCAGGCGCAGATAAATATCCGTGCCGCCGCCGGTGCCGCCGTCCACATTGGTCTCAGTGGGCAGGGTCAAGCTGTGGCCGCCCAGGTAAACATTTGCGTTGGTTTCCGAAGCTTTGTAGCCATAGGCGCGGAAGGAATATCTGCCGGCAGCCAGGCTGGCATAGAAATTGTTGTAGTTATCTGCCAGCGTGCCGGTAGAATCGGGCGCAGCCGTGGTAAAATCACTGGCCTTAAAGGTCAGAGGGCTGTAACCTTCCAAATCGTAGGTATCATTACCAATGGTAAGCTGATATTTGCCATCAACCTTGGCGATGGACAGGCCAGTGTCCTCATAGATGTACTGGGTCTTGCCACCAATTTCATAGGAAGCAAGGTAGTCAGCACCCTTATCGTCAAGACCAGCCGTCTTGTAGAGCTTGATCAGCGGGTACCTGCTGCTATTGGTGGAATAGTTCATATCCCGACCGACATGGAAGGTATAGTGCTGCTCGATCGAGTCGTCTACGGTCAGTGTCAGCGTCCAGGTGTCCGTGGACAGACCGGCAGAGTTCATGGCATGGAACTCATAGACATATGTACCGGCGGTGTTCTCCGTGATTTGGATCGTGGTAGCACCGAACAGAGCCGTGGAGAAGTAGTAAGGACCTTTCTTTTCGCCAGTTCCGACCGTTCTATAGTAATAGTAGTCGGTGTAGCTCAAGGAAGAACCGTCCGGATTCTCAAAGATGTTGCCAGCCTGCAGATCGGACAGGTTATAGGCGTATCCTACCGACACGGTCGCGCTTGCGGTGACCGGAACACCGCTCTTCAGCCGCGGGACCTGTGTGCCCTCCGCAGCGGTCAAAACAATGGTGTGGGTAGCCGTGCCGCTGTCGTCGGTAGCGGTAAGCACGACCGTATACTCACCAGCCGCAGTGGGAGTGTAGCTCAAGGTAGAGCCGTTCAGCGTTTGTGCAACGCCGTTGACGGTTGCTGTATAGGTCAGCGCATCGCCATCGACATCCGTGAACATCTCAGCCACATCCAGCGTCCAGGCATTGCCCAGGGTCACATTGGCTGTGGTGATCGCACCGGGAGCGACCGTGGGGGCCGACTTGCCTTCATAGGTGAAGGCGAGGAAGTGGACAGGCGCATAGCTGGCGCTGCTGTCATACTCCGGCGCATAGGCAGTTCCGCTACCATCTGCACCCAGCACAAAGCTCTTTTGGACCGTGGTCCCATCCTCGGCGGTACGGGAGTAGTTCAAGGGAATTGTGATTGTGATATCCCCATTGCTCTCCGTATAGGCCATTTCTACACCGCCGCCAGTCCACTGCGGCACATCGGCGTAGTAGCCGGATGCTACACCGTTTGTGGCATTGGTCAGTATGGCAGCGTCTTTGTATGTGGCCTTTACATAGGTCGTGCCTGCGGGAACGGTGACCAAATAATAGGGCACATTCTCGAAAGCAGAGTAGCCGGTAAAGGTCACAGAGTTTTGCACACTGATAGTTGCCGTTCCTGTGGTCTGGTCATTCGCACCATAGGGAACAATACTATCCAGCGGCGCAGCTACTGTGCCTTGTTCCGTTGCAAAGACTGCCGTGGGAAGGATGGACAGAACCATCATGAGCGCAAGCAGCATTGAAAGGAACTTTTTCGCTGTCTTTTGCATTTCCAATCTCCTCTCAGAAATTTTTTTATAATAAGGCCTGCCGGCATTATTACCTTAGCTGCGAGCACATTTTCGCATCCAATAAGAAAATAACAAGGTTATATAGGGGCGCAACACCCTATTATAATTGGTGTCGCGTTCCGATCTGTCCAAGGCGAAAGGTGCTTTCTTTAAGAGGATTGGGCGGAAGGGGCTGGCTAAGCCCCTTCTGCCCATATGGAAAGCTGGCGGATCTCCGCCCTCGACTTGGCAAACCTTACTCAAGCATTACATCTGTTGCAACGAAGGTTTCCTCTGTGGCTTCGTGAACAGCGCATTTGCTTTGGCGTTGCTTGACTCGCTCAACCCGTGCTGCCCGTTTAGCGTCACGCTCGCTCCGATGCAGCTGAATTTGGATATTCTTTTCGTTTTGATAGCGCCCGCAATCTCTATTGCGGGGTTTTTTGTATATAGGATTCAAATGGGCGGCTCTCAGCGCATCTTTCCAATCGCCAAAGCGCTCTGCGATGTAACTGCCACCGACGATCTCGATGGGGGCAGGGGACTTTCCCCAATGTCCGGCGCAGCGCCGGAGATAGGCCGCCAGCTGATCCAGGCTGTCGCCTGCGTGTTTTTCCGCAAAAGCGCGATCTTGCTCAGCCAATGCATCCCGTGTTCTTTTGGCAATGTGCTGCTCGTACCAATTCGCTCCGTCAAAATTTTGCGCACCTGCTACTTTACCCATGGGCACACCTCCTTAATGATTCATGACAAAAAAAGCGCTGATAAACCCATACCGGGTCATCAGCGTACACTTCTGCCATATCAGCACCACGGAGAGAGCGCCCGCTGCCTTTGAGTCCTAACTACACAATTCTACTGACTTGCGCCATGAGATACTCTCTGCGTTTATGGTCTGTCTTCTCACGATTTTCTCGCAATGACGGACTTTCGTCCCAGCGGTTTCCCGCCTCGATCATATCCTTGCGCTTACAGTGCCGACCGCATGGGGAATCGCACCCCTTTCCTTCAAGGCAATCACCTGGCCGTTTCCAGCTCGGATGACCGCCGTGCAGCATCATCGGACTCGATTATTCTTTTTTCCAGTATCAATTTGTTTATTAAGGGAATGCTACAATAGATCCTCCGGAAATGGGCTTTCGTAAATTTATCCCATTCGCGAAGCAAACTCTTCTTTAACCATCTACATTATATCGGCCTTTATGTCGCTTGTCAATGCCTGAAATGCGGTTATTTAGCAAAATTCGCACACAAATCACAAATGTTTACATTGATCGCACCCAATTCACCCGCATTTTTGCAGAGCCATATCGATCAAAATTAAAATGTTAGTAAAATACGCCGTCAAAAACATCGTCAAGGAGGATATCATTATGCCAAGGCGTGGAGAAAATATTTACAAGCGTAAGGATGGGCGCTGGGAGGGACGGTATATCCGGGGCCACTCGTCCTCCGGCCGTGCCGAGTACGGCTATGTTTATGCCAGGAGTTATCGGGAGTGCCGTGCAAAACGGCAGCAGCGCCTGGAATCCCTTCAAGAACTGCCGGCGAAAACATCCTCACTCACGCTGAATCAGGCTGCGGAGCGGTTTCTTGCGGACAAACAGGATAAATTGAAGCAGTCCACGCTTGCCCGATATGCCTATATGCTGGAACACTATATTCTGCCCGCTTTGGGAGCGGTGCTTGTATGCCAACTGACGGCGAATCAGATTTCCGATTTTCTTCGCCGTCTTCAGAAAAATGGTCTTTCCGGAAAAAGCGCCAGAGATGTGGGGGTGTTATTGAAATCCATTCTGAAATACAGCGCCCCAAAAGCAGGCTGTTCCTGTCCGGGCCTGACTGTGGAGTTGCCAGCATATCGGAGAAAGCAGATTGACATATTCTGCCCGGATGAAGTCCAGCGATTGGCACAGAAGATTGTAGTTGAGCCGACGACCACCGGGATCGCTATTTTGCTGACGCTAAACACCGGCTTACGCCTTGGAGAGCTGTGCGCCCTGCAATATAAGGATATTGACCTACAAAACGGGGTAATCCATGTCACCAAAACCGTGCAGCGTATCCGCAGCGGGGATCGCACTCGTCTGGCCGTGCTGCCGCCCAAAAGCAACAGTGCTCATCGTACCATCCCCCTGCCGCTGGACATGGCCACCCTCCTGAAAAAGGCTGTTCAGTCTCATCCCGATGGAGAAAAATACCTCTTGACCGGGAAAAATGTGCCTATGGAGCCACGGACACTACAATACCAATACCAGGTCTTGCTAAAGGCGACGGGTATTCCATATCGAAATTTCCATGTGTTGCGGCACACCTATGCCTCCCGATGCGTGGAGCGTGGAGTCGATGTCAAGAGCCTGAGCGAGATGCTTGGTCATACAGATGTCCGCACGACACTCCAGATCTATGTTCACTCGTCCTTGGAGCACAAAATGCGGGTAATTCAGAGTATTTGCTTCCTTGCACCGGTGTTGGACCCGGACTGTTCGCCGTCACCGTCTCCGTCAGATCATCCGGAAGCACCCCGATACCAGCAGCTTTTGACGACTCTATCGCAAATGGGATAAATTTACGAAAGACAATCGCTTCTCATTCCCACAAGGTTCATTACAAATTCATTATACTGTTTGGCATGTTGTCGTCAATTCGTTTGCTGCGCCGATATGTGGTAAAAGTGGTGTCACCGTTAGGGCGACACCACTTTTTTACTGCTATGGGCGCAGAATGCCGTAGCCCATGATTTCATACTGCCCTACAGGATATGTCCTTTTTCATCCTACTGGCAAAAGCAGCTTTGCTATAACACTCTCATAAGATACGAACGGATCATCCCAGTACCGGGAGTCATGGGAGTTCTCCGTATTATCGCCGAGCACATAGAAACAGTTTTCAGGGACAGTTACTACGGTATCTTTGTGAATTAAAGTGTCTCCTTCGCATGCTGCTATCCTTTTCACGAGGCAGGAACCGTCGTGATGAAAAATGATAATATCGCCGGTTTCCAGTTTATCAAAGAGCCTTAGTCCGAGAAGCAAGCTTCCGGTTTTAAGTGTCGGCTCCATTGATGCAGTCGGCACATAGCCGAGCAAAAATACGCTTTGAAAAAGAACAATTATAATGATGGATGCAAGGACCGGAATAAGAATAGGGCACAGTTTCTTGAGTCTTCCCATATACATCTCCTTCGAGTAAATAATAAGGCCGCTGAGAAACATATCTCAGCGGCCATGTTGTATATATTACATTTCTGCCAGCGCTAATATTTCCGGCCGGCTTTTCAGGTATTTTCTCGCCTTGGATACCCAGGCACAAACAAGATTGGCAGACACACCAAGCTCATTTCCGATTTCCTTGCTGGAGCGTCCCTCGGCCATCTGAATCATCGCATCGATTCCTTTGAGCACGCACGGCGAAGCTTCCTGTTTTGCTGCTTTGAGTGCAGCCTGCACATCCAACTGCGTTGCGACATCTGCAATCGATATGGTCGGCTCTTCTACAACCAAGGGAATCATATCACTTGAAAGTTCCGTTGCCTGCCGCCTGGTCGAGTAGATCAGCGCATCGCAGATCTCATTCCATATCAGGCGGTAGGCGTAGGTAGAGAAGATTCCGCCTTTGTCTGTTGCCACGGCCTTGCAGAGACCGATGCAGCCGATTTGAAAAATATCATCATATGTATAAATGCCCAACTGATATGGACCGTGGACCTTATCGTTAATCACTTTCTGAACCAACCGAATATTCTGCTCCACTTTTTTCTGCTGTTCTGCTGTCAGGGTCATGATGCCAGTGCGCCTCCTTTCTGTGCATAATATCGCCCCCGCGTTTTGGCTTTCCGCCGTTCTAAGAGCTTTCTGCTTTCTTCGATCACCTGCTTACAGTAATACTCGCC
>OLVO01000946.1_pt1 | contig 31891 bp, 17 predicted proteins | sample 1672571 | NCBI WGS metagenome assembly OLVO01 (sample SAMEA3136700, study PRJEB25190) | human gut metagenome | biome: human gut; feature: human-associated habitat; material: faeces | place: Austria | collected 2013
CGTTGGAATGTACACCTGTGGAAGCCATACCGATCAGCACATCACCAGCCTTTAAGTTCTCTCCTGTAATGATGTCTTTTTTATCTACCACACCTACAGTAAATCCGGCAAGATCGTATTCATCTTCCGGCATCAGTCCCGGATGTTCTGCTGTCTCGCCACCGATCAGAGCACAGCCGGACTGCTTACAGCCCTCTGCCACACCGCTTACGATCGTTGCGATTTTTTCCGGGTAGTTTTTGCCACATGCGATATAATCTAAGAAAAATAATGGTTCACCGCCTGCGCAGGCAACGTCATTGACACACATTGCAACACAGTCAATACCAATCGTATCATGCTTGTCCAAAAGAAATGCCAATTTTACTTTTGTTCCACATCCGTCTGTACCGGATAAAAGTACCGGCTCCTCCATTCCCTTGACTGCTTCCATGGAGAAAGCACCGGAAAATCCACCGAGTCCGCCTAACACTTCCGGACGCATGGTTTCCTTTACATATTTTTTCATTAATTCCACTGATTCATATCCAGCTTCAATATCTACACCTGCGTTCTTGTAATCCATTTTTTCTCTCCTTTTTAGTAGTTCTTATTTAAATAATTGCGAAACTCATGAAAACCTAAATTGAATTGTGAAAAATTAACAAAAGCTTGAGAAACCACTGGGTGAGCAAAATCGAACAAGTTCGATTGGTACTTAGAAGGCAGGTACGATGTCGATCGTGACTGGCTTCTTAGTACCGTTACCAGCGACACGTAGCGAGAGCGTGTTTTCGAAAATTTTGTTAATTTTGAACAATTGAAAGAAGAGTAGGATGAGTTTCGCAAACGCCTAAGTAATGACGATAAGAAAAGGAGACGAATATCATGGCAAAAGTTGGTATTGTAATGGGCAGTGACTCAGATATGCCGGTGATGGCAAAAGCAGCAGATATATTAGAAAAATTAGGAATCGATTACGAGATGACGATCATCTCAGCACACCGTGAACCGGATGTTTTCTTTGAGTATGCAAAATCGGCTGAGAGCAAAGGTTTTAAAGTCATCATTGCCGGAGCAGGAATGGCGGCACATCTTCCAGGTATGTGCGCAGCAATTTTCCCAATGCCAGTCATTGGTATTCCGATGCATACCACTTCCTTAGGAGGAAGAGATTCCTTATATTCCATCGTGCAGATGCCATCCGGTATTCCGGTTGCGACTGTTGCGATCAACGGAGGGGCCAATGCGGGACTTCTCGCAGCAAAGATCCTGGCAACAAGTGATGCAGCACTTCTTGACAGACTGAAAGCATATTCCCAGAGCTTAAAGGAATCTGTACAGAAGAAGGATGCCCATTTACAGGAAGTAGGCTATAAAAATTACAATAAATAAAGAGGAGAACAAAAATGGATTACAAGAAAGCAGGAGTAGACATCGAAGCCGGTTACAAATCAGTGGAGCTGATGAAAAAGCATGTACAGGCTACTATGAGACCGGAAGTGCTTGGCGGCATCGGCGGATTTGCAGGTGCGTTTGACTTAAGTGCCATCAAAAACATGGAGGAGCCGATCCTTCTTTCCGGAACAGACGGCTGCGGAACAAAAGTAAAGCTGGCATTCGTGATGGACAAGCATGATACGATCGGTATTGATGCGGTGGCTATGTGTGTAAATGATATTGCATGCTCCGGTGGAGAGCCATTGTTCTTCCTTGATTATATTGCATGTGGTAAAAATTATCCGGAAAAGATCGCTACGATCGTTAAAGGTGTGGCAGAAGGCTGTATCCAGTCTGAATGTGCACTGGTAGGCGGTGAGACAGCAGAGCATCCGGGACTGATGGAAGAGGATGAATACGATCTGGCAGGATTTGCTGTCGGCGTAGTGGATAAAAAGGATCTGATCAACGGATCTGATATGAAGCCGGGTGACGTTCTGATCGGTATGGCAAGCTCAGGTGTACATAGCAACGGATTCTCTTTAGTCCGTAAAGTATTTGAAATGACAAAGGAAAGCCTTGATACATATTATGATGAACTGGGCAAGACACTTGGCGAAGCCCTTTTGGCACCGACCAGAATTTATGTAAAAGCACTGAAAGCGGTAAAAAATGCCGGTGTTAAGGTAAAAGGCTGCAGCCACATCACGGGCGGCGGTTTCTATGAAAATATTCCGAGAATGCTTCCGGACGGCGTACGTGCGGTTGTCAAGAAAGACAGCTATGAAGTACCGGCTATTTTCAAACTTATGCAGAAAACAGGCGATATTGAGGAACAGATGATGTACAACACCTACAACATGGGTATCGGTATGGTTGTTGCGGTAGATCCTGCTGATGTGGAGAAAACAATGGCAGCAATGAAAGAAGCCGGCGATACACCATATATCATCGGTCAGATTGAAGCGGGAGAAAAAGGAGTTACCTTATGTTAAACGTAGTAGTCTGTGTATCGGGCGGCGGTACGAACCTGCAGGCAATCTTAGATGCAGTGGAAAGCGGTAAGATCACCAACACACGTATTGCGGGTGTGATCAGTAATAATGCAGGTGCTTATGCGCTGGAGCGTGCAAAAACAAAAAATGTACCGGCTGTCTGCATTTCTCCAAAGGAGTATGAAACAAGAGAAGCATTTAACCGGGCACTGCTGCAGGGCGTGGATGAGCTGAAGCCGGATCTGATCGTTTTAGCAGGATTCCTTGTAAATATCCCGGCTGAAATGGTGCAGGCTTACCGGGGCAGGATCATCAATATCCATCCGTCTCTGATCCCTTCTTTCTGCGGCAAAGGCTATTATGGGCTGAAGGTGCATGAAGGCGTGCTTGCGCGTGGTGTCAAGGTGACGGGTGCGACCGTGCATTTTGTGGATGAAGGGACGGATACAGGTCCGATCATCTGTCAGAAGGCGGTCTGTGTAAAGCAGGATGATACGCCGAAAGTATTGCAGCAGCGTGTCATGGAAGAAGCGGAATGGCAGCTTCTGCCACAGGCGATCGACTGGATCGCAAACGGCAGAGTACAGATACAGGACGGAAAAGTGTTTATAAAATAATGGGAGGCAGCAATGAAAGTTTTGATTGTTGGAAGCGGCGGCAGAGAGCATGCGATCGCAGCAAGCGTCGCAAAAAGTGATAAAGTGGATAAGATCTATTGTGCACCGGGCAATGCAGGAATCGCACAGCTTGCAGAGTGTGTAGCGATCGGGGCAATGGAGTTTGATAAACTGGTTGCATTTGCAAAAGAAAAAGAGATCGATCTTGTGATCGTCGGTATGGATGATCCGCTGGTAGGCGGCCTTGTGGATGAGATGGAAAAGGCAGGCATCCGCACATTCGGTCCTCGTAAAAATGCAGCGATCCTGGAAGGAAGCAAGGCATTCTCCAAGGATCTGATGAAAAAATACGATATCCCGACAGCAGCGTACGAAACCTTCGATGATCCGAAGGCAGCACTTGCTTATCTGGAGACGGCTGAGTATCCGATCGTCTTAAAGGCAGACGGCCTGGCACTCGGTAAGGGTGTTCTGATCTGTAATACAAAGCAGGAAGCCATAGACGGTGTGAAAGAGATCATGGAGGATAAGAAATTTGGTTCTGCCGGCAATCGCATGGTAGTAGAGGAATTTATGACAGGACGTGAGGTATCTGTTCTTTCCTTCGTAGACGGTAATACGATCCAGATCATGTCAAGCGCGCAGGATCACAAGCGTGCCAAGGACGGTGATCAGGGCTTAAATACAGGCGGTATGGGAACCTTCTCCCCGAGCCCGTTCTATACAGAGGAAGTGGATGAGTTCTGCCACAAATATATCTTCCAGAAGACGGTAGATGCTATGAAGGCAGAAGGCAGAGAGTTCAAGGGCGTTATCTTCTTCGGCCTGATGCTGACAGAGAAGGGCCCGAAGGTGCTGGAATACAATGCGAGATTTGGAGATCCGGAAGCACAGGTCGTTCTGCCTCGTATGAAGAACGATATCATTGATGTATGCAATGCCTGCATCGACGGTACACTGGATCAGATCAAGGTAGAATTTGAAGACAATGCAGCGGTCTGTGTGGTACTGGCATCCGATGGGTATCCGGTTTCTTACGAAAAGGGACTTCCGATCGAAGGACTGGAGGCATTTGACGGAAAGGACGATTATTTCTGCTTCCACGCAGGCACAAAGCTTGCAGATGGCAGGATCGTGACAAACGGCGGACGTGTACTTGGCATCACGGCTAAGGGCAATGACTTGAAAGAGGCAAGAAAGAAAGCATATGAAGCGACCGAATGGGTTTCATTTGCTAATAAATATATGCGGCATGACATCGGAAAGGCAATCGATGAAGCATAACAAAAAGAAGCAGGATTTCCTGCTTCTTTTCATAGGGATCATCTGCCTGATCGTGTTTGTAATATGCGCCGTTTCCCTGTTGCGCTATTACAGGGATTACAGGCAGGAAAAAAGCATGGATGAAGAACTGCGTGAGCTTGGCAGACAGGTGCAGACGGAAGCGGCAGAGAATAATCAGGGGAATGCAAAAGATGAGGATCAGGATGAGCAGGAATTTCCGCAGATCAATGCATCTGTCTACCGGGAGAAAAACGAAGATTATGTGGCTTATCTGTATATCCCGGATACAGAGATTGAATATCCTGTTGTGCAGCGGAATAACAGCTATTATCTGAACCATAATTTTTATGGGGAGAAGAATGCACACGGAACGATCTTTTTAGATGAAAGCTGCAGCACGGAAGATCCGGTACTGCTGTTGCACGGACATCATATGAAGGACGGTACGATGTTTGGCAGCCTGAAACAGTATAGGGACAAGGAGTTCAGACAGGCGCACAGCGAGATCTTTCTGGACATGGGCGAAGGCTTTGACACATACGAAGTGTTTGCTATATTGCAGGTCGATCTGACAAAAGAAGATTACTTTGCTTATGAGGAGATTCCAAAGGATGCGGACAGCCTGACTGCATATCTGAAACAGATCCGCAAACATGCGGTATGGTATGAGCAGCCGGGGAATGAAGATAAGCTGCTTTTGTTATCCACCTGTGCCTATGGCTCGGAGGACGAACGGATGGTAGTAGCGGCTTATAAAAAGTAAGAAAATATGGAACCGGAATGGAGCGGTGGACTTATAGAAAATGTCTGCCGCTTTTTTTGTATACAATTCACAAAGCAAAGCTATAAATGCGTAAAATAAAGATAAGAATGCGATAAAGATTTGCCGGACAAAAGGAAAGAATGTTGCAAGAACCTATAAAATATTATATTATGTAAAGTAATAATGGGTGGATTATATCCGCGTGTAAAGACAGGCGGATATCGACCCGGATCAGAAATAAAAAAACAGGGATAAAACAGGAGTTATGCGGGATATGAAGAGAAATGAATATTTCACTGAGGCAGAGATCAAAGAACAGAAAAAGAGGAGAAAAATAGGCAGACGGGCCATGGCACTTCTGTTGGCAGGCATGATGCTGTTTTCCAATATACCGTCCAATGTAAGTGCGGTATCGGATAATGATATCAGTATGCTGCCGGATGCCATGGTGCAGACGGAAGATACGGATACAACTGCAGATGCTACAGAGGGGAAGACTGTAACTATGACAGGCGCAACAGAGCAGCCGGCAGCTGCTGCAGAAGACCGGAATGCAGGAGAGGAAAGCGAACCGGTTGCGGTGGATGCGGCAACGGATATTGAAGCAGACAAGGCAGGCAGTGCAGATATTTTTGACAATACAACGATCACACTGGATAAGCTGACATTGAAGGCGACCTATTCAGATGGAAAAGGCGGTAGTGTTGTAGAAGAATTGACAGAAAACGGTACATTTGATCTGCCATACAACGCGGATATCAATATGCGACTGGATTTCAAGCTGGGAAACGGAACAGCGGTCAATAAGGATACTGCTTATATTTATAAGCTTCCTGATACGATCCGCGTTGATGTAGAGGCCGATCATAAGCTGGCTGATCATAACGGCAAGTCCATTGGTACTGTTCATATTGCGAAAGACGGAACATTGACCTTCCGGTTTGATACGGATGCGATCGGATCCAATACCAATGTTAACTTTTATGTACAGTTTGAAGGCGGCTTTTCGGAATCCCTGCAGGAAGAGGGAAAGACAGAGAATATTGCGTTTCCAACTGCTACAGGTGATTTTAAATTCACGGTAAATACAACAGATAAAACGGATGATGATAAAAAACCGGATCCGAAGGATGTCAGCATCAGCAAATATGGCAGCAAGATCGTTAATATCAAAGGACAAAATTATATTGAATGGACGGTAGAGCTCGGTCAGGAAGGCAGAACATCACTGGATGGTGTGATCACGGATAATCTGCCGACAGGACTTACTTATGCGGAGATTCCAGGGTATCCCCAGCTGACAGACAGTACAGGTGGAACGATTACAACGACAGCGAAAAAAGGAGACAGCAGTATTGATATTAAGGTAGCGGGAGTTACCTCCCATTATCATGCAAAGGTAAAATTCTGTACCTATTATGATAAGAGTATTTTTGGTGTTACGATCAATGACAGTACAACAGCGCTGGTGGACAATACGGCGGCATTTAACCCGGATGATGATACGGATAAGGGTGTCAGCAACAAAGGAACCGTATCCATTAAACCGGATATGCTGAAAAAGACGGGAAGCAGCATTGCAGCAGATGGTACGATCGAGTGGACTGTAACTATAAATGCAGAGAATCTGGATATTCAGGGAACTTCTTATTTGGATATTGTGGAAACCGGACAGGAGCTTGTTGAGGATTCCATCCAGATCACGCCGGCGGGACTCAGTGCGACTGGAAAGAGCGAAAGTGGTTTTGAAGTGGCAATTCCTGCAGGAACTGCTTATACAGACACCGTTACGATCAAGTATAAAACGAAGGTAACAGATTTTTCGCAGGGCAGCTACAAAAATACCGGTAAACTGCAGGGTGGCGTATACGATGTAACAACAAGTGCCACCGTACCGGGCTACAATCTGTTGAAAAAGAGCTTTAAGGATTTTAATAAGATCACCAATACCTTTACATGGGAGATCGTGGTAAACGAGGAAGGCAAGACACTGGAAAATGTCACTGTGACAGATACATTCTGGGCAGGAAACGGCGCGAACAAGGTTTCCGGTTCGGATCATGAAATGGCATTTGTCAGCGCATCCGAGGCACTGGATGCTTCTTCTGATGCGGAAAACGGTAAGCTTGTCTTTAAATTTGACAAATTGGATGCAAAAAAGGTCATCACGATCGTGACGAAGGTGAAGGATCCGACTGCATTTGATGCAAGCAGCTGGTCGTTATTTGAAAACAAGGCATCCATGACCAGTGATATGAATACAACTCCAATTGATTCGACTGCACAGACATGGCAGCAGATCAAAAAGCCGGATATCCTGGCGAAAGACGGTAAGATGAACGGAGACGGTACGATCACATGGACGCTTCAGGTAACAAATCCGAAGCTGACGGTGAAAGGTGCGGAAATTACGGATGTATTGCCGGCCGGACAGGAATATGTGGATGGCAGTATGCGTCTGCAGAACCCATACTATGATGCAAATCCGGTATCTGTGACACCGACGGTCACAGTAGATCCGACAACGGGGATCCAGAGCCTGAAATATATCTTTGCTCTGACGGAACCGGTGCAGGCGGGATTTTTCCGGAAAGATTTCTGGATCTGCTATGAAACGAAGACGACAAGCTCTGATGATGCGACAGCTTCCAGGTCCTATGAAAATGACGCAAAGATCAGGCTGGATTTTGAAGGAGATATTTCGGTTACAGATGATGCCAGGAAAAAACTGACCGGTGAGACCGGTGGTGTGCTGGAAAAAGTATATGACTATAAAGCGGGTAACCAGTATGTAGACTGGAGCGTTAAGATCAATGAAGGACATTATGATATGTCGGCAGTGGCTGATCCGGTCATTACCGATCAGCTCCCTTCTTATTTTGATTATGTCAGTGGTAAATTATATAAAGTTACAAAAGTAAAGAGCGGAAATGACACACAGGTAATGGAGACGGAAGTTTCGGCGGTTATTGCTGTTATGAACGGAAAGATCACGGTTCAGCTGCCGAATATCGGTTCCGATGAGTATGTCTTTAAATTCCGTACCCGGTTTAACTGTCTGGCAGCAGAACTGAGCGGAAAGACGATCGCTAATACGGTAAACTTTACGGGAACCGGAAAGAATGTGTCAGATACGAGTGATACGATCAAAAACGTATCCTTCAGTTCCTCTTCCGCAGGTGCGGTTACAAAGCATGAGATCCGTGTCAAAAAGATTGATAAGGGCACGGGTGACCCACTTGCAGGTGCGGTCTTTAAACTGTATCTGGATGGCAGTAATATCTGTATCGGTGAGGCAACATCAGGAAAGGATGGATATGCGGTATTTAAAGACCTGAATATGCTTACCGGTTATGATCTGAAGCTGGTAGAGTTCCAGACACCGGACGGTTATACCTATATCAATCCGGGAAATGGACAAGGATCTGCGGAAACGGTGATTACAGACTATGATGATGTGAATCTGAAAACTGATTCCAATGGTACAAAGTATTACGAAATCGAAATTGAGAATTATAAACCGGCAACACCAAGGGGAAGCGCACTGATCGAGAAAAAAGATGCAGTGTCCGGAGTAGTGCTTGCAGGGGTGGAATTTGGACTGTATACAGATGAAACCTGTGCGGAAGATAAACTGGTAGCAAAACATGTAACATCAAGTAGCGGAATTGTTACATTTTCAAATCTGGATATTGGAAAAACCTATTACTTAAAGGAAATTACACCGCTTCCGGGCTACAAGGCCGGCAATACGATCTACCAGATCGATGTAAAGACTGCAACAGAGACAGCATATTGTGTATTAGGCGGTACGCCGGGCACACCACAAAGCAGTGCCTATGAGATTACCAATGAGAAGGCAAAAGCAAGTCTGACACTGACAAAGACAGAGAAGGATTCGGATCCGGTTGTATCTTTGGAAAATGCAGAGTTCAGTATTTATCGTGATGCAGACTGCTCTGACCGTATCGATACAAAGACGACGGATGCAAGCGGTAAACTGACCTTTACAGATCTGGAGCTTGGAACGGCTTATTATTACAGGGAAACAAAAGCACCGGACGGATATGTACTCGATACAACCGTGCGCAAGATCACGATCGGAACCGGAACAGAAAATGCAGATGTGGCAGAGACGGTAACGGTCACCAACGAAAAGGCGATCGGAGATATTGTGATCAAAAAAGTGGATGATTCTACGGTAGCGGTTCCGCTGGATGGTGTTGTATTCCGCCTGTTAAATGCGGATGATACGGATTATCTGAAGGATGGCGCCGCTTATGAAGTGACCAGCGATGAAAATGGTATTGCGCGATTTAAGGATATTCCATTTGGAAATTATAAAGTAACAGAAATAACAGGAAAGACTGGCTATAAGGCAACTTCAACAAGTGAAGAGATCAAAGTTGATATCGTCGGTGACAACAATCTGACGATCATAAACAAACGATATAAATGTGATATCTGTCTGACCAAAACCGGAGAAGGAGGAGAACTGCTTGCCGGTGCTGAGATCGGTCTCTTTACAGAAGACGGAGCCAGAATAAAAACCGCAACGACAGGCAGTAACGGAAAGGTAACCTTTACAGATATTGTATATGGCGATTATTATCTGCAGGAGCTGAAAGCACCGGCAGGTTATAAGCTGTCATCTGCAAAAGTAACGATCACTGCGGCTGAGATCCTGGGCAGCTATACAGCGGGAACGGTGCTGGATAAGATGTTATCCAATGAGAAGCAGAAAGGGCAGATCTGTCTGATGAAGACAGATGATGCAGGCGCAGCACTTTCCGGTGCTGAGTTTACCTTATATGATGAAAACATGGTCGCCCTGAAGACAGGCAAGACAATGACGGCGGCAGAAGCTTCCGCCATGGGTTCAGGTGCTGCAGAAGGCCAGCTGTATTTCAAAGATCTTACCTACGGAACTTATTATGTACAGGAAACAAAAGCACCGGATACGCCGGATGCTTCCATTGTCTACCAGAGAGATAATCAGGTTTACAAGGTAGTCGTGGATTCGGATACACTTGTAACAAAATACACAGATGCAGACGGTAATCTGCAGAATCTGACCATTCAGAATAAAAGATTAAGCACGACACCGCCACTGATCAGTTTTAAGGTAAAGAAAACAGATGCAGAATCAGATGCAGCACTTGCGGATGCAGTGTTTGAACTTTATAAAAACGGAGTGGCAACCGGTATCACAGCAGTAACAAATAGCAGTGGTATTGCATATTTTAAGCGGATCAGTGTTGAGACGGATGCAGCAGATACAAGCTATGAAGTTATAGAAAAAACAGCGCCTGCGGGATACAGAGCACCGACGGCAGTTGACAAAATCTTATTTGCGTCAAATAAGAGTGAACTGAATATCTATGCGGATGCTGATACAACACCAAAAACGGAGACCGAAATTGCATGGGCGGGAGATTATAAACTGACTGCAACAAGTGAGGCAAGCGCTACGATCAAAAATACCCCGATAAAGGGTAAGATCTGGGTAACCAAGACAGGTGCGAGTGCTGCAACGCTTCTGAAAGATGCTGAATTTACATTATATAAAGCGGATCAGACAACAAAGGTAGTGATCACGGGACTGACCAATCCGGCAAAGACGAACGAGAAGGGAATTGCCGTGTTTGAGAATCTGCCTTGTGGTACATATTATCTGAAAGAAACGGGAGCGCCGGATGGCTACAGTGTGGATACGACCATGCAGAAGATCGTCATCAGTGACGAGACGATGCACAGTATAACAGTGAAGGATACAAAACTCAGTCTGACAGTCAGCAAAAAGGCGGTTGGCGGAGCGATAGAAGTACCGGGCGCTTCCTTTACGATCACAGAAAAGGATGATCCGACCGTTGTGCTGGACAGCTGGGTAAGTACAGACCGTGCCCATATTGTGACGACAGAGAAGATGACGACAGGAAAGCATTATATACTGTCCGAAACAAAAGCACCGGCGGGATATACTTATACAAACGATATTGAATTTGTATTTGAGACGGATGGCAGTCTCCGGTTGATCACGACGGCCGAGAAAAACGGACAGACGATCACAGTCAGAGATGCACCATTGCTGCTTCGGATCAGTAAGCAGGATAGTGTGACAAATAAAAATCTGGCAGGAGCGCTTCTGGGTATTTATGATGAAAATGATGCACTTGTGACCAGCTTTACAACAAACACGAGTGTTTACCAATTACCTGCAGGTATTCTGGAGGCTCCGAAAACAGGCAACAAGGAATATACATTAAAAGAAATCTCAGCACCGGACGGCTACGAAATCGCAGCGGATATCCGTTTTGCGGTAGCTGCGGACGGAAAGATCTATACGGTTACAAAGGATGCGGCAAATCAGAATGTATATACCTTACACGCTGACAGCACATTGACGATGCTGGATGTGGAAAAGAAAGACATTTACATCAGAAAACTGGATGCAGAGACAGGAAAAGATATTGCGGGAGCAGCTTTTGTGCTCTACAGGGATGCAGTAGCCGATCCGAACAGGATTGCGGAATGGACATCAGACGGAACCCCGCACAAGCTTGCTGCAGGCTTATTCTCAGCAGGTACGGATTATTATCTGAAAGAAGTAGGGGCACCGACCGGATATCGAAGCGCAGTGATGATCAAGTTCCGTGTGGACAGTACAAAGAAGATTGTGATTTTGGAAGGAAATTCCAATAATATCAATGGTGACAGGGATACATTACTGGTGCGTGATGAACCGATCAAATTATATCTGCGCAAGCAGAATGCGTTTGGTACACTTCTGCCCGGTGCAGTGCTGAAGCTGGCAGAATATGACGCATCACAGCCGGATCAGATGGGGACTGTCATTCTGGATGCCTATAAAACAGATGGCAGCGTGTACAGTGTGCCTTCTGCACAGCTGAAACTGGGAACGACCTATATTTTAAGGGAGATTTCCGCACCGGATGGCTTCAAGAAGGCAGATGATATTATCTTTACGATTAATGATAACGGCAGTATTACAAGAGCGGATAACAAAAATGTCGTAAACAATATGATTGTTATGGAAGACGATGAAGCAGGTCTTGGTATCGGTAAAAAGGATCTGGGATCCGATATTGGACTGGCGGGCTCCAGACTGCAGATTACAAGCAGTGACGATCCACATTTTACGCCAATCACCTGGGTCAGTGACGGAACGGTAAAAACATGGGATATTCTTTCCTTTACACCGGGCTGTACCTACACCCTGACAGAGATTTCCGCACCGCAGGGCTATGCGTATGCAGATCCGATCACCTTTACGATCGGGGCAGCGGATCATAAGATCTATATTGACGGACAGGAGGCAGCCAACCGGACTGTTTATATCAAAGATGGAAAGCTGGCACTGACAGTCAGCAAGCGGGCAACAGGCGGCAGCAGTGAGCTGGCAGGTGCGAAATTTGAAATTTTAGACGAAAGCGGTACAGTTGTTACCACATTTACTACAGAGGAAGCAGCAACAAGCGTGGATACTTCCGCGCTGACAGCACCGGCTGCGGGATATCTGGAGTATATACTGCATGAAGTGACAGCACCGGATGGTTATGAACTGGCGGATGATATCCGATTCGCATATGACAGGGACGGTAAGCTTTATCTGGTGACAGAAGAAAACGGTACAAAGATCTATACAGAGAAAAAGGATCTGAAACTGACAGTTTATGATATGCCGAAGTTCTGCGTGCAGAAGGTAGATGCAGAGGGTAATGCACTGGAAGGCGCTGTATTAGAGATCGCAACGCAGGAGGATGACGGCTTTACACCAATCCGCTTTACAACAACGAAAGATAAGTACTATCCACAGGGATTGAAAGCAGATGTGACTTATGTATTGTCAGAGATCACACCGCCACAGGGCTACAGCGTGGCAGAGCCGGTCAGCTTTGTACTCAAAGCGGATGGCAGTGTCTGCATAGACGGTGTTACGGCAACGGATGGCAGGCAGGTGACTATGGTAGATAAGGCAGTTACGGTTTATGTGGCAAAGAAAGACCTGAGTACCAAGAAATCATTGAAAGGTGCAAAACTGGCGATTAAAAATGAAGCAGGAGAAACGCTGTACAGCTTTGTATCAGAAAAAGAGAAAACAACAATACCGGGCAGTATCTTTACGGCTTCGGCGGATCAGAACTATGCATATTACAGCTTATGTGAGCTGGAAGCACCGGAAGGCTATGGACTGGCAGAATCGGTTGATTTTGCGATCAACCGAAGCGGACAGTTATATCTGGTAGAGACAGACGGTGCAGACAAAAAATATACGGAATTGACCGATCATGTACTGACAATGTACGATATGGCGCAGCTTTCTGTCAGCAAAAAGACAGAAAACGGCAAGTATCTGAAAGGCGCAACACTGAAGATCACAGCGGAGAAGGATACATCCTTTGAAGCGATCACGATCAAGACAGACGGGAAACCGGCATATTTTGACAGCAGCAGATTTACAGCAGGAACGACCTATGTGGTTTCCGAAACAAAAGCACCAAAGGGATATAGTTATGCCACAGATGTGAAGTTCAAACTGGATCAGGATGGCAATGTATATGTAAACGGTAAGAAGAGCAAAGATAAGTCAATTATTATGACCGATGAAAAGATTCAGGTCAAGGTGGCAAAGAAGGACGAAAATTCTCATAAGCATCTGGAAAATGCAGAGCTTGCAGTGAAGGATGCGGATGGAAAGGTTCTGTACACCTTTACTTCCATGAGTAAAGAAGTGACACTGCCTGCCAAGATCTTTACTGCGCCGCAGGATGCAAAATATACCTATTATACATTGACAGAGGTAAAAGCGCCGGAAGGTTATGAACTGGCAAAGGATATCCGGTTTGCAATTGACAAAAACGGTACGTTGTATATCAGAAATGCAAAGGGTAACTATAAGAAGGCAAAGAATGGACTACTGACCATGTATGACAGCCCGACCTTTACTTCATCAACGAGCATAACAACGACCGGAAGTGGCAATAAAGTGCCGAAAACCGGAGATCAGACCCCGCTTGGACTGCTCCTTGCACTTTGCGGTCTGTCATTAGCGGGCATGATCAGTGCGTTCTCAGCATTGCTCCGCAGAAGACGCCGGGTGAACCGGATCGAAAAGAGATAGCGGGATATAGAGGAAGAATAAAAGCATAATGACCGGGAAAACCGGATAAAGGAAGCGCAGGATCAGACAGATCCCGCGCTTCCTGTTTCTTGCCTGTTTATTGTCTGTCAATCACAAGATGTGGCATAATTAAGCAAAAATTCAGAATTTGTCTACTATATTTTGGTTGACGATTATAGAGGCGGATAGTATGATAAAAAAGAGATATTTTGCAAATTTTACATGCTTTTTGACGGATAAAGGAATGAGACAATGATACGATACAGTGTAAAGGGTAAAAAGGGCAGAAAAGTGGCTGCTTTTCTGGGTGTGACGGCACTTTCCGTGGCACTTCTGGCAATGCCTGTCATGGCAAAAGGAACAGGAACCGTAACAGGAACGGGTGTGAATGTGAGAAAAAGTGCAGGCACAGCTGCCGAAAAAGTTACGACTGTTACAACGGGAGATCAGCTCCGTGTGACCGGATCAAAAAAGGACAGCACAGGGAAAAAGTGGTATAAGGTTACATTTACACAAAACGGAACGAATTATACCGGATACATAATATCGAATTATGTAAACTATAAAAAGGATGCGGCAACACCGGATCAGGCAACGGCAAATCAGGCTGCAGCAGCGCAGACGGACGGTTCCACGACTGTATTGGATGTGTCCGGTATTGCAAAGGATATAAAGCAGAATACAACGAATCAGACAAATACGGGAAATACACAGAATAACAACGCAGGCACAACAAATCAGACGACAGCAGCAAAGAAAACCGGTGCGATCCAGGGGGATTATGTCAGAATCCGTAAAAAACCGGTAGCCGGAACTGTAGTCTGCCAACTGATGAAAAATACGGATGTAACGGTAAAAAGCAGTAAAAAGGGATCAGATGGCTATATATGGTATAAGATTTCTTTTAAATACGGCGGAAAGAAAAAGACGGGTTATGTCAGAAGTGATCTGTTGAAGGTCAATGAGACAAAGCAGGAGAAGGCGGCGGATCATGCGCAGTCTGGGGCAGAGCCGGCGAATACAAACGGTACGGATCAGTCAACGGTTACATCACTGACGGATGCGGAATTTGAAAGCTATCTGACCGCGCAGGGATTTCCGGAAAGCTACAAGCAGCCGCTCAGACAATTACACACAGTACATCCGGAGTGGACATTTAAAGCTGTCCAGACAAATCTGGCATGGAATGATGTTGTGGCAGCGGAAAGTGCGGTCGGAAAGAATCTGGTCGGTAAAAATGCGGTTGTTTCGTGGAAATCTTTGGAAAGTACGGCATATAATCGAAAAAAGAATACATGGTACGGCTTTGACGGCGGCAGCTGGGTAGCAGCATCCACGGCACTGGTACAGTATTATCTGGATCCGAGAAATTTTCTGGGCGAAACATCTGTATTCCAGTTTGAATCACTGGAATATGAGGACTATCAGAATGTAGAGGGGCTTAAAGCTCTGCTGGCAGGTTCTTTTATGAACGGTGACTATACAGAACCGGATGGCTCTGTACGGAACTATGCAGAGACGTTTATTGAGATTGGCCGGCAGGTGGGGGTCAGCCCATATCATTTGGCAGCCAGATGCTATCAGGAGCAGGGAAAAGGCAAGAGTGACAGTATTAAAGGAACCGTTGAGGGATTTGAAAGTATATTTAACTATTATAATATCGGTGCCTATGCATCCGGCGGAAATTCGCCGACCAGACAGGGACTGATCTATGCATCCGGCCAGACAAGCGGTGCTAATAATTATGAGCGCCCATGGAACACGAGGTATAAATCACTTTTGGGTGGGGCTGAGTATGTTGCACAGAAATATGTAAAGGTAAAACAGAATACACTATACTTCCAGAAGTTTAATGTGGTAAACACAAAAAATGGTCTGTATAAGCATCAGTATATGACAAATGTGCAGGCTGCAGCCAGTGAAGCGCAAAAGATGAGTAAGGCATGTCAGGCAGGAGACCGGCTTGTATTTTATATTCCGGTATATACGGGAATGCCTGAAACCGCCTGTGTAAAACCAACCGATAACAAGAATCCGAATAACTATCTGGCAACACTTGCCGTAACGGATCAGGAGCTGACACCGGTATTTGATCCGGAAACAGAATATTATGATCTGACGGTTAAGAAAAAGGTAAAGACGGCAGAAATCACGGCAACGGCTGTTGCAGCGTCTTCCGAAATCAGCGGAACAGGTACTTATGATCTGGAACGTGGCGAGAACGTATTTACGATTACGTGCACGGCACAGACGGGTGAGGTAAAAACATATACGATTCATATTATAAGAAAATAAACCGGAAAAAGTAAAATGAGAAGGGAAGCGTACTATATGAGACAAAAACTGGGGAGAATCTTATTGGGACTATCTGTTTTGACAGCAGCAATTCTGTATTTGCCGGCAGATATTTATGCAGCAGGTTCTGTCAGCGTAACGGCTGATAAAACGGATGTCGGTGTTTCGGACATGATCACGGTTTATATAAAAACTTCGGAGCCGGAGGATCCGTCTGTGGCACCGGAGATCTCCGTCACATACGATTCGGATAAGCTGGAGGTAACAGATTGTAATGTGGATTACGGCGGTGGCGGCGGACTTTTGACGATCACCGGGACCGATGCACAGATCACAATGAAGGCATTGGCTGCAGGCAGCACATCAATCAGTGCGGAAGCGGTCATAGATGATGATGGAAATAATCCGGCAACAGGCAGTACCAGCGTTGTGGTTGGCGGTAATACAGCTGCGGATCTTTCCTCTGATGCGACACTCAGAGCTCTTACGGTCAGCCCGGGCAGTCTGTCACCGGCTTTTACACCACAGGGAACGGAATACACAATAGAGGTGGATGACTCTGTAACGGATATTACAGTCAGCGGTGGCGTGACGGATGAAAAGGCACAGATCACGGCAGCAAGCGGTTTTAAAAATCTGAAATCAGGTACAAATGAGGCAGTCATTACCGTAACGGCGGAAGACGGCTCCACCATGACCTATCATTTTACGATCACACGAGGCGGTACAGCTGATGAAACAGATGCCGAAGAAGCGGAGCCGGAACAGATGCAGCAGGCAGCTTCGGCTGATGGGCTTACATTTACGGCAGATGGCACGGATTATACGATCAGTGAGACTGTTTCGGATGAACAGCTTCCGGCAGACTGCAGCAAAACAGAGGTTTCTTACGGCGGACAGACCGTGGAAGGTGCGATCTGGCAGCCCGGCGGGCTCACCCTTTTATATGCTGAGAAAGCGGATGGAGAAGGAAGCTTCTTTATTTATGACAGCACGAAAAACAGTTTTCAGATCTTTGTGCAGATCATGGGGATCGAAAACCATTATATAGTACCGGTAGCACCGCAGGAAGCGGTTCCGGACGGGTTTACGGAAGAAAATCTGCAGTGGAACAACTCTTACCTGCCGGCATATCAGACGACAAAGGGCGATCCCACTCTGTCAGATGCATTTTATCTGTTTTATGCTTATAACAATGAAGGAAATGCGGCATTTTATCTGTATGATGTGGCAGAAGGCAGCTTCCAGCGATATTTTGCGATACAGGAAACTGCTGCTGTGACAGAACGGATGGAACAGAAACCGGTACTGATCATCGGAACACTTGCTTTTTTACTTGTCTGTGCCATTGTCGTGATCGTCAACCTGATCCTGCGTAACCGGGATCTGAGGCTGGATATGGAAGAGGAAGCTTTATACGGAGACGAGACGGAAGAAGAGAAGAAGAAAGACGAAAAGAAGCCAAAGAAGCAGATCGCAAAAAAACCAGTGGAGAAACCGGCAACAGAAAAACCGGTGAAGCAGGCTGTAAAGAAAGCAGAAGAAAAAACGGCAAAAATGGTGGCAGAGAAACCAGAAAAACGGGTTGTAAAGAAGACAGAGGAAAAGGCGGCAAAGCCGACAAAACAGACGGCGAAGAAACCGGAAGAGAAACCGGCAAAGCAGGCATCTGCAAGAAAAACGGAGGCAGAGAAACTGGCATCGGCAGTTCCCGGACAGGTAAAACCGGAAGCAGCAAAAGAACCGGTTGTGAAAAAAGAAGTTACACCAAATGGTGTGACTTATACAACGGGGCAGATTCCGATCACGGTGGTGCAGCCGCCGAAGTCAGCAAAGCGCAGCCAGGTACCGATCTACACACTGGAGAGAGAACCTGTACCGCTGACGAGAGAAGCTCCGGCAGATCAGCTGGACGATGATTTTGAATTTGAATTTATTGATATTGATTCTTAGACGGTCTGTCAGAAACATAGGCCGAAGCTGTCAGTATGGTTGACAAACTGTGAATACTGTTATAGACTGAATATAACAGAAGGTGATACACATGATAATAGAAATTGATTTTAACAGTGATGAAGCACTGTATATGCAGCTTCGGAATCAGATCATATTAGGCATTGCCACGTCCCAGTATCAGGAGGGAGAGGCGCTTCCGAGTGTCCGGTCTTTGGCGGATACGATCGGCATCAATATGCACACGGTAAATAAGGCATATTCTGTATTGAAACAGGAGGGCTTTGTCAAGGTTGACAGAAGACGCGGTGTTATAATAGCAGTTGATATTGACAAGCTGCAGGCAATGGAGATGATCCAGAAGGAATTGCGTGTCCTTCTGGCACAGGCAAGCTGTAAGAATATCTCGCGTGAAGAAATTCACGATATGATCGATACCATATATAATGAATATGGAGGAAAATAAAAATGGATTATACCGCTAAGGCAAAAACTGCTCTTGGACTTGCCGCATCTGCAGCAAGATCCATGGGTCAGAACTATATCGGGACAGAGCATATTTTACTGGGACTGATCAGACAGCAGACAGGAATGGCGGCTCAGGCATTATTGGTAAATGGAGTGGATGAGACAAAGCTTGTAGATCTGATCATGGAGCTGATCGCACCGACAGGGCATCTGGAGCTGAAAGAACGGGAAGGATATTCACCGCGTGCCCAGCAGGTGATCGGACTGGCATTTCAGATTGCGGAGCAGTATCATGCTTCCGCTGTCGGAACAGAGCATATTCTGATGGCATTGATCCGGGAAGGAAGCAATGTGGCAGTCCGTATTTTAAGTACTATGGGAGTTTCCCTGCAGAAGCTTTATATCGATCTGCTTGTTTCCATGGGGAAAGATGGCAATCTGTATAAAGAAGATCTGCGTCAGCAGAAGCAGAAAACAAAAGTGCTGGAGCAGTACAGCCGTGATATGACAAAGCTGGCAGCGGAAGGAAAGCTGGATCCTGTGATCGGCAGAGATCAGGAGATCCTCAGACTGGTACAGATCCTTTCCAGACGGACAAAGAACAATCCGTGTCTGATCGGTGAGCCGGGTGTTGGCAAAACAGCGATCGTAGAAGGTCTGGCACAGCGTATCGTACAGGGAGAAGTACCGGATACCGTCAAAAACAAGCGTGTCATGACACTGGATCTTTCCGGAATGGTGGCAGGCAGCAAATACAGAGGCGAATTTGAGGAACGTATTAAAAAGGTTATCAAAGAAGTGATCGATGATGGTAATATCATCCTCTTTCTGGATGAGATCCACACGATCATCGGTGCAGGCGGTGCGGAAGGTGCGATCGATGCGTCCAATATCTTAAAGCCGTCTCTGGCAAGAGGTGAGCTGCAGCTGATCGGTGCTACGACGATCGAGGAATACCGCAAATATATTGAAAAAGATGCGGCTCTGGAGCGTCGTTTCCAGACGATCATGGTAGAAGAGCCTTCCTTAACGGAAGCTGTCCGTATTGTGATGGGTATCAAGCATAAATATGAAGAACATCATCATGTGACGATCACGCCGGAGGCTGTAGAGGCTGCGGTGAAATTGTCAGACCGTTATATCAATGACCGTAATCTGCCGGATAAGGCGATCGACCTGATCGATGAGGCAGCAGCGGCGCTGCGTCTGCAGGGACTGAAAATACCGGAAAACTGTATCAGGCTGCAGGAGCAGATCGATGAACTGAATGTACAGATCGAACGCTCCCTGAAGTTTGATGATCTGGTAGAAGCGCATAAGGAACGTATGGAGCAGGAGAAGCTCATCAAAAAGCATACGCAGGCAATGCAGCGGTATGAGAAGAAGATGGCAGCAAAGAACAATCTCGTCACGGAGGATGAGATCGCAGCCGTGGTAGCCCAGTGGACAAAGATCCCGCTGAAAAAGCTGGAAGAGAAGGAAAGCGAGCGGCTTCTGAAGCTGGAAAAGATCCTGCATAAGCGTGTGATCGGACAGACGGAAGCGGTAGAGGCGGTTGCCCGTGCAATGCGCCGTGGCAGAGTCGGTTTGCAGGACCCGAAGAGACCGATTGGTTCCTTCCTGTTTTTGGGACCTACCGGTGTCGGTAAGACAGAGCTTTCCAAAGCACTTGCAGAGGCAATGTTCGGTTCGGAAAATGATCTGATCCGTGTAGATATGTCGGAATATATGGAGCCGCATTCCGTTGCAAAGATGATCGGTTCACCGCCCGGATATGTCGGACATGACGATGGCGGACAGCTGAGTGAGAAAATCAGACGGAATCCTTACAGTGTTGTTTTATTTGATGAAATTGAAAAAGCACATCCTGATGTATTTAATATTTTGCTGCAGGTGCTGGATGACGGACATATCACTGATTCCAAGGGACGCAAGGTCAGCTTTAAAAATGCCATTATCATCATGACAAGTAATGCGGGCGCTTCCCGTATCGTGGATCCGAAGAACCTCGGTTTTGCGACAAAGACGACAGAGCAGCAGGATTACCAGCGTATGAAAAACGGCGTCATGGAAGAAGTCAAGAGACTTTTCAAGCCGGAGTTCATCAACCGGATTGATGAGATCATGGTATTCCATCCGCTGAATAAGACAGAACTCAGAGAGATCGTGACACTGCTTTCCGCAAATCTGATCAAGAGATGCGACCGGCAGATGGGTATCACGCTTTCTATCAGCCAGACGCTCAAGAATCATCTGGTTGAAAAATATTGTGATGTAAAGATGGGCGCAAGGCCTTTGAAGCGTGCGATCCAGACTGTCATAGAGGATCCGCTGGCAGAAGAAATCCTGCAGGGCAGGATCAGGCAGGGCGATCATATCCTTGCGACAATACACAAAGAAAAAGTGGTATTTAAGCAAAGGCAAAACGCAAAAGAACTGGATTTATAAAGGCAAATGGTTTATACTGTTTACACAAAGTACTGCAAGACAATATTCGGGAGGACAAAAGAAAATGGCAGTGGTAAAAGAATTAATTCGTGAAGAATCAGACGGCAGCATCAGTTTCGGAAATTATACATTAGCACAGAAGGCAAAGCTGGAAGATTTTGAACATGCAGGAGATCTGTATAAGGTCAAAACATTCTCAACAATGACAAAACTGGAGAAAAACGGTCTGTTTTTATACGAATCCGTTCCGGGCACAAGCGTCAGTCACTTTCAGGAGACTGCAGACGGTGTATCCTTTGAGGTAGAAGGAGCAGACGATGCACAGCTGATCATCGGACTTTGCGACGATACACAGTATGAGGTATTTGTAGCAGGTAAGAGCGCTGGAAAGATGAATACAGGTCTTGGAGGCAAGCTGAATGTCAGTGTGGAGCTTGCCGGAATGGGCGAAGTAAATGTAAAGGTGGTAGAAGTATAAGCATGGCAAAAATGAAATCGGCTACGGTTTATTTCTGTCAGAATTGCGGCTATGAATCTTCCAAATGGATGGGGCAATGTCCGGGCTGTCGGGAGTGGAATACGCTTGTCGAAGAGGTCGTGACAAAGGCTTCTGGCGTCAGGGCAGTGCATATGGTGCAGCCGACAAGCCTGAATGATATCTCTATGGAAGAGGAAGATAAGCTCTTAACGCATATGAGTGAGCTTGACCGGGTGCTCGGTGGTGGCATCGTGCCGGGGCAGCTTACATTGGTTGGTGGAGATCCCGGCATCGGGAAATCCACCATTCTTTTACAAATGTGCCAGAATCTTGCGGCAGACGGCAGAAAAATTTTATACATATCAGGGGAGGAATCTCTTAAACAGATCAAGATACGCGCAATGCGGATCGGCGAATTTACGGATCAGTTAAAGCTTCTGTGTGAAACAGATCTGGATACGGTAGAAGCAGTGATAAAGCAGGAAAAACCGGATATTGTCGTAATCGATTCTATCCAGACAATGTATGCGGAACGTGTGACCTCTGCACCGGGCAGCGTATCGCAGGTCAGAGAAGCAACAGCTGTTTTTCTGCGTCTTGCCAAGAGTATGCCTGTTGCAACATTTATTGTCGGGCATGTAACAAAGGAAGGTACGGTTGCGGGGCCGCGCGTACTGGAGCATATGGTAGATACGGTCTTATATTTTGAAGGAGACAGGCATGCGTCCTATCGGATTTTACGGGGCGTGAAAAATCGTTTTGGCTCCACGGATGAGATCGGTGTGTTTGAAATGCGCAAGGAAGGTCTTTGCGAGGTGAAAAACCCGTCTGCTTATCTGCTAAGCGGCAGACCGAAAAATGCAAGCGGTTCTATAGTTGCCTGTGCCATGGAGGGCACCAGACCGATGCTGATCGAGATTCAGGCACTTGTCTGTGATTCCAATTTCAATATTCCGCGCCGCCAGACAACCGGGGCGGATTTTAACAGAGTGAATCTCCTGATGGCGGTACTGGAAAAAAGACTGGGGCTTCGCATGGGACAGACCGATGCATATGTCAATCTGGCCGGTGGTATGCGGCTCTTAGAGCCTGCGCTGGATCTGGGTATTGTGATGGCACTGGTATCCAGCTTTAAAAATAAGGTTATTTCCGATCAAACGGTGATTTTCGGTGAGGTAGGTCTTTCAGGTGAAGTCCGTGCTGTCAATATGGCGCAGCAGCGTGTGCTGGAGGCACAGAAACTTGGATTTACGAAATGTATTCTGCCATCTGCAAATTTGGATGGATTGTCAGATATTCCGAAGAAAATGCGCATTGTTGGCGTTTCCAATGTAGCTGATGCAATAAATGAACTGATTTGACTTATTTCGTTAATATATTTTAATCGTTTGCGCAATATAATTGTAGAAATAACTCTGAATACATCATATAATACAATTAGTCTAAGACATTAGACATGCTAATTAGCAATTTCCGGAAGAATTCCCCTTTTACACAAACAGGAGGCCTGGCGACTTTGTCGCTGGGTCTTTTGTTTTGTGGGAAAACCATACAGATTATGCAAAAGAATTTTACGATCAGATGAGCATGTGAAATATAAGACATACAGGAGTTTACCATAAAGCAAAACCGTAATTTGTAACCGGGTAGGATAGATCAGGGTATACAAAAGCAGGGAGGATATAAAAATGGATCTGTCTCAAAAACAAATAGCATATTATCATTTGCCGGGATTGTTTGAATTTTACGAATTATACAGTGTTTTTCTGCCGCTGTTTCGGGCACACAGAGAATACTTTTATGATTGGTGCAGGATCGGTTCGGTCTATGGAGCCCCGGCGGACTGCCTCTGGGGCGGTGGACGTACATCTTACGGCGAGCAGGATCCGCGGGCAGTGCTGGCATTGATGCAGGAATATGGTATTTCTGCCCGCCTGACCTTCAGCAATTCCTTGCTGAAAGAAGAACATCTGAAAGATCACAGATGTAATGCGCTCTGCCGGTTATTTGCAGAAGATAACGTGATGGAAAAATATAATGTTCAGAAGAATGACAGAATAGAAAACAGAAACGTACGTAATGGTATTATCATTTACTCCGATCTGTTGCTGCATTATTTACAGAAGCAATATCCGGGTTTCTATTTCGTATCTTCCACGACAAAGGTTCTGACAGATTTCAAGGAGCTTCTGCAGGAAGTCAACAGAGAGGAATTTCGATATGTTGTACCGGATTTCCGCCTGAATAAGCAGTTTGATAAGTGGAATACACTGACTGTAGACCAAAAAGATAAGATAGAATTTCTGTGCAATGAGTGCTGCCGGTTTGGCTGCAAAGACCGCAAAAGCTGTTATGAGACTGTCAGCCGGAAAAATCTTGGGGAAGCCATTCCTGATTATCCGTGCACTTCACCGGATGCGGCGGAAGGCTATCGATTTTCAAAAGCAATGGAAAATCCGGGATTTATCGGTATTGATGATATCCAATCTATTTATCTGCCGATGGGATTCTCTGATTTCAAGATCGAGGGGCGCGGACTTGGCAGTGCCATGCTGTTGGAATTCTTGCTATACTATATGACAAAGCCGGAATATCAGCTGAAAGTGCGGGAAGCTGTTTATCTGGATGCTATGCTGGATCTGTTTTGAGAGCTGTTTTTTAGTTTGTATGGGATTTACATTGAACACTGGTTTTCTGTGATTGTGTGGAATTTTTTTACTGTGGGTCTCTGTGTTTGATAGATATAGTGTTATTTCGCCCAAATAAATGATAATTATAAAAAAGGACGAAGGTTATTTGCCTGAATTGGAGAAGTTCGTCTAAAATGTCATAAAATACTGTAAAAGGATGAACGTCATCAGGAAGATAAAAGCAGGTTTCATACTAATTGGTAAATTTGTTTGAAAAAGGATGAAGCTATGATATGATGATTCGTCCATAATACAGAATATTGCAAAAAAGTATGAATAGCTAAAATGTGTAATAAAAAGAGTTCGTCCAAAATACAAAATTTCGTAATAAAGTATGAATTGTCAAAATGCGTAATAAAAAGAATTCATCCAAAATTGAAAAATAATGTGAAAGAGTATGAAAGACAAATACATGAATTGTAGATAAAAGGTAATTATATAAAAGACAGATACCTCTAAAGCAAGTGAAATCGCAGCAGAAAAGAGTGAAAAACTAACTGGTGACTATTAAGTAAAAAATAATATGAAAAAAATAAAAAAATTCGTTGACAAGTTACCTGATTTAATAGTATACTAGCAAAGCGGGTTGAGAAATACCCGCAAAGTTATGGGATCTTAGCTCAGCTGGGAGAGCATCTGCCTTACAAGCAGAGGGTCATAGGTTCGAGCCCTATAGGTCCCATATATCCTGGCGAGATAGCTCAGTTGGCTAGAGCATACGGTTCATACCCGTAGTGTCGAGAGTTCGAATCTCCCTTCCGCTACTGACTATAAGGATCGCGCAGGCGATCCTTTTTTTGTTTCATTAAATTTCATCCCGCAAAAAAGGAGAGTCTTAATAATAACTCTCCTTCTCCAAAAAAATTATTAACTAAATCCAAAGAAGCGCTGTGCCAAACCATATCCCTTGCATACAATCGCTCTTCCCAACTTACCTGGGAGATTTAATGCAATTCCCTGAGCACTAAAGCGAAGATGACGCCACATAGCTTGATTTTCTTTTTTCATATAGCTCCAGAGTGCTTCCTTTTTTTGTTTTGAATCCTCTGTGTTAATTAGCGCATAATGAACTGTCGTTACCGTACACATAATCTGCAGATAGCTATATAAATAGCTGCGCAACTTTTTGTTGCTGATCTTTTCAAGATCAAATGCATCAAAGATGATGCGATTGACGCGATCCTGCTGGTCGATTCGTTTCATCATAACCTGCTGATTAACAGACTGATCTTCTCTTCCCGTATAGTACATATAAAAATCCACATCCAGATAGTACATAACACGCACATATGGAAATGGCTTGTATACATAAATATTATCAACATAGAATGTATGCTTTGGAAGCGTCAGGTTAATTCCCTTTAACAGACTGGTGCGGTATATTACTGCATGCATTAAAAGATAATGACCTGTCTGGAACTTTCCTGTATCATTCCAGCTAAAGAAACGTCCCTTTGGAAGTGTCTTGCGATAATCAATTGATTTTTGGTGAAGCACATCACCATTCTCGTCGTGACGATCATAAACAAAATTGGAAATCAGCATATCAAGCTCATGATTTTTTTTGACAACACGGCGCAAAAAATCAAGCACCTGCTTATAAGCTTCTGGACTGTCATCACTGTCAACTACTTTAAAAAACAAACCAGTTGCATTTCTGATTCCTGTCGTGACAGCGTCTCCATGACCTCCATTTTCCTTATGAATTGCCCGCACAATATTCGGATACTTTCTCTCATATTCGTCCGCAATTTCTGCTGTACGGTCTGTTGATCCGTCATCCACGATCAAAATCTCTACCTCATCACCACCCGGAAGCAGCGTTGCCATGCAGCGGTCCAAGTATGCCTCTGAATTATAGCTTGGAACTGTTATTGTTAAAAGTTTCATCATAAATACCTTTCTGTAGCCTGTCAGCATATGCTGCAGTGCAAATTTTTCCTGTACAAATACCATACAAGGTGATTATATACAATTTTTCAGGCTACTGCAAGGTCTTTTTGTCAAATATACAACTCCTGCAGCTGCTCCTGCAAGACCAATGATGCAGGCAACCACTGCGTATGTCTGCAAATAGCTGCTAAGCCATGTACTTTGCTGGACTAGAATGGATATGAGGTTCGCTGATACATGCAAAATAATTGGTACTGTAAGCTTTGCAAACTGTTCATATGCCCAAATAAGAAGCGCTCCTAAAATAAATGCGTACAGTGCCTGAAGCAGATTGCCATGAACTGCAGCAAAAATCAAAAGCGCTGCCAAGGCTGACGGCCCCACACTAAGCCACGTGCGCATTCTTCTGTAAAGGATACCGCGAAATAAAAGTTCCTCTGCCACTGGCGCTGCAATGCCAACTACAAGTATCTGAAGCCACAGCTTGTCTGAATAAAGTGCCTTTGCTACGTTTTTTGCATCCTCTTCTCTGATTGCCTTTAACCCAGTTAACTCAAACAACATATTAACGCCAATGCATGCACATATTCCAATTAAAATCAGGATGATTGCAGAATAAAGTGACAACTTCTTGCCTTCCCAGCGAATCTGTTTGGAATCTTTATAAAATAAAATTCCCATAATTATAATACAGGACACTTTTTCAATCAGATTTGCCATCAGACCGCCGTTTGGATAAAGACCCAGCACAGCCATTCCTATAGCCATATAAATGACAAGCGGATAGATCAAATTGATCAGTCGCCTCGACAATGGTTGATATCTCATTTTTTATTTCCTTTTCTTATTTTTTCTTCCCGTTTTTTCTGATCTGCTTTTTTCATACGGGCACGAAAAGCTTCTTCTGACTGACGCTTTTGCTGTACTTTTGACACAGCAAGAGCTACTGCCTGTTTTTTCTCCTCAAAGGCTATTTTTTTCTCTTCAACAGCCTCCTGCACCTGCTGTTTTCGCTCCTCTGCTGCCAGTCTCCGTTCTTCCGCTGCCGCTTCTGCCGCCAGTTTTCCCTCTGCTACAGCATCCGCCACTGCCTGCTTCTTCTCTTCTACACTCTCCTGCATGGCCTCTGCCTGTTCCTTAAGCTTCTTTGCCAATTCCTTTGATTTAACTTCTAAGTTCGGATATGCCTCTCCGATACGGCGAAGCAGTACTGGATCCTCGCGAAGAAGCTGGCGCACCTTTGTGCTGACTTCCTCAGAATTATCTGCTTCTACGCCATCAATTTCCTTTTTAACAAGATTAAATGCAATATGTGATACAACATTATCCCAGATCATCAGCATAACAATTGCACCAGACAATGCATAAAGAATCCACTGCGGAATGGCATGAATCCATTTCATCAAAACTGGATCAATCAGTTTTACAATTGCCACGCCTCCGATTCCAAATAAGACCAAATTTCCAATCCAGATACGGCCATGCAGATTCATTGGCTTTTGGCTGTAATCCCACCAGCGCGCATGGAACATTTTTTCCATGTACCAGCTGACAAAATATTCGAGGACTCCGCAGAGTATAAAGGATGCCAAAAACGTCACAATATAGCTTGCATTTCCGATCAATCCACCCACTAAAACAGTTACAACAACGGCACCTGAGCCATAAATCGGGCAATAGGGACCAATTAAAAATCCACGGTTAATAAAACGGTGAAACTGTATATACTTTAATGTTACTTCCATGCACCATCCGGCAACAGAATAGCAAAAAAATAGTACGATAAGCTCTGCTATTGTTTGTCTAAGCATTCAATTTTCTCCTTTCAAAACGCATAAGGGGACAATATTTCTATTGTCCCCTGGTGTTGTTTTCTTGCTGTTTACTACTTTTTCTTACTTTTTCGACACCCTACGAATTGCTTCGCAGCTCTCGCAATTCTGCTGTTTCCTACTTTTTCGACACCTCACGAATTGCTTCGCTGCTTTGCAGCTCTCGCAATTCTGCAAATCATGAGGATTCGCTGATTTCCTTTGGAAATCGCTGCATCCTCATGATTTGGTGGGTCCCAAAGCCATGTTTTTTCTCGTGCAAGCACGAGAAAAACATGGCTTTTTGACCCTGGTGTCTCAAATGGTTGCGATATCGATCAGTGTCAGCTGCTCTTCTCTATTCTCAAGGCTAGTAATCAATGCCTTTGCTGTATCTATTGCTGTCAATACGTTTACACCTGTCTCGATTGCATTTCTGCGGATAATGAAACCATCATGGCTGTGCTCTGCACCCTGTGTCGGTGTATCGATTACAAGATCAATCTGATGGCCAAGAATCAAATCAAGAAGATTCGGTGAATCCTGCTCCAGCTTGCTTATATGAAGTGTATCTACTCCCTTTGCACGAAGCGCTGCTCCTGTTCCCTTTGTCGCATAGATCTCGTAGCCAATTGCCTTGAAACGTCTTGCGATATCTACGATCTCTTCCTTATCATCATCGCGAACTGTAATAATCATCTTCTTATACTTTGGAAGATGGAAGCCTGCGCCAAGGAAAGCCTTATAAAGTGCCTCGTTAAAGGTTTTGCCGATTCCCAGACACTCACCTGTTGACTTCATCTCCGGTCCAAGTGCAATATCAGCTCCGCGCAGCTTCTCAAATGAGAATACAGGCATCTTAATTGCATAATAATCTGCTTCCTTTTGCAGACCTGGCTCATAACCAAGACCACGAATTGTATTTCCAATGATGACCTGTGTTGCCAGATCAACAATCGGGATTCCTGTTACCTTACTGATATACGGTACGGTACGTGAAGAACGCGGATTAACCTCGATTACATAAACAGCTCCCTGATACTCGATAAACTGAATATTAATCAGACCTCTTACATGAAGCGCTCTTGCCAGACGCTTTGTATACTCAACGATAGTTTCTTTTGTCTTCTGGCTGATGCTCTTTGCCGGATAGACAGAAATACTATCACCGGAATGGATACCAGCACGCTCAATATGCTCCATGATACCAGGAATCAAAATATCCTGTCCATCACATACAGCATCAACCTCGAGCTCCTTACCCATCAGATATTTATCTACAAGAATCGGATGCTCTTGTGCATAACGATTGATAATACCAATATACTGCGTAATATCCTCGTCGTTGATTGCGATCTGCATACCCTGACCGCCAAGAACGTAGGACGGACGAACAAGAACCGGATAACCAAGCTCATGCGCAACCTTTAATGCCTCTTCTACTGTAAATACAGTGCCGCCTGATGCACGCGGAATCTTTGTCTCGCGAAGAATCTGATCAAACAGCTCACGGTCCTCTGCCGCATCAACGTCTTTTGCGCTCGTTCCAAGAATCGGAACTCCCATCTTCATTAAAGCCTCAGTCAGCTTAATTGCTGTCTGACCGCCAAACTGAACAACAGCGCCGTCTGGATGCTCTAGATTTACAATGCTCTCCACATCTTCTGGTGTCAGCGGCTCAAAATACAGCTTATCTGCAATATCGAAATCGGTTGAAACTGTTTCAGGATTGTTGTTGATGATAACAGTCTCATAGCCTTCCTTTGCAAATGCCCAAGTACAATGAACAGAACAGAAGTCAAACTCAATACCCTGTCCGATACGAATCGGTCCAGAACCAAGAACAAGAACCTTCTTTCTTCCATCTGTCTTTTTCGCCTCATTCTCGCTTCCAAAAACAGAATAATAATATGGTGTAGTTGCTGCAAACTCTGCTGCACATGTATCAACCATCTTAAAGGCTGCTGTGATGCCATTGTCGTAGCGCATCTTCTTTACCTGTTCCTCAGTCTTGCCGCTTAAGGATGCGATTACCTTATCTGGGAACTCAATACGCTTTGCTTCCTTTAACAAATCAGTAGTAAGTTCTTCTGTTTTCAGACGTGTCTCCATCTCTACAAGAATAGCAATCTTGTCAATAAACCACGGATCAATCATTGTGATCTGATGGATCTTTTCATAGCTGTAGCCTCTGCGGATTGCCTCTGCAATGCGGAAGATTCTGCGGTCATCGACAATACTCATCTGCTCCTCAAACTCATCTACCGTCAGCTTGCTATACTCATCTGTTACAAGGCTGTCAACATGCTGCTCAAGAGAACGAAGTGCCTTCATAAGACCACCCTCGAAGTTATCACAGATTGCCATAACTTCTCCTGTTGCCTTCATCTGTGTTGTCAGCTTTCTTGATGCACTGATAAACTTATCAAATGGCAGTCTCGGAATCTTGACAACGCAATAGTCTAACATTGGCTCGAAGCTTGCGAAGGTTTTCTTTGTGATGGCATTCGGAATCTCATCGAGCGTATATCCAAGTGCAATCTTTGCTGCAACCTTTGCAATCGGATAACCTGTTGCCTTTGATGCCAGTGCAGAGGAACGGCTTACACGCGGGTTTACCTCAATAACACAATACTCAAAGCTGTCTGGCTTTAATGCATACTGAACGTTACATCCTCCAGTAATCTTTAACTCACTGATGATATTCAACGCTGAAGTACGAAGCATCTGATATTCCTTATCGCCAAGCGTCTGAGACGGTGCAACAACTATACTGTCTCCTGTATGAACACCAACAGGGTCAATGTTTTCCATGTTGCAGACTGTAATTACATTTCCTGCACCATCACGCATTACCTCGTACTCAATCTCTTTCCATCCTGCGATACAGCGCTCAACCAAAACCTCACCTACACGAGAAAGACGAAGACCATTTCCTAAAATTTCCTCCATCTGCTCTTTGTCATATGCGATTCCGCCGCCGCTTCCTCCAAGTGTGTAGGCAGGACGAAGAACAACCGGATAACCGATCTGTTCTGCAAATTCAAGTCCATCTGGAATGTTGTGAACAACCTTAGATGCTGCACAAGGCTCTCCAATCTTTTCCATTGTATCCTTAAACTCCTGACGATCCTCTGCCTTTCTGATCGTCTCTGGTGTAGTACCAATCAAACGGCATCCATACTTTTCAAGAATACCTTTCTCTGCAAGCTCCATACCAAGATTTAGACCAGCCTGGCCTCCCAGTGTCGGAAGAACACTATCAGGACGCTCTTTTTCGATAATCTGCTCTAACACCTCTGCTGTTAATGGCTCGATATAGACATGATCGGCAATTCTTTTATCTGTCATAATCGTCGCTGGATTAGAGTTTACCAGAACAACTGATACACCCTCCTCCTTTAATGAACGGCAGGCCTGTGTACCTGCATAGTCAAACTCTGCTGCCTGGCCGATGACAATCGGACCCGAACCAATTACAAGAACCTTCTTTATACTGCTATCCTTTGGCATTGCTATGTTTCCTCCTGTCGTCTATTATTTATTTTTTCCTGCTGCCATCATATCTAAAAATCTATCAAACAAGTAAGCACTGTCCTGCGGTCCTGGGCAAGCCTCCGGATGATACTGAACTG
>OLVO01001009.1_pt1 | contig 30431 bp, 35 predicted proteins | sample 1672571 | NCBI WGS metagenome assembly OLVO01 (sample SAMEA3136700, study PRJEB25190) | human gut metagenome | biome: human gut; feature: human-associated habitat; material: faeces | place: Austria | collected 2013
GCTGCGGCCTGAACCGGGACTCCATCATCCTGCTGGAGCAGGTGCGGACGCTGGATAAAAAGCGGCTGCGGGAACGGATGGGCCATGTGGAGGAGCAGGTGATGGAGAAGGTGGACACCGCCATCGCGGTGAGCTTCGGACTGCCCCACGACCAGTTTGTATAAGAGACAGAATACTGCCTCCCGGCGGGCGGAAACGCCCATCGGGAGGGAGCCAAGAGACAACGGAGGTACATATGAAAAATAGATGGGCATTGCGTCTGGCGGCGCTGACACTGGTAAGCTGCCTTGCCATGAGCGGCGTTTCCCTGGCGGTGGAGCCCGGATCTGCCACCGATCCGCTGGTGACACTGAGTTATCTGAACGATGTGTTTCTGGGACAGATCATGACCAAGGTAGACCAGAAGATCACCGCCCGGAACAGTCAGCTCCTTCAGCAGTCCGGGGGCGCGGGCGGAATGTCCGGCGTGGAATTTGCCGTGGTGACCCTTTCCAAGGGACAGGTCCTCACCGGAGACATCGGCTGTGAAGTGATGCTCCGGGTGGGTACGGCCTCCTGCGTGTCGCCCTCCAATCCGGGACTCATCGACGAGACTACCGCTGCCTCCCTGAATAACGGCGGCGCGCTGGCGGCGAACCATCTCTATATGATGACCATTGAGGGCCGGGGCGTCAAGGCCGGCTCCGACACCACGAAGCTGCTGGTGCGGGGCAGCTACACTATCGCCTGAACCTGCCATACATAGCGTTCATATTAAGATCCGCCTGTGCATAAACTGATGCACAGGCGATTTTTTTGCCGGGAGGTGGCGGCTTATGGACAAGTATCCGGTTTTTCGGGAGGAGCAGACGGTGGGGGAATTGACCGTCGCCCCGGATGCCCTGTATACGGCCTTTTCCGTCTCCTGCCGGGGGCGGGAGGGGCTGTGGTGCGCGTGGGCGGTGGGGGAGACAGGGAATCTCCGTATCGGTGTTCTGGAACCGGAGAACGGCTGCCTGCAAATCCGCCGCCGGTTTTCCAAACGATTGACAGACCCGTTGGGACCCATCCTCCGGGGAGAACTGCGCCCTTTAGGAGAGGAGCGGGAGCAATGGGAGCCGCTGAGACCGGAACTGCTGCGAAGTCCATACCTCCGCTGCCGCTTGAGCGGGTTTTCCGATGTGCTGACCTGCCGGCCGGAGCGGGGCCGTCTCATCGCCGTCCCACGGGATGACGCGGCCCCTTTTCCTCTGGAAGCCATGTTTTGCTTTGCCCGTTCCCGGCGTTTGCAGGGACGGGCGTACTGGGTATTTCGCTTTGATGACCGGGAATGGCCTGTTTTTTGAAAAAACTTGAAAATAGGGATACCACATTTAGAAGGAATGTGGTACAATATCCGCAGTATCCTGTGCTTTTCACACATGAACTGGGTTTTCCCGGAATGTTTATCAGGAGGTCAAGCCTATGAAATGCCCCTATTGCGGTCACCCCGAAAGCAAGGTCATTGATTCCCGTCCCGCGGACGAAAACGCCAGCATCCGCCGCCGGAGAGAGTGTCTTTCCTGCGCCAAACGCTTTACCACCTACGAAACGGTGGAGAGCCTGCCTATGGTGGTCATCAAAAAGGATGGCAGCCGCCAGAGCTTTGACCGGCAGAAGGTCCTGCGGGGCATGATCCGGGCCTGCGAGAAGCGGCCGGTACCCTTGGCCGAGTTGGAGCGCATTGCTGATGAGATCGAGCAGGAGCTGCAGAACTCCATGGAGCGGGAGATCCGCACGGAGGATGTAGGCGAAAAGGTGATGGACCGGCTGCGGAAGGTGGATCAGGTGGCCTACGTCCGCTTCGCCTCTGTCTACCGTCAGTTCAAGGATCTGGATACCTTCATGGCGGAGCTGAATAAGCTCCTGGCGGAGAAGTGATCGTGCTTCTGCACGATCCGGAAATTCCTATGATGGATTCTACCGCACAATGAGCGGAAAATTGCGGAAAAAGGGGAATGGCCGTATGAGATCGAAATTCCGGATCGCATTTGACATTCTGCTGATTACTGCGTCATGCATCATATTCATTTATAACATTTTGATGCAGCGGAGGATCGTGTATCTGTCATCAGTTATAGCAGTATGCGGCACGACCGCATTTTTGGTAAGAGATATAATGGCGCTGAAACAGGAAAAATAGGCGGGAGGACAAGCGGCCTTACAGCACATTCCGGATATTCAGCGCTTCCATCTCCGCAATGAGCCGCAGCTGGTCCCGGAGGTCGGACAGCTCCGCGTGGAACTCCGAAAGCTCCTCCGTTTCCCCGAAGGCGATGGCCCGGCGGTACATGGCCTCCGCGTCATCCACTGCGTCATGGTGGGAGACGATGTGAAGATAGGTCTGGCTGTGGGACCAGTCATCGTAGCTTTCCCAGAGGGCGTCCAGCGCCTCGGCCCACTCCCCGGAGAGGGCCAGCCGGTCCGCCGCTTGCAGCTGTTCCCGCCAGCGGTCCGTTTCTCCTTCCATGTGGCGGATATTCCACAGGGAAAACGCCAACAGGGCCGCCAACACGAAAATCGGCGGCAGCAGCATCCGTTTCATGGGTCAGCCTCCTTGGGAACGCAGAGCGTTTTTCCGTTTTCATCCACCGTCAGGAGAAAGACCTCCTTGGTGGTGCAGTGCTCCTGCTTCAGAATTTTTTGAAGCCACACCTCATCCCGGCCACAAAGACGGAGATTGTTCCGCAAAACCCGGCCATCATTGATGAGAACGGTGGGGAGAGTGTCCTCCTCCAAGGTCAGGCCCAGGTCCTCCGCCGTGGGCGGCTTGGCCTTGGCCCATGGCAGTACGGACAACTGCCCGGAGTTTTCCAGCACGGCGTACTGCACCTCCTCCACGGAAAGGCACCCCTGTCCCCGGAGCTGTTCCAACAGCTCGTCCAGCGTGTAGCGGTTTTTCCGCATGGCCGCCTGCTGGAGCTTGCCGTTGCGGATCAGAATGGCCGGTGTGCCGCACATCAGCGCCCGGAACCGCAGATTCAGCAGAGAAAGCTGGCTCATCAGCAGCGTCAGGGACAGGAGAATTAAAATAGGGATGACCCCGGCCAGCAGCGGGATGCCGAAATCCTGCATGGGCACCGTGGCCAGATCGGAGATCATCATGGTCAGCACCAGCTCGCTGGGCTCCAATTCGCCGATCTGCCGCTTTCCCATCAGCCGCAGGCCGATCATAATGAGAAAATAGAGAATGACCGTGCGGCACAGTGCGGTGATCATGTCCGTCGCCCCCCTTTTTGTTCCAGTATGGACAACTGATGGGATTTTATACGGCCAGCTGGGGACAGACGGCTTGAAAATTTACATTTTGCCTCTTGTATCTACTGTAAAAAACGAATATGATAGGAACGATTTCAAATTAAAAGACAAAGGAGCTTATTGTTCTGATGGGTAAATATTTTGGTACAGACGGTTTCCGGGGCAAGGCCGGCGTTGATCTGACGGCGGAGCACGCCTTCCAGGTGGGCCGTTTTCTGGGCTGGTATTACAGCCGGAAGCACACGGAGGACTCCGCCCGCATCGTGATCGGCAAGGACACCCGGCGTTCCTCCTATATGTTTGAAAACGCTCTGGCGGCGGGTATCACCTCCTCCGGCGCGGACGCATATCTGCTCCACGTTACCACCACTCCCTGCGTCAGCTATATCACCCGTACGGAGAATTTCGACTGCGGCGTGATGATCTCCGCCAGCCACAATCCGTTTTATGACAACGGCATCAAGCTGATGAACGGCGTGGGCGAGAAGATGGACGACGCCCTTCAGGCAGAGCTGGAAGCATTCATCGACGGTGATCCCGCTTACCTCCCCTGGGCCACCGAGGGAAAGGTGGGCAAGACCATCGATTTCTACTCCGGCCGCAACCGCTATATCGGCTACCTCACCAGCCTGCCCTCCCGGTCCTTTGAAAAGCACAAGGTTGGTCTGGACTGCGCCAACGGCAGCTCCTGGATGATCGGCCGGGCGGTGTTTGACGCGCTGGGGGCCAAGACCTATGTCATCAACGATCAGCCGGACGGCGTGAACATCAACACGGACTGCGGCTCCACCCACATTGAGGGCTTGCAGCTCTACGTCCGGGAGCATCATCTGGACGTGGGCTTCGCCTTTGACGGCGATGCGGACCGCTGCCTTGCCGTAGACGAGCGGGGCCAGGTGCTGAACGGCGATAAGATCATGTATATCTGCGCCAAGCACTTCAAGGAGCGTGGCCAGCTTCCCAGCAATACGCTGGTTACCACCGTTATGAGCAACTTCGGCCTTTACAAGGCGCTGGACAAGGCGGGCATCCGTTACGAAAAGACCGCCGTGGGCGACCGCTATGTTTACGAGAACATGAAGGAAAATGACTTCATGATCGGCGGCGAGCAGTCCGGTCATATCATTTTCCGGAAGTACGCCCACACCGGCGACGGTCTCATCACCGCCCTCATGCTCATGCAGGTGATGATCGACACCCAACTGCCCCTGAGCGTGCTGGCCGCCGGCGTTACCATGTATCCTCAGGTGCTGAAAAACGTCCGGGTGGACGATAAGGATCTCACGCTGGCGGACGCCGCCGTGCAGGCCGCCGTGGACGAGTGCACCGCCGAGCTGGGCGATTCCGGCCGGGTGCTGCTGCGGAAGAGCGGCACGGAGCCGGTGCTCCGGGTCATGGCGGAGGCCGGTACCGCCGAGGAATGTGAAAAGCAGGTGGACCGCATCATCGCCGCTATGGAAAAGAGCGGCCATCTCATCGAGGTGAAGAAGTAATGCTGACTGTCAACGAGTTATACGATCTGAGCCATTCTCTGGCGGGAGATTACCTGAAGCAATTCACCTATCCGTGGGAGGCGCTGGCCGGGATCTCCGACCTGATTCTGGAGATCGGCAAGCAGCTTCCGGAGGACGAGTATGTGCACCCCACCGACTGGGACGGCAACGTTCTGGAGGATGTCTGGGTGGCCAAGGACGCAACGGTGTTCAAGACCGCCTATCTCCACGGCCCCTGCATCATCGGCCACCGGACGGAGGTTCGTCAGTGCGCCTTTATCCGGGGCAGCGCGCTGGTGGGCAATGACTGCGTGGTGGGCAACTCCACGGAGCTGAAAAACGTGATCCTGTTCGACAATGTGCAGGTGCCTCATTACAACTATGTGGGGGATTCCATCCTTGGCTATAAGTCCCACATGGGCGCCGGCTCCATCACCTCCAATGTCAAGAGCGACAAGCTCTTGGTGGTGGTGAAGGACGGCGCGGAGCAGGTGGAGACCGGCCGTAAAAAGGTGGGCGCCATGCTGGGCGACCGGGTAGAGGTCGGCTGCAACAGCGTCCTGAACCCCGGCACCGTCATCGGCCCGGATTCCAATGTGTACCCCACGTCCTGCGTCCGGGGCGTCATCCCGGCCAGCCATGTCTATAAGGACAAGGACCATATCATCGCAAAGAAATGAGTTGACTGAGCTGGGGCGGCGGTCTGCGCAGCCCCAGTTCTTTCATAAAAGCCGCAGAAACGAAAGGAGGCTATGGGCAGCGCCCATCAACAGCGCCATGCGCCCGGAAAATGACTTCATAGAAGCGGGGTTCCGGGATAACGAGGAGAGGGGAGTATCGAAACTTCGGCGGGTGCCCCTCCGTGGCCGCAGCCATGTGACAGGTTCTACAAATACGGGGGCGACCCCGGAACAGAAGGAATCTGACTGCGGAGAAAGAGACAAATCTCTGCGCGTTTGTCCTTTTGAATGAATTTTCAGGAGGATTTTTTACCCATGTGTGGAATTATTGGTTATGTGGGCCACCAGCAGGCGGCCCCGATTTTGCTGGACGGACTGGCCCGAATGGAATACCGGGGTTACGATTCCGCCGGTGTGGCGGTGCGGTCCGAGACAAAGGGGCTTCAGGTCTATAAGTCCAAGGGCCGCCTTCAGGTGCTGTCAGATATGATCCACGGCGGTGCCGATGTGGAGGGAACGCTGGGCATCGGCCATACCCGCTGGGCTACCCATGGAGAGCCCAATGACATCAACGCCCATCCCCATGTCAGTGAGGATGGCCGGATCGCCATGGTCCATAACGGCATCATCGAAAACTATATGGAGATCAAGCAGCAGCTTTTGCGTCACGGCGTTACGTTCAAGTCTGAAACGGACACCGAGGTGGCGGCTCAGCTGCTGGAATTCCACTATAACGAGTGTCATAATATGCTGGAGGCCGTGGGCCGTGTCCTGCGGCGGATCGAAGGCTCCTATGCTTTCGGCATCATCTGTGCCGACTATCCCAACGCCCTGATCGCCGCCCGGAAGGACAGCCCCCTTATCATCGGCTGCGGTGAAAACGAGAATTTCATTGCCTCCGACGTGACTGCCGTCATCAGCCATACCCGCGATGTTATTTACATGGAGGACGGCGAGATCGCCGTGCTGACGGCGGAGGGCGTCAACCTTTTCAATGACGAGATGGACCCCATCGATAAGCCCCACAGCCACATCGACTGGGACGTTTCCGCTGCGGAAAAGGGCGGCTACCCCCACTTTATGCTCAAGGAGATCTTCGAGCAGCCGGAGGCCATCCGGAAAACCGTCTCCCCCAGGGTCCGGGAGGGCCGGGTGGTGCTGGACGATCTGCGCCTGACGAAGGAATACATCCAGGGCGTCAGCCGTATTTTCATCGTGGCCTGCGGATCCAGCTATCATGTGGGCATGGTCAGCAAGTACAACTGGGAGCGCCTGCTCCGCCGCCCGGTGGAGGTGTGCCTGGCCTCGGAATTCCGCTACTGCGACCCGTTGGTGGACGATCATTCTCTGGTCATTTTCATCAGTCAGTCCGGTGAGACGCTGGATACTATGGCCGCCCTGCGGGAGGCCAAGCGGCGCGGCGGCCGGACACTGGCAGTGGTGAATGTGGTAGGCTCCTCCATCGCCCGGGAGGCAGACGATGTGCTCTATACCTGGGCCGGTCCGGAGATCGCCGTGGCTACCACGAAGGCTTACTCCACTCAACTGGTCCTGATGGACCTCATCGCCCTGTATCTGGGCGATCTGCTGGATACCATTGAGAAAACGGAGTACGATACCATTCTTCACGAACTGGAAGCCCTTCCGGAAAAGCTGGAACGGGTGCTGGCAAGCATCGAGGATGTGAAGTATTTCGCCTCCCGGTACTTCAACCATGACTCCATCTTCTTCATCGGCCGGAATCTGGACTATGCCATGGGTCTGGAAGGCTCCCTGAAGCTGAAGGAGATCAGCTATATCCACTCCGAGGCGTATGCCTCCGGCGAGCTGAAGCACGGCACCATTTCCCTCATCGAGCCGGGAACGCTGGTGGTGGCTCTGGGCACCTACGAGCCGCTCTTTGACAAGGCCATGAGCAACGTGGTGGAGGTAAAGGCCCGTGGAGCCGAGGTGCTGGCGCTGGCCACGGAGCCCTTCAAGGAGAAAATGGCCCACACGGCGGACAGCGTCATAGCTGTGCCGGAGACCCACCCGGTTGTGCAGCCCTCTTTGGGCGTGGTGCCCTTGCAGCTCTTTGCCTATTATGTGGCTCTCCAGCGCGGCTGCGACATTGATAAGCCCCGGAACCTTGCTAAGAGCGTGACGGTGGAATAAACCCGTTTCCGAACCGGATACAGCCGCGCTGGCTCGCCGCAAGTGCGGCGCACAAGCATTTTGCGCATAGCGCAAAATCTTGAAATCGGACGGATTCATTCCGGACGATTTGAGTTAAATCATAGGGTTCCCGCAAAAGCGCAGCTTTTGTGGGAGGGCTGCGACATTGATAAGCCCCGGAACCTTGCTAAGAGCGTGACGGTGGAATGATTCGTGCTTTGCAATTTTTCACCTTTTGAGCAACAGTGTTCCAAACGGAAATTGTTAGAGCATGCAAAAAACGGCGGGGACCATTTTAAATGGTCTCCGCCGTTTTTTTGAATCCTTTATTGTATCTCGAACCGGGACCGTTACGGCTTTTGTTCATCCTCGTAGTGGAATGACAGCCCGCAGGCGTAGCAGCTGTTCCGATTCCCCTGTTGCCGCTTCCCGCAGCAAGGACAAATGACCGTGTCCGATGTTCGGGTGGGGAACCGAACCGGCTTGCTGATCTCAGTGATCGGCTCGTCCTTTGCTTGCTCCGTATGGACCGCCGCTTTCGGCTGATCTGCCGGCGCCGCGCTGTGCTCCAATTCAGTGATCCTCTTCTGCAGATCCTTTACCTGCTGTCTCAGTTCAGATACTTCCCGGTTATAGGCGGCGCTGTTAAATGTGTCACTGGCTTTATCGGGCATCAGAAGCAGGATCAGACACGCAAGAAAACTGCCAAATAACCCGGCAAAAGCACAAAGCGGCCCGTTGTATCCCTTTTGCGTGCCGACGAAATAGCAAAAATAGCAGCACATAACGTCCAAAATGGCGAATACAAGCAATGCCATAGCGTTTCCCTCCTGATTTGGTTCCTACCGCAGCGAAAGCCGCAAAGCGGTTTGATCGACAATTTGGGTCTCTGTGCCGGTTTTCGGGATCAACTCCATGCTACCATGCCTGTTTGCGCATTGCAAGAGGGAAAGAGCGCATAGGTGAAGCCGGGTGCTTTTTCCGGGGAGAGGGGGGAACACTTTCTAAAACTTTACATAATTTTCCGGGAGAAATTTCCGACAGAATATTGACCCATGTCTCCGGTTTCGCTATAATGTGCCGTAGGGCGACATAACACCACGGCCCATAAGGGCCGTGGCGTTTTTTCGGCATAGATTCGACTGGCTTTGACAGAAAGGAGCAGCTATGAAGCGGCATTTTGGAAAGTGGCTGACAGCGGCGGCTCTGGCGGTGGGCTGCACCGTCATGACGGCCAACGCATTTGCGGATACGGACGGACACTGGGCGGAGTCCGCCATCAATAAGTGGTCCGGGGAGTATGGGATCATTCAGGGATATGACGATGGTACGTTCCGTCCGGATAAATCCATCACACGCGGCGCTTTTGCGGGAATTCTGGACCGTTTTCTCCATTTTCAGAACGCCTCTCCCACGGATACCTTCTCGGATACCGCCGGGACCTACTGGGAGGACGCCATCCTGAAGCTCCACGCCTCCGGCATCTATCTGGGCAATCAGGGCGCGGCGCTGCCCTCCAGCACCATCACCCGGCAGCAGGCGGTGGCTATGATCGGCCGCGCCTTCCGGATCGCGCCGGAGACCGCCGCACCGGATTATACGGACACGGACCAGATCGCGGAGTACGCGATGGCCTATGTGGGAGAGTTTGAGGTTCGCGGGTATCTGACGGATTCTGCCGCCGGTACCTTCCGGCCCACGGACCCCATCACCCGGGCGGAACTGATCAATATCCTCAGCAACATGGTGGATACGCTGGTGAAGGAGACCACCACTGTGACGGAGGATGTTTCCGGCAGCCTGCTCATCAGCGCGGCGGACGGCGCAACGCTGAAGGGCATCCAGATCGGCGGCGATCTGATCTTAGCTCCCGGCGTTACGAAGGACGTGACCCTGGTGGACTGCGTGATCCAGGGCAATATCCGCAATTACGGCACCGGCGAGGTGCGCTTTGAAGCGCCGCAGATCACGCCGGAGAGCACGGCTACCAAGCCCTCCGAGGTCTACAAGCCCGGTGCCACGCTGGACCGCACCCTTGAATACGGCGGCAAGACCGTGCCCATTTACCGGGACCGTCCGCTGAACGTGTTCTCCGACGTGGATTTTATCTGGACGGGTGAAGAAAATGAAAATCAGCGTCGGCTGGAATACCTGGGCGGCGAGTTCCGCACCCGGTACGGCATCGACGTTTCCTCCTTCCAGGGGGAGATCGACTGGGACGCCGTAGCGGATGACAACATCGACTTCGCCATGGTCCGGGTGGGCTTCCGGGGCACCGGCACCGGCAGCCTGAACACCGACAAATACTACGAGCAGAACATCCGGGGCGCTATGCGGGCGGGGCTGGAGACCGGCGTGTACTTCTTCGCCCAGGCCGTCACCGTGGAGGAGGCCATCGAGGAGGCGGATTACGTCATCAGTCTGCTGGACGGGCTGGACATCAACGGCCCCGTGGCTTACGACTGGGAGATGCACGATTCCACCTACCGGGTCTACGGCACGTCCCCGGAAATGGCTACCGCCTGCGCTGTGGCCTTCTGCGAGCGGATCAAGGACGCGGGGTATACCCCCATGGTCTACGGCGGTACGTATGTGACCTACATGAAGTACGATCAGGGCGCTCTGGCGGACTATCTGAGCTGGTATCCTGAGTACAAGAGCGAAAAGTCCGAGAAGCTGTGCCCCACGCTGGTATATCACATGGACTACTGGCAGTTCTCCAGCAGCCGCGCCGTGGCCGGGATCAACGGCCGGGTGGACATGAATATCCAGTTTATCCGCCGATAAAAGAAGTCTGACCGAACAATAACCCCGCCGGGAGAATTTCTCCCGGCGGGGTTTTGCATCTGCTTTCGATGACTCAGAAGGTCAGCCGCGTCTGATACCACACCGCGCCGCCGTGGGTGGAGCCGGACACGCCCTCGCTGACAAAGCCGAACTTGGCGTAGTAGTGCACCAGCTTGTCCTTACAGGTCAGTACCAGACCCTTCCGGCCCTGAGTTCTTGCATCGGAGATGGCGCGTTCCAGCAAAGCGGCCGCCACGCCCTGACGCCGGTATTCCGGCAATGTATTGACGCCGAAGATCATCTGCCAGCCGCCCCGTTCGTTGTGAGCGTGGGCCTGCTCATAGAGATCATCGGTCAGGTCGGTCTGGTCCGTCACCATGCCGTCCACAAAGCCGATGAGCTTTTCGCCGTCCAGCATGAGCCAGAAGTGGTTGCCGTAATACCGCAGCCGCTCTGCAAATTCCTTTTTTGAGGCGGCCTCCGCCGCCGGGAAGCAGGCAGCCTCCACGGCAGTTACCGCGTCCAGATCGTTCAATGTCGCTGTTCTGATGTTCATGGCGTTCTCCTCTTCTGCTCCGAAAACTTTATATATCAAAGGTCAGCTGCTCTCCGGCGGCTCTGCCGGGTTCCAGCCCGAATTCGCTGGGCAGGAATCGGGGACACACGTTTTCCGACGTGCAGATCACCGACGCAGACAGCCGGGTGCCGATCTCGCAGGCTTCATCCATGGTTTTCCCGTAGGTCAGGCCCATGGTGATCCCGGCGAAGAAGGCGTCCCCCGCGCCGGTGGTGTCCTTCACGTCCACCTTTCTGGCGGGGCAGATGCCGCAGGAACCGTCCTGCATGGCGTAGACCGCTCCTTGGGCCCCCATGGTCACTACCATCCGGGGGATCTCCGCCGCCTGTACGTGGTGGGCCAGAATGTCCCGCAGCTCCTCCGGGGTTTTGCTGTCATAGTCCTCTGAGAACAGAATTCCCGCCTCCTGCTGGTTGCACACGAAGCAGGAGCAGAAGCGCAGAAAGTCCCGCCGCTCCACGGCGATACTCATATTGGACACGGCGGCAAACACCGGCTTGCGGTATTTTTCCGCGTAGTAAAAGACCGCCTTTACGATCTCCTTGTCGCAGTCGATCTCCAAGGCGATGCTGTCGGCGTTGCGGAAGATCTCGTCTCCGTGATCCTCCAGGATCTCCACGATGGGCCGCAGGTCCGGCCGCTTGGAAATGGAGGCCACCACGTCGCCGCCGTTGTCGAAAACGGCCAGCCAGGTACCCATACCGTCAGGCACGGCCCGGATGTAATCCGTGTTGACCTTGTGGTCCTGCAGCTTGCGGATCACGTCCGCTCCGGTGCCGGTGGTGTCCACCAGACTGACGAAGGTGGGCCGCAGCTCCACGTTGGCAATGTCCTCCACCAGATTCCGACTGACGCCGCCGTGGACGATCTCCACCCGTCCGGCGTTCCGCCCGCCGGGAATATATACATCGGCGGGATACCCCTTAATATCCACGAAAACGGCGCCCAACACCACAATACCCATAGCTGCTCCCATCCTTCGCGGCTGCCCGCGAACCTCATCTGTTTTTGTTGAAGTATGTTACCATAGGATTGCAAAAAAGTCCAGCACGGGCGAATTGCCAAACGGCGGGAACTGTGCTATACTTTTCCTGACCGTGAAGCCCACGGCCAGATACCGGGAAGGGAGGGAGCATCATGGATCAGGAGCCTCGTCTGACGCAGCTGACCCCATCAGCGGGTTGAGCGGCAAAATTAGGGCCGGGTGTCCTATCGAACATTCTGAAAGACCTTCCCAACCGGGTTGACCCCAACCTGTTAGTGGGCTTTGACACCAGCGACGACGCCTGTGTTTACCGCATCACCGACGAGATCGCCGCCATTCATACCGTGGATTTCTTCACCCCCATTGTGGACGACCCCTTCTGGTTTGGGCAGATCGCCGCGGCCAACGCCCTCAGTGACGTGTACGCCATGGGGGGACGGCCTGCCGTGGCGATGAACCTGCTGTGCGTCCCCGGCTGTCTCTCTCAGGAGACCATCCGGAAAATTTTAGAGGGCGGCCACCAGAAGGCTGTGGAGGCGGGCTGCGTCATCGCCGGTGGCCACACCATTCAGGACGATGAGCCGAAATACGGCCTGTGCGTCACCGGCTATGTCCACCCGGACAAGGCCCTGCGGAACGTGGGCGCCAGACCGGGAGACGCGCTGGTTTTGACCAAGCCCCTCGGAACCGGCGTCCTGACCACCGCCGCCAAGGCGGACCTGCTGGAGCCGGAGCAGTATGACCGTCTGGTTCGCTCCATGGCCCGGCTGAACGCCCACGCAGCGGAGGCCGTGTCCCAATGCCCGGAGATCCACGCCTGTACGGACGTCACCGGCTTCGGACTTCTGGGCCACGCCGATGAAATGGCCCGAGGCAGCGGCGTGACCATCCGCCTTTACAGCCGGCGGCTCCCCTTATTGCCGGGTGCGCTGGAATTCGCGGAAATGGGGATCATCCCCGCCGGAGCCTACCGGAATCTGGACTATGTGAAGCCCCGCTTGACCGTGGCGGAGAGCGTCCAGCAGGCCCGCGTGGACCTGATCTCCGATCCCCAGACCTCCGGCGGATTGCTGGTGGCCCTCCCTATGGAGGAAGCCGGGGCCTTGCTCGCGGCTCTGCGGGAGCGAGACCCGGACAGCGCCATCATAGGTGCGGTGGTCGCCCAAACGGAGCATACCCTTGAGATCGTCTGACAGAATTCGCCCCCGCCGAGGTTTCGGCGGGGGTTTTGCCGTATCCCGTTGTTTTTTCTTGCGAATCACGATGTATCGTGATACACTGAACTTGAAAATCTGAATTAAAGGAGTTGTGTTCCATGTCTGTTGTTGTAGATGCGCTGGGCAAACAGTGCCCCATTCCCGTTGTGATGGCGAAGAAGGCTCTGGCAGAGCTGCAAACCCCTGATACACTGGAAATTCTGGTGGACAATGAGGCGGCGGTCCAGAACCTCAGCAAGCTGGCCGCCAGCTGCCAGCTGCCCGTCCAGGCGGAAAAGACCGGAGAGAAGCGGTTCTCCGTCACCATGGAGGTGTCCGCCCCGGTACAGCCCGCGGAGGAGACCGCCTGTGCCTCGGATGCCCGTGGGGATCTGGTGGTGGCCGTCGGCTCCAACTGCATGGGCAACGGAGAGGAAGCTCTTGGAAAGACGCTGATGAAGGGCTTTTTGTACGCCGTCAGCCAGCTGCCTACGCTGCCTAAGACCATCCTGTTCTACAATTCCGGCGCATACCTTACCTGCACGGGGTCCGATTCCTTGGAGGATCTGAAGTTCATGGAGGCGCAGGGCGTGGAGATCCGCACCTGCGGCACCTGTCTGGACTTCTACAAGCTGAAGGAGACCCTGGCCGTGGGCAGCATCACCAATATGTACGCCATCGCGGAGACGCTGGCCGCCGCCGGGAAAGTCATCAAGCCATGATCTATCTGGACAACGCCGCTACCACCCGCCAGAAGCCCCAGCCGGTGATCGACGCGGTGGTGTCGGCTATGACCACCTTGGGCAACAGCGCCCGTGGCACCCACGAGGGGAGCCTTTCTGCCTCCCGGATGATCTACGGCACGAGAGAAAAGCTGGCAACATTCTTCAACTGTCCCCGGCCTGACCATGTGGTGTTCACCGCCAACTCCACGGAGGCCCTGAACATGGCCATCTGCGGCCTGCTGGACCCCGGCGACCATGTGATCGCCACGGATCTGGAGCACAATTCCGTCCTGCGTCCTCTGTACCGGCTGGAGGCGGAGCGGAGCGTGTCTCTCAGTTTCGTCCCGGCTGACCGGCAGGGGCGGATCGACTACGGCGAGTTCGGGCGGCTGATCCGCCCGGAGACGCGGGCCATCATCTGCACCCATGCCTCCAACCTCACCGGAAACGCCGTGGATATCGGCCGGGTGGGGGCCATCGCTCGTGCACACGGCCTGATCTTTCTTGTGGACGCCTCCCAGACGGCAGGGGTCCTGCCCATCGACATGGAAGCCCAGCAGATCGACCTGCTCTGCTTCACCGGGCATAAGTCCCTCATGGGGCCTCAGGGTACCGGCGGGCTGTGTATCCGGGAGGGGATCGCCCTCCGGCCTTGGAAGGTGGGGGGTACCGGCGTCCAGACCTACAACCCCGCCCAGCCGGAGCAGCTGCCTACACGGTTGGAGGCGGGGACCCTCAACGGCCACGGCATCGCCGGGCTGTCCGCCTCGCTGGACTATATCCGGGCGGTGGGCATGGAGACCATCCGGGAGAAGGAGGAAACCCTCATGCGCCGGTTTTATGAGGGGGTTTCCGTCATCCCCGGCGTAACGGTCTACGGCGATTTTACCGCTCCCCGGACGGCGGTGGTGGCGCTGAATATCCGGGACTACGATTCCGGCGAGGTGTCGGACGCGCTGGCGCAGGACTACGGCATTGCCACCCGTCCCGGTGCCCACTGCGCCCCCCGGATGCACCGGGCCTTGGGCACGGAGCGCCAGGGAGCCGTGCGGTTCAGCTTCGGCTGGTTCAACACGGAGGCTGAGATCGACACGGCGATCCGGGCGGTAAAGGAGCTGGCGGAATGAGACCCAAAACCCTGAAACTGGTGGTGACGTTCCACACCACGGCAGCAGCCATGGACATGGAAGCGCTCTGCAAGGCGCAGAACCTCCCTGGCCGCTTGATCCCCACTCCCCGGGAGCTGACGGCGGACTGCGGTATGGCGTGGTGCGCCCCCTTAGACGCCGGAGAAACGCTGCGGGCCTTGGCGGACGCCCATCATCTGGAATACGCGGACTGGCAGGAGCTGCTGGCCTGAACAAAACCGTACCTGACGCAAGTCAGGTACGGTGTTTATGTTTATAAAATCAACAGCAGACCCAGGGCCACCAGAAGCTCCTCGTCCGCCTTTTCCCGGAACAGAAAGTACAGCAGACCCAACAGCAGCAGATCCCCGGCGTCCACCCGATCCAGATGCAGATGGTCCAGTATCTGCCGCAGGTACCCGGCAAGGCCCTCCGCGCCGCCGAAGGACGGCGGCGGGCCGCCGGATCGGGGGCCGGATTCATTGGGATCGTCTGGCGGCGGGGGAGGGGGCTTCGATCCGGGGCCAGTTGGTTCCTGCCGGGGCGGATCCGGTTCCGCCACCTTGGTATAGGTGCCGTCATCCCGGCGGATATAGCGGTTATACATGGCCATCCCCCCTCAGCAGGAACTTTTTCCCCACCCGGAACAGCCGGGCCAGCTGCAATGCCCGTTCCACCTTATCCTGCCGCTCCGGTTTCAGATAGGGCCGCAGTGCAAATAAAAGCTGACGGGCGTTGCTGTTCTGGGTCTCTCCCAGCTCCCGGAGGACCGGCAGGAGGGAGGCGATGGCCTTGGGATCCAGATCACCTAGTCCGGAGAGAAAACCTGGGCCAGACCCCGGCTGACCGCTCGCCACAGGCCCGCTGGGAGATGGGTTTCGGCTTTCCGGGCTGGGCTGGCCCCAACTCTGTGCCGTCTCCCTGCTGGCGGGGCCACTCTGCTGAAACGGAAGGCCGCCGTTCTGCGCTGCGCTTCCTGTTTTGCCGGAGGGCGGCGCGGCGGGGGGAGGCTGCTCCGTCCCACCGCCGTTTCCCATGAGGGATTGGGCCATTTTCATGATCTGGTCCATGGCCTCCGGGTTGGAGAGGAGACTATTCAGCTTGTCGTCAAACTCCGCCATGAGGCCGGACCTCCCTCCTTATTTCTGGAGCCGCTGGCTGACCCGCTCCATCAAAGCCGCGCCCTCCGGGCTTTGGGCCACCCGCCCCACCAGCTCCGCCATGACGTTCGTATCCCCCCGCATGGCAGCCTGCATGGCCCGCTGAAGCCCCGCGCCGTTGTCCGGCCGGGTCAGCGCCTGCATGAGCGCCTGCCCATCGCGGGACTGCATAAGCTGTCGAAGGGCGGCGGGGTCGGCCTTCAACTGCTCCATCATCCGTTTGGCGTTTTCATCCATGGCTGTGTCCTCCCATGCTCTCAGTCTCAGACCAGTATATGAACGGCGCGAAAAAAATGTGCCTGCGAAAATCGCAGACACATTTTTACATCATTTCAGCTTTTTCCCCTGAGCGCAGTCCGCTTTTAAGGGGCAATCCTCACATTGGGGGGAGCGGGCGGTGCACACATCCCGGCCGAAAAGCACCATCCGGTGGCAGAAAGGCCCGGATTCTGCCGGAGGGATGGCCTTGCGGAGCTGCTGCTCCACCTTCACCGGGTCCTTGGACCCGTCGGTGATGCCCAACCGCCCGGTGATGCGGATGCAGTGGGTGTCGCACACATAGGAGGGCTGGCCGTACACGTCCCCCAGAATCAGATTGGCGGTTTTTCGCCCCACGCCGGGGAGGGAGGTGAGGTCCTCCATATTGTCGGGAACCTTCCCGCCGAACCGCTCCAAAAGCTGCTGGGCGCAGGCCACCAGATCCTTGGATTTTCCATTGTAGAACCCGCAGGAGTGGATGTATTCGCCCACCTCTCTGGGGTCCGCCGCGGCGAAGGCTTCCAGTGTAGGAAACCGGGCGAACAGCGCCGGGGTCACCAGATTCACCCGGGCGTCGGTGCACTGGGCGGACAGCCGCACGGCGAACAACAGCTCGTAATCCTTCTGATATTGCAGGGAGCACAACCCCTCCGGGTACAGCTCCTTCAATTTTTCGATGACGCGCAGGGTGGACGCCTTGTACCGCATGGCGCACCTCCTATGTACAAGAATGGTGTTATTTTATCACGGATTCTGTGGAAATGAAAGAGAAAAAATCATAGCATTTTCCGGGCAGTTATGCTATAATACAATTTCAGCATTTGACAGAAGGGAGGGACGCTATGCACCGGCCCTTAGCGGACGAGATCCGTCCGAAAACTCTGGATGAAGTTGTGGGTCAGCGGCACCTGCTGGCGCCCGGCGGTGTTCTGCGCCGCCTGATCGACGCCGGGACCGACGCCAACATGGTGTTCTACGGTCCCTCCGGCACCGGCAAGACCACCGTGGCCAACATTATCGCGGAAAGGACCCACAAGACGTTGTACCGTCTGAACGCCACCACGGCGTCCTTGCAGGACGTGAAGGACATCATTGCGGATGTGGGGACGCTGCTGGCCCCCGGCGGCATCCTGCTGTATCTGGATGAGATCCAGTATTTCAACAAAAAGCAGCAGCAAAGCCTGCTGGAATTTATGGAGAACGGATCCCTGACCCTCATCGCTTCCACCACGGAAAATCCTTTTTTCTATGTGTACAACGCGCTGCTTTCCCGCAGCAGCGTATTTGAGTTCAAATCCGTCCCGGCGGAGGAGATCCGCCCGGCGGTGCTCCGGGCCTTGGAGATCATGAAGTCCCGGACGCCCCTGCCCCTGATGTGGGAGCCGGAGGTCCCGGCGCTGGTGGCTCAGGGCTGCGGCGGCGATGTGCGGAAGTCTATCAATGCCGTGGAACTGCTCTGTGAGGCGGCAGTTCCCAAGGACGGAACGCTGCTGCTGACGGAGGCGGATGCCAAGGCGCTGTCCCAGCGCAGCGCCATGCGGTATGACCGGGGCGGCGACGCCATGTATGACGCCGCCTCCGCTCTCCACAAGTCCATCAGGGGCAGCGACCCGGACGCGGCGCTGCACTATCTGGCCCGCTTTCTGGAGGCCGGGGATCTCATCACCCCCTGCCGCCGGTTGCTGTGCGCCGCCAGTGAGGACGTGGGTCTCGCCTATCCCCAGGCCATCACCATTGTAAAGTCCTGCGTGGATACCGCTATGCAGCTTGGCCTGCCGGAGGCACAGCTCCCCTTGGCACAGGCCGCCATCCTGCTTGCCACGGCCCCCAAGTCCAACAGCGTCTGCACCGGCATCATGTCCGCGTGGGCGGATGTGAAGGCGGGCCGGGGGGGCGACGTGCCCCGGGAGCTGCAGAATGTCCACGCTGATTCCGCCGGATTGGAGCGGGAACAGGGCTACAAGTACCCCCATAACTACGGCCACCACTGGGTTCGCCAGCAGTATTTGCCGGACGCCATCAAAAACGCCCGCTATTATCACTACGGCGACAACAAGACCGAGCAGGCCGCGAAAAACTATTGGGAGAAGATCAAGGAATCTCAGTGAATTCCGTGACCACCGGGGACCGCTCACAGTTGGCGGGGGAGTAAACCCAGCGATCCAGTACCCCGTCGGTGATCCAGTAGGGCAGCGTTTCCGGCGGCTCCGCGGGCGGCAGCACTTCAATGACCTGTAATTTGATCTTCATGCGCTCCGGGCGGATGGAGCGGATGGTGACGGAGACCCCGTCCCCCTCCCGCAGATCCTCCCGCTGGTCGGTGAGGCCGGAGAGGTTGGGGGCCAGTTCCACAAAGCAGCCATAGTCCATAACACCCCGGACAGTGCCCTGCACCGTGTCCCCCTCGGAAAAGCGGCTGGCGTTTTCCAGCCAGGTGCCTAACAGCTCCTTGTGGGTCAGGGTGATCCGTCGGTTTTCCCGGTCAAAGACCTTGACCACTGCCAGAATTTTCTGCCCCACCCGGAACCGCTCGTTGGGATGGCGGATGCGGGCGGCGGAGATGTATTCCGTGGGCAGCAGAGCCACGATGCCCCGGCCAATGTCCACGAAGGCCCCGAAGGGCTCCATGCGTACCACCTTTCCCACCACCACGGCTCCCGGCTTCAGACCGCGGCGCATTTCCTCCATAGCCTGTTCCTGGACCTTCCGGCGGGAGAGCAGGGCCGTCGGCGCGCCTTTCGCGTCGGCGGAGAGGGATTCCACCGTAAAACAGACCTGCTTTCCGACCCTTGATAAAACGGCGATCTCCCGGTCTGCACCGCTGATCCACGGAGCGGTGACTTCCTCTCTGGAAATTTTCGCGAAAGTGCTCCCAAGCTGTAAGTACAGGTTCAGGTCCCCATCGCACCGCTGGATAGTCCCCTCCAGTACGGTGCCGTCGCTCACGGCGCGGCGCAGCATTTCCAGCGTGTATAGCGGCGGGGCGGACAGCCCTTCCGGTAAGTAACCTCTGTTTTCCGGCATACGGATCACATCCTTTTCTTTGATATTCCACCTTATGCGGCTTCGCCGCAGCGGTGACAGGAGGCCCTTTTATGGATCTGCATATAAAAGACATTGTAGAATTGAAAAAGACCCACCCCTGCGGCTCCAAGCAATGGGAGATCACCCGGGTGGGCATGGACATCAAGCTGAAGTGCCTTGGCTGCGGTCATGAGCTGATGCTGCCCCGGTCCAAGGTAGAAAAGAGCATCAAAAAAATTCTCCCCGCCAGCGGGGAAGTTAAAGGAGGAACCCCGAAATGACCCCGAAGCGGACCCGTATCATTGCCCTGATTCTGGTGGGCGTATTGGTCTTTGGTTTGGCGGCTACCGGTATCAGCGCGCTGCTGATGGTATAAAGCGCCTCGTTTGCCCGGCGGACGGCTTTCTTGTCCGCCGGGCTTTCTTTCGACCTTTTTTCGGAACGGCCCGGCTTATAATCTCCTTGTGAGAGGGGGGAGAGCGTATGACGGTGGTGTATCTGGACAGCGTGTTTCTGTTCAACGCCCTGCTGGACTACCTGTTGTTTCTCTCTACGGCACGGCTGGCGGGGATCCCTCTGCGCCGCCGGCGCTACCTCCTCTGCGGAGTGCTGGGCGGGCTGTATGCTGCGGCGGTGTTCCTTCCCGGCGGGGGCTTTCTCACGGAAACGCTGGTAAAGGCAGGCGTGGGGCTGCTGCTGGCGCTCATCGCCTTTGGCCGGGAGACCCATTTTCTCCGGCTGACGCTGCTGACCGTCGCCATCGCCTGCGCCTTGGCGGGGACGGTTCTGGCCCTCGGACTGTTGGCGGGGCAGCACATTCCCAACGCCCGGGGAATTTTCTATACGAATGTCAACGGGAAAACCCTGCTGCTTTCTGCGTCAGGGGTCTACCTGCTGCTGACGGTGATTTTTCGGGCGGCGGCCGCCCACGGTATCCGGGGGGAGTGTCTGCCGGTGACGGTGTGCCTGCTGGGGCAAACGGTGGCCCTCACCGCATTGCTGGACACGGGCAACAGCCTGCGGGACACCGCCGGGGAACCGGTGCTGACGGCGGAGCTGTCCCGGTTTCCGCAGCTTGCGGCGGCCATTCAGCACCGTCCGCCGGCAGAGACCCTGCCTATGCTGCGCCAGCGCTTTCCAAAGCTGCGTCCCCAGCTTTTGCCAATGCGGACGGCGGCGGGAGGCGGGCTGCTGGTCAGCGTGAGCAGCAATTGGACGGAGATCGGCGGCGTTTGTTATCCAAATTTGCGGATCGCCCTGACGGATACAGAGTTGGGGGGCGGATATACCGCTTTATGGGGCGGGGAAGGGAGAAGGAATCATGAGAGAATGGCTGCGGCGGCTGCTGTGCCGTCTGGGATTGTGCCGGGAGCCGGAGCTGCATTATATCGGCGGCAGCGATACGCTTCCACCGCCGCTGAGCCGGGAGCGAGAGACGGAGCTGCTGAACCGATTGGGAGAGGAGGCAGCCCGACAGGAGCTGATCGAGCATAACCTGCGTTTGGTGGTGTACATCGCCCGCCGGTTCGAGAATACGGGCATCAACATCGAGGATCTCATTTCCATCGGCACCATCGGTCTCATCAAGGCCGTGGGCACCTATCGGACGGATAAGAACATCAAGCTGGCAACCTACGCCTCCCGGTGCATCGAAAACGAAATATTGATGTTTCTGCGGAAAAACGCGGGACGGCGGGTGGAGGTCTCCTTCGACGAGCCGCTGAACACGGACTATGACGGCAACGAACTGCTGCTCTCCGACGTGCTGGGTACCGAAGCGGATGTGGTCATGCGGCCTCTGGAGGACGATGTGGACCTGTGCCTGCTGGCGTCGGCGCTGGATACCCTTTCACCACGGGAGCGGGAGATCATCACTCTGCGGTTCGGCTTGGGCGGAGGAAAGGAGCAGACCCAGAAGGAGGTGGCCGACCGGCTGGGGATTTCTCAAAGCTACATTTCCCGGCTGGAAAAGCGCATCATCCAACGGCTGAAAAAGGAAATTCTGCGGCTTTCTTAGGTTGACAAAGCACAAAAGCTATCGTATAATGAATTCCGTTCAAACGCTGAGAAGCGGAGCAGTAGCTGATTTTAACGGTCAAGAGAGAGGGCGGACGGTGCAAGCCCTACCGGACGGTCAGTGAAGTCACCGCGGAGCGGTCGTGCTGAAATTCAGTAAGCCGGACGGGTGTCCCGTTACAGACGGTAAGTGTCACGCGCTTTGCGTGGAATCCAGGTGGTACCACGGACTTTTGTTCGCCCTGAGCCTTTGCGGCTCGGGGCGTTTTGTTTTCAAAATCTGGTAAGACCGTGAAATAAAGGAGAGTTTCAATGAACAAAGAACTGCCAAAGGTGTATGAGCCCCAGCAGGTGGAGTCCCGCATCTATCAGATGTGGGAGGATCATGACTGCTTCAAGGGCGTGGAGGACTCCAAGAAGAAGTCCTTCTCCATCGTCATGCCGCCCCCCAACGTCACAGGCCAGCTCCACATGGGTCACGCGCTGGACTGCACCCTGCAGGACATCCTGACCCGCTTCAAGCGGATGCAGGGCTACGCCGCCCTCTGGGTCCCCGGCACCGACCACGCCGGCATCGCCACCCAGATCAAGGTGGAAGAAGAGCTGCGCGTCAAGGAGGGCAAGACCCGCTATGACCTGGGCCGGGAGAAGTTCCTGGAGCGGGTCTGGAAGTGGAAGGAGGAATACGGCAACCGCATCGTCCAGCAGCAGAAGAAGATGGGCGTTTCCTGCGACTGGAGCCGCGCCCGCTTCACCATGGACGAGGGCTGCTCCAAGGCCGTCCGGGAGACCTTCTGCGAGCTGTACGACAAGGGTCTCATCTACAAGGGCAGCCGCATCATCAACTGGTGCCCCCACTGCGTCACCGCGTTGTCTGACGCCGAGGTGGAGTATGTGGACAAGCCCGGCCATCTGTGGTATATCCGCTATCCTCTGGCGGACGGCTCCGGCGATATCGTGGTGGCCACCACCCGTCCCGAGACCATGATGGGCGACACCGGCGTGGCCGTGAACCCCAACGATGAGAAGTTCAAGCACCTCATCGGCAAGAAGTGCATCCTGCCTATTATGAACCGGGAGATCCCCATCGTGGGCGACGAATACTGCGAGATCGGCTTCGGCACCGGCGCGGTAAAGATGACCCCCGCCCACGACCCCAACGACTTTGAGGTGGGTCTGCGGCACAATCTGGAGGTCATCCGGGTCATTGCCGATGACGGTCACATCAACGAAAACGGCGGCCCCTACAATGGTATGGACCGCTACGAGTGCCGCAAGGCCATCGTGAAGGATCTGGAGGAGCAGGGCTATCTGGTGAAGGTGGAGCCTTACAACCACAATGTCGGCACCTGCTACCGCTGCCACAATGACGTGGAGCCCCTGATCTCTGCCCAGTGGTTCGTGAAGATGGAGCCTCTGGCCAAGGAGGCTCTGCGGGTGGTGAACGAGGGCGAAGTGAAGTTTGTCCCCGAGCGCTTCTCCAAGACCTATACCAACTGGATGGAAAACTGCCATGACTGGTGCATTTCCCGTCAGCTCTGGTGGGGCCATCAGATCCCCGCGTGGACCTGCGATGACTGCGGCCACATCAACGTGAAGCGGGAGGATCCCACCGTCTGCGAAAAGTGCGGCAGCACACACCTGACCCGGGAGGAGGATGTGCTGGACACCTGGTTCTCCTCCGCCCTGTGGCCCTTCTCCACGTTGGGCTGGCCGGAGCAGACCGCCGACCTGAACTACTGGTATCCCACCAGCGTCATGGTCACCGGCTATGACATCATTTTCTTCTGGGTGGCCCGAATGATCTTCTCCGGCTGCGAGCAGATGAAGAAGATCCCCTTCCACACCGTGCTGATCCACGGTCTGGTGCGGGACGACAAGGGCCGCAAGATGTCCAAGTCTCTGGGCAACGGTATCGACCCCCTGGAAATGGCGGAAAAGTACGGCGCGGACGCGCTGCGCTTCAACCTCATCACCGGCAACTCCCCCGGCAACGATACCCGGTTCTACACCGAAAAGTGCGAGGCCATGCGGAACTTCGCCAATAAGATCTGGAACGCCAGCCGCTTCGTGATGATGAACCTCACCATCGACCGTTACGACCTGCCCGCTGCCGACAAGCTGGAGCGGGAGGACAAGTGGGTCCTCAGCAAGCTGAACCGGCTGGTGAAGGAGGTCACCGAGAATCTGGACAGCTTCGAGATCGGTGTGGCCTCCGCCAAGGTCTATGACTTCATCTGGGACACCTACTGCGACTGGTATATCGAACTGACCAAGACCCGGCTGAACGGCACGGACGAGGACGCCAAGCTGACCGCACAGAACGTGCTCTGCTACGTTCTGGTGACGCTGCTGAAGCTGCTGCATCCCTTCATGCCCTTCATTACCGAGGAGATCTATCAGGCTCTTCCCAAGTGCGACGGCGCTGAGGACATCCTGATGACCGCCCAGTGGCCGGAGTACACGGAGACTCTGAGCTTCCCGGCGGAGGAGAGCGCCATGGAGGCCGTTATGGACCTGATCCGGGCCATTCGTGCCCGCCGCGCCGAGATGAATGTGCCCCCCTCCAAGAAGGCGGAGCTGATGATCGTCACCGATCAGGCGGGGCCGTATCAGCAGGGCCTGCACTTCATCCAGCGTCTGGCCTACGCCAGCAACGTCACCTTCCCGGAGATCGCTCCGGCGGATGTGACCGGCCTTGTCAGCGTGGTGACCCATGACGCCACCGCCTACCTGCCCCTCAGCGAGCTGGTGGATCTGGCGGCGGAGCGGGAGCGCATTGCCAAGGAACTGGAAAAGGCGAAGAACGGCCTGCGGATCACCGAGGGCAAGCTGGCCAATGAGAAATTCGTGGCCCACGCTCCCGAAAATGTGGTGAACGCCGAGCGGGAGAAGGTCGCCAAATATCAGGAGCTCATCGCCAAGCTGGAAGAATCCGCCAAGGCCATGGCCTGAGCCTAAATACCGAACCGACCAAAAGCATCCACCCGCCCGGCGGGTGGATGTTTTTTTCTGCGTGCCCGCCTAAAGACAGGGGGAAAAATTGATAATTTCCGTCAGTTTGCCGGGGCGCAGAAATGCGTTGGAGCAATGGGCGGGCCTCTTGTGAAAATAGACCCTTGACAGGTGGAGAAACCCGTGATATCATATCGAAAGTTTAGAGATTTTTAGAAAAGGAGCGATGAACGTGACGTTGGTACTGAACAATGCGAAGGTATTCCGCAGCGGCGTTTTCTCCCGGAGCAGTGTTTCCATTTCTTTGGGCAATGGTGTTTCCCGAGGCGGTACTATTTCCACTATGGATGCTTCTTCTTTCGTGATTTTACCCGGTTTCGTTGATGTGCATGTGCATCTTCGGGAGCCGGGTTTTTCTTATAAGGAGACCATCCGTACCGGCTCTTTAGCGGCGGCCCACGGCGGCTATACCACCGTATGTGCCATGCCGAACCTGAATCCGGTACCGGACAGCATGGAGACCTTGCAGCCGGAGCTGGACGCCATACAGAAGGACGCCGTGATCCGGGTCCTGCCCTATGGGGCGATTACGAAAGGCGAGCAGGGCGGGGAGCTGGCGGACTTGGACGCCATGGCCCCCTATGTGGTGGCCTTCTCCGATGACGGAAAGGGCGTTCAGGACCGCGACATGATGCGCCGCGCCATGCTGGAGGCCAAGCGCCTGGGCAAGCTGATCGTGGCCCACTGCGAGGACAATTCCCTCCTGCGGGGCGGCTATATCCATGACGGCGCCTATGCCAAGGCCCACGGCCACCGGGGCATCTGCTCCGAGAGCGAGTGGCGGCCCATTCAGCGGGATCTGGAGCTGGTGCGGGAGACGGGCTGCGGCTATCACGTCTGCCACATCTCCACCAAGGAGAGCGTAGACCTGATCCGCAAGGCCAAGGCCGAGGGTCTGAACATCACCTGTGAGACCGGTCCTCACTATCTGCTGCTGGATGACTCCTGCTTGCAGGAGGACGGCCGTTTCAAAATGAATCCGCCTCTGCGCGATAAGAGAGACCGGGAGGCGCTGTTGGAAGGCCTGGCAGACGGCACCATCGACATGATCGCCACGGACCATGCCCCTCACAGTGCCGAGGAAAAAGGCCGCGGACTGGAAAAAAGCGCAATGGGCATTGTAGGACTGGAAACGGCGTTCCCGTTGTTGTATACTGAACTTGTGAAACCCGGCGTCATCTCTATGGAGCGGCTGATGGAGCTGCTCCACGATGCCCCCTGCCGCCGCTTCAACATCCCGACGGACACCGGTTTTACCGTGTTCGACCTGAATGACACCTATCGGATCGACCCGGCAGACTTCCTCTCCATGGGCAAGGCAACACCCTTTACAGGATGGGAGGTCCAAGGCCGCTGCCTGCTGACAGCAGCAGGTGAAACGGCTGCCTGGTATGATGCAGACCGTCTGCTGAAAGGAGAATGATCGTGAAGCAAATAACCTTGACAGTGACTGAGAACACAAGACTGGCCGATGGGATCTACCGTCTGCGGCTGGCGGGGGACACCTCTGCCATCACCGCCCCCGGCCAGTTCGTGAATCTGAAGCTCTCCGGCTTTTTCCTCCGCCGTCCCATCTCCGTGTGCGACTGGTCTGATGGAGAATTGACGCTTATTTATAAAGTCTTGGGCCACGGCACCGAGGCCATGACGGGCATGGCTCCCGGCACGGAGTTGGATGTGCTGACGGGCCTTGGCAACGGTTACGATGTGTCCCGCAGCGGGGAACACCCCCTGCTGGTGGGCGGCGGCGTGGGCATCCCGCCGCTGTACGGCCTCGCCAAGCGGCTGACCGCACAGGGTAAGCGCGTCACCGCGGTGCTGGGTTTCAACCGGGAATCCGAGATCTTCCTGGCAGAGGAGTTCCGGGCGCTGGGGGCGGAGGTCATCATCGCCACCGCCGACGGCAGCGCCGGCCTCAAGGGCCTTGTGACCGACGGCATGGCCGCCGTGTCCGACTACACCTATCTCTATACCTGCGGTCCGGAGCCGATGCTGAAGGCGGTATACAGCGCCTGCAAGACCTCCGGCCAGTTCAGCTTTGAGGAGCGGATGGGCTGCGGCTTCGGGGCCTGCATGGGCTGCTCCTGCAAAACGAAATACGGCAATAAGCGGATCTGCAAGGACGGCCCCGTGCTGGAAAAGGAGGAGATCGTATGGTGAATACAAAAGTGACCCTCTGCGGTATTGAGATGGACAACCCCATTATCCCCGCCAGCGGCACCTTCGGCTTTGGCTATGAGTTTGCGGAGCTGTACGACATCAATATGCTGGGCACCTTTTCTTTCAAGGGTACGACCCGGGAGCCTCGCTTCGGCAACCCCACCCCCCGCATCGCGGAGTACGCCGGCGGTCTGCTGAACGCTGTGGGTTTGCAAAATCCCGGCGTGGACGCGGTGATCGAAACGGAACTGCCGAAGCTCAAGCAGGTATTTCACAAGCCGGTGATGGCCAATATCAGCGGCTTTTCTGTGGCGGAATACGCCGAGGTCTGCGAGAAGCTGGACGCCCAGGAGCAGGTGGGCTGGCTGGAGGTCAATATCTCCTGCCCCAACGTCCACGGCGGCGGCGCGGCCTTCGGCGCGGATCCCAAGTCCGCAGCCGAGGTGACGAAGGCCGTCCGGGCGGTGACGAAAAAGCCCATCATTTTGAAGCTGTCCCCCACGGCGGCCAACATCGCCGCCGTTGCCAAGGCCTGCGAGGATGAGGGCGCCGACGGCGTGAGCCTCATCAACACCATGCCGGGTATGCGGATCGATCTGAAGCGCCGCCGCCCGCTGCTGGCCAACACCACCGGCGGTATGTCCGGCCCGGGGATGTTCCCGCTGGCAGTGCGGATGGTGTATCAGGTCTACGAGGCAGTGTCCATCCCCATCGTGGGCATGGGTGGCGTCACCACGGCGGAGGACGTCATCGAGCTGATGCTGGCGGGCGCCACCGCCATCGGCGTGGGCGCGGCGAACCTTGTGGAGCCGTATGCCTGCAAGACCATTATCGAAAATCTGCCTGCCGTGATGGAACGGTACGGCATGGAAAATCTGACAGAGATCATAGGAGGAGCACATCATGGGTAAAGACGTTATCGTTGCGCTGGACTTCGACAGCAAGGAAAAGACACTGGCATTTCTGGACCGCTTCACAGAGGAAAAGCCCTTTGTGAAGATCGGCATGGAGCTGTTCTATGCCGAAGGCCCCTCCATCGTCCGGGAGATCCGGGCCCGGGGCCACAAGATCTTCCTGGATCTGAAGCTGCATGATATCCCCAACACCGTGAAAAAGGCTATGGCCGCTCTGTCCGCGCTGGATGTGGACCTGGTGAACGTCCATGCCGCCGGTACCGGCGCCATGATGTCCGCCGCTCTGGCGGGCCTGACCCGTCCGGATGGTACCCGCCCGCTGCTGATTGCTGTGACCCAGCTGACCTCCACGGATCAGGACATGCTGGAAAAAGAGCTGTGGATCGAAAAGCCCATTGCCGAAGTGGTGATGCACTATGCGGAGATCGCCTCCATCGTGGGACTGGACGGCGTGGTGTGCTCTCCCCTGGAGGCAGGCGCGGTCCACGAGCGCTGCGGCAAGAACTTCCTCACCGTGACCCCCGGTGTCCGCTTTGCTGACGGAGATGTGGGCGACCAGAAGCGGGTCACCACGCCGGCCAAGGCCAAGGAGCTTGGCTCCGACTACATCGTGGTGGGCCGTCCCATCACCCAGGCGGAGGACCCCGTGGCTGCCTACCGCCGCTGCGTGGCGGAGTTCGTGGGCTGAGCCGCGAAACGGAAACGATTGGATCAACAGAAAAATTGATATAAAGGAGAACAAACTATGGACAGCATCAATGTGCGCGTTGCCAAGCGTCTGCTGGAGATCAAGGCGGTCTTTCTCCGCCCTCAGGAGCCTTTTACCTGGGCCAGCGGCATCAAGAGTCCCATCTACTGCGATAACCGACTGATCCTCACCGCTCCGGAAGCCCGGAACGAGGTGGAGCAGGCCATTGCCGATACCGTGAAGCGGGAGTACCCGGAGGCGGAGGTCCTGATGGGCACCGCCACCGCCGGCATCGCCCACGCTGCCATTGCCGCCCATCTGCTGGGTCTGCCTATGGGCTATGTCCGCTCCGGCAATAAGGACCACGGCCGTCAGAACCGCATCGAGGGCCGTCTGGACAAGGGCGAGAAGGTCGTGGTCGTGGAGGATCTGATCTCCACCGGCGGCAGCGTGCTGGAGACCGTGGAGGCCCTGCGGGAAGCAGGCGCTGAGGTGCTGGGCGTGGTGAGCATCTTCACCTACGGCATGAAGAAGGGCGTGGAGCGCATGGCGGAGGCCGGCGTGAAGAACGTGAGCCTGACGAACCTGGATACCATCGCCCAGGTGGGCGCGGAGGAAGGTTATATCGCGCCGGAGGATGTGTCCCGTCTGCTGAAATTCCGGGACAATCCGTCTGACGAAAGCTGGATCAATGGAGGGAAAAACTGATATGGAAAATTTGATCGACATTATGCAACTCTCCACCGAGGAGATCGACGAGCTGGTAAAAACGGGCTGCGATATTATGGAGCATCCCGCCGAATATGCCCATAAGTGCGACGGCAAGATCCTGGCAACGCTGTTCTTTGAGCCTTCCACCCGTACCCGCCTGAGCTTTGAGAGCGCCATGCTGTCCCTTGGCGGACAGGTGTTGGGCTTTTCCTCCGCCGCCAGCTCCTCCGCCTCCAAGGGCGAGAGCGTGGCGGACACCATCCGGGTGGTCAGCGCCTACTGCGACATCATCGCCATGCGCCACCCCAAGGAGGGCGCGCCTCTGGTGGCTGCCATGAACGCTTCGGTTCCTGTGATCAACGCCGGCGACGGCGGCCACAACCACCCCACCCAGACCCTGGCGGATCTTCTCACCATTTACCGGGAGAAGGGTGGCTTTGAGAATTTGACCATTGGCCTGTGCGGCGACCTGAAATTTGGCCGGACGGTCCATTCCCTCATTGACGCCATGAGCCGGTATGCCGGCGTGAAGTTTGTCCTCATCTCCCCGGAGGAGCTGAAGGTGCCCAGCTATGTGAAGCAGGGTATGAAGGACAAGGGCATTCCCTACACCCAGACCACAGATCTGGAATCTGTGATGCCAGAGCTGGATATTTTATATATGACCCGCGTCCAGCGGGAGCGGTTCTTTAATGAGGAGGATTACCTCCGCCTGAAGGACAGCTACATTCTGACGCCGGAAAAGCTGGCGGGGGCCAAAAAGGACCTGGCCATTCTCCACCCTCTGCCTCGTGTCAACGAGATTGCCGTTGCCATTGATGCCGATCCCCGTGCCTGCTACTTTAAGCAGGTGCTCAACGGCAAATTTATGCGTATGGCTTTGATTCTGAAGCTGCTGGAGGTGCAATAAATGAACATTGATTCCATTAAAAACGGCATTGTCATCGACCATATTACAGCGGGAAAGGGGATGGAGCTGTACCGGCTCCTGAAGCTGGACCAACTGGACTGCTCCGTGGCCCTGATCAAAAACGCCGTCAGTCAGAAGATGGGCAAAAAGGACATCATTAAGATTGACACGGATTTCCGTGTGGACATGGACATTCTGGGCTACGTGGATCCCGGCGTCACGGTGGCCATCATCCGGGACGGAGAGACGGCAGAAAAGCTCCAGTTGACCCTACCGGAGCGGCTGACCAATGTGATCCGCTGCAAGAACCCCCGGTGTATCTCCTCTACGGAGCAGGAGTTGCCCCATGTATTCCGCCTCACAGACCCCAAGACCCGGACTTACCGGTGCCTATACTGTGAGACCAAGGCAAAATAAGCTGTGTCAGAGGCAGGTCATGAGAATGGCCTGCGGAGAAGCGAAAAGGACTGAGGCCGCCTCAAAATTTCTTGAGACGGCCTCAACTCTTTTGCTTGGGGTGTCTACTCAGGGCAGCGGCATTTCCCTTTTCCGCAGTGGCGGGGGATAAGGTACAA
>OLVO01001022.1_pt1 | contig 30168 bp, 28 predicted proteins | sample 1672571 | NCBI WGS metagenome assembly OLVO01 (sample SAMEA3136700, study PRJEB25190) | human gut metagenome | biome: human gut; feature: human-associated habitat; material: faeces | place: Austria | collected 2013
TAATGTCATGCATCGAAGATGCATGATGCAGCCTCGCTCATCTGCGAAGCAGATTATGCATGAGCGAGGTTCCCAAATAATGTCATGCATCGAAGATGCATGATGAAAGGAAGTTTTATGAGACGACGCAAAGGACTTAGTTTTTATCAGAAAAAGAAAAAGATCAGTGCTTCCGTGATGAAGGAGATCTGGAATGTGATCTTTATTACGATCGCCTGCTGGATGCTGGCATTTGTGCTCATGTTCTGTTTTGGCATGCGGACAACCGTCATCGGTGTTTCCATGGAGCCAAGCCTTTACAACGGACAGCATATTTTGGTCAACCGGTTTGTATATAAGCTCAGTTCTCCCAGGAACGGAGATATTGTGGTGTTTCTGCCAAACGGTAACTCCAACACCCATTACTATGTGAAGCGTGTGATCGCTCTGCCGGGAGATACGGTGCAGATCAAAAACGGTTCCTTATATGTCAACGGTCTTTTGTATAAATATGTCGAATATGATAAAATAGAAGATGCGGGAATTGCGGAAAATCCCATTACCCTTGGGAACAATGAATATTTTACCCTGGGAGATAATATCAACAACAGTGAGGACAGCAGATCCGGTAATATCGGTGCTGTGAAAAAGGATAATATAATCGGAAAGGTATGGTTCCATCTGGCGGCGGGTGACAGCCCGATCGGCTTTATGGAATAGGTGTATAGATGAACTATCAGTGGTATCCCGGACATATGACAAAGGCAAAGCGGATGATGCAGGAAAATATCAAGCTGATCGATCTGGTGATCGAGCTTGTGGATGCAAGAATCCCGTTATCCAGCCGCAATCCGGATATTGATCAGCTAGGGGCAAATAAAGCGAGACTGATCCTGTTAAATAAAGCGGATCTGGCAGACGAAAGGCAGACGGCAAAGTGGCAGCAATATTTCGAGAAGCAGGGCTGCTTTGTTGTGGCACTCAATGCGCGTAACCGCAACAGCATGAAGGCAATCAACGGCGTTGTCGCAGAAGCATGTAAGGAAAAGATCGAGCGTGACAGAAAGCGCGGAATATTGAACCGCCCTGTCAGAGCCATGGTAGTCGGCATCCCAAATGTCGGAAAATCCACCTTTATCAATTCTTTTGCCGGAAAAGCCTGTGCAAAGACAGGAAATAAGCCGGGTGTAACAAAGGGAAAGCAGTGGATCAGACTCAGCAAGACACTGGAACTTTTAGATACGCCGGGTATTTTATGGCCGAAGTTTGAAGATCAGCAGGTGGGACTCAATCTGGCACTGATCGGTTCCATGAATGATGAGATCTTAAATATAGAAGAAATGGCGGTCAGCCTGATCCAGTATCTGAAGGACGTTTATCCGCTTCTTCTGACAAAGCGCTATGATCTTTCGGATGAAGCAGAAGAAAGCTGCAAAAACGAACAGGATGCCTATGAGGTGCTGGCGCAGATCGCCAGAAACAGAAAATGTGTATTAAAAGGTGATGAGCCGGATATCCGGAAAGCAGCGGCGCTTCTGTTAGATGATTTCCGGAGTGGCAGGATCGGACGGATCACATTGGAAAGTCCGACAGAGCAGGCATAATATTAAAGGGGAAGAAAAGCTTGAGTAAAAAAATGAAACAGATTTTAAAGGAAGTGCTCGGAACCAGTATTTATCTGCTGGCAGTTCTGGCATTGACTTATTTGGTGATCGCCTTTGTAGGGCAAAGAACAGTTGTACATGGACAATCCATGGAAAATACACTGGAAGACGGAGATAACCTGATCGTAGATAAGATCACATACCGCTTCCATGAGCCAAACCGTTTTGATGTGATTGTGTTCCCATATCAGTATACGGCAAATACCTATTACATAAAACGTGTCATCGGTCTTCCGGGAGAAACGGTCATGATCGATGCGCTGGGCAATATTTATATCAATGGAGAACTGCTTTCTGAATCTTACGGAAAGGAAGCCATCAAGGATCCGGGCATGGCGGCAAACAGCATTTATCTGGGCTCGGATGAATACTTTGTACTCGGTGATAATAGAAATAACAGCTCGGACAGCAGGGATCCGTCCGTCGGTCTGATCAAGCGGGATCAGATCATTGGCAGGGCATGGCTTCGCATTTTTCCATTTGATAAGATCGGTTTTGTGGTGCATGGAAAATAACCGGAGCAGAGAGGACAGACAGATGAAAATCGGAGAGATCAGAGATTTATTACAGGCAGCAGAGGATCAGATGCTGCCTGATTTTATAGCAAGATTTGAAAGCGACGAAAGAAGCGGTGTACAGCAGCTTGTGCAAAGGGCACAGAAACGGTTGGATGCACTTGAAAAAGAGCGGGAAAGACTAATGGCTATGCATCAGTATGAAGAACAGTACAAAGACTGTCAGGCAATCTGCGGGATCGATGAGGCGGGCAGAGGTCCTCTTGCAGGTCCTGTTGTGGCTGCAGCGGTTATTTTACCGAAGGATTGTGAGATCCTGTACTTAAATGACAGCAAACAGCTTTCCGCCAAAAAGAGAGAGCTTTTGTATGATGAGATCATGGAAAAGGCAGTGTCGGTCGGTGTCGGCTATGCAACGCCGCAGCGGATCGATGAGATCAACATTCTGCAGGCAACCTATGAGGCAATGCGGCAGGCAGTTAATAAACTGTCTGTTTGTCCCGATATATTATTAAATGATGCGGTGCGGATTCCCGGGCTTTCCATGCAGCAGGTTCCAATCGTAAAGGGAGATGCGAAAAGCGTTTCCATTGCAGCGGCAAGCATCATTGCAAAGGTAACAAGGGACAGACTGATGATGGAGTATGACAAGGCAATGCCACAGTATCACTTTGCGGCAAACAAGGGTTATGGCAGTGCGGAGCATATCGAAGCACTTGCCGTCTATGGGGCAAGTCCGATCCATCGTAGATCATTTATTACACATTTTAAGGTAAAAGAATGAGTTTTGACTTAGCTGGATTATTGCAACGGAATACACAAAATACATTGTCCGGACTTTCTTCCTCTGCATCAGCGGGACGGACGGATATGAGCAGCAAGACGGCAGAAGGGGCGCAGGCGGGCAGTCTGACAGTCGGCTCTGCCATCAGTGGTCAGGTGATCAAAGTAGAGGGAGATACTGTCTATGTGAAGCTGCCATCGGAGGTACTGACCGCAAAGCTGCAGGAGGGTGTGAATCTGCAGACCGGGCAGTCGGTGACATTTGCTGTCAGCGGGATCTCGGATAAACAGATCACGTTGCAGGCACTTTTTCAGAACAGTGCGCAGACACAGGTACTCGGAAAGGCATTGGAACAGGCAGGAATTGCGCAGACGGCGGATTCGCTTTCCATGGTAGATGCCATGATGCGGGAAGGCATGTCTGTCGATAAAAACTCGCTCTGGCAGATGTATCGTCAGGTACTGGATCATCCACAGACAACGGGAGAAAATATCGTGCTGATGAACCGGCTGCAGATTCCGGTCAATGACCTGACTGCGGCGCAGTTTCAGAATCTGCAAAATGCAAACGGCCAGCTTGCACAGGCGGCAAATACACTGACAGACAGCCTGTATGCGGAGTTTACGGATATGGCGGTGCAGTCGCCGCAGGAAGCAGCTGCTTTTATGAAGGAGCTGGTACTTTTACTGGGAGAAAGCAGTCAGACAGAGGCAGGGCAGGTCGGTGCGCTTCCACTGGAAGGGCAGGAAGTACCGGGTGATGTGCAGCCTGCAGATGGAAATCAGCAGCCGGCAGCAGGAAATAGCACAGGACAGACTGAGGCAGCAGGTGATCCCGTAGCAGGTCAGCCGGCAGGCGGTCAGACAGCGGAAAATGGCGTAGATGCACGGCTTGCATTTGACGGACAAGTACAGACAGAGACTGATGGCAGGCAGGTGCAGGCAGAAGCAGACGGTGGACGGCTGCAGGGGTCAAATGCGGAAAAACTGAGCACGGATGGGCAGGTTGTTTCTTCGGAAACAGCGGAAAACAGCAGTCAGCCGGGCGTAGATTCTCTGGCAGAGCTGATGAAGAGTGATCTGTTTACAAAGGGAGATACCAGACAGCTATTGCGTCTGTTTTCTTCAAAAGAATTTCGTAACCTTCTGACTGAACAGATGAAAGAGAACTTCCTGCTCAAACCGGAAATGGTGGCAGATAAGGAAGAAGTAGAGCAGTTCTTTACAAAGCTGCGGGAGCAGGTGTCGCGTCTGGCGCAAACGGTATCGGAGGCGGGAAAGGCGCAGACACAGCTTTTTACCCAGACAAACCAGCTGAGGGAAAATCTGGATTTCTTACACCAGCTTTCCCAGACGATGCAGTATGTGCAGCTTCCGCTCCGTATGGCAGGACAGGAGACAACAGGGGATCTGTATGTGTATGCCAATAAAAAGGGACTGACCAAAGAGGACAGTATCAGTGCTTTCCTGCATCTGGATATGGAGCATTTAGGACCTGTGGATGTGTATGTTGCCATGCAGAACCGGAAGGTAAATACGCATTTTTACTTACAGGACGATGCCATGATCGATTTTATACAGGCACATATTCATCTGCTGAATGAACGACTGGAGCAGAAAGGCTATCAGATGCAGACGGAGGTATCGCAGAAGGATACACCTTCCAAGGTAACGGAAGAAATGCGCAAAGATCAGGAAGAAGAAAGCGTATGTATCAATCAGTATTCATTTGATGTGAGGGCTTGATATGGCAGGAAAAGAGCAGAAACCAAAACAGGCGGTTGCACTTTCCTATGATCCGGACGATGATGCGCCAAAGGTCGTTGCGACCGGTAAGGGTGCACTTGCGGAAAAGATCATAGAGGAAGCAAAACAGGCAAAGGTTCCGGTGCATAAGGACAGTAAGCTGGCAGATACTCTGTCAAGGCTGGAGATCGGAGAGCTGATCCCGCCGGAGCTGTATGAAGTGGTGGCTGAGATACTTGTATTTGTGGATCAGATGGACCGCATCCGTGCAAAGATGGAACAGGCGAACAAGAAAAAATAGGGATAAGTTTAGGGAGATCAGGATGTGTCTGGAGAGGACATCCTATGAACAAAAGAAGAAAAGGAGCAGCTCACGAACAGGCTGCAAAAGTATATCTGGAAAAAAGAGGCGTGCGCATTCAGACGATTAACTATAGAGTCAGACAGGGAGAAATCGATATAGTTGGCTATGAGAAAGGCACGCTTGTTTTCTTTGAAGTCAAGTATCGGGCAAATGCAGGAAATGGACTGCCGCAGGAGGCAGTCAGTGTGGCAAAGCAGAGGCAGATCTGCAGGGTGGCACTGTTTTATCTGAACCAGTATCACATACCCCAGCAGCAGCCGGTCAGATATGATGTGATTGCCATTCTGGGAAATGAGATCACCTGGATCAGAAACGCATTTCTGCACCAGATTTGGTAAATCTGTGACAAAAGTCACTTGGAAATCATGCGCAGATGCGATATTTTAGTACAAATAATGTCGGAGTCAAAATTCAAAAACAATGTTGTGCTGGCACTTGAGTGGATTTATGACCTGAAAATGAGGTAAATATGTACAATTTACAGCGTGTTATAAAGACACAGGATACAAAAAATATACCTGTACAAAACAAATATAACAGCCCGGATGGCTGGGAAATGGAATACCTGACTTTTCCGGGACTGACTAAGACAGGATGTGTCAGGCATCTGTTCACAACACGGACAGGCGGGACAAGCAGCGGGATCTTTGAAAGCCTGAACCTGAGCTTTACGCGTGGAGATGACAGAGACTGCGTCCTGCAAAATTATGACAGAGTGGCAGAGGTCCTTGGCATCACAAGAGACCGGATCGTCTGCTCTGACCAGACACATACGACGAATATCAGGATCGTTACGAAGGAAGATGCCGGAAAGGGAATCGACAGACAGCGGGATTATGCGGACATTGACGGGCTGGTCACAAACGAAAAAGGGTTAGCATTGGCTACCTTTTATGCAGACTGCGTACCGCTTTATTTTGTGGATCCGGTCAGAGAAGTGATCGGACTGGCGCATTCGGGCTGGCGAGGAACCGTGGCCGGTATGGGTAAAAAGATGGTGGAGCGGATGCATGCGGCATTTGGCTGTGATCCGGCAGATATCCATGCGGCGATCGGGCCATCTATCTGTCAGGAATGCTATGAGGTCAGCAGTGATGTGGCAGAAGAATTTCAAAATGCATTTGCAGGGATGAACGGGACGGAAACGCTCTTATACCAGAAGCCGGAGCAGAAGGCGGAAGGCAAATACCAGCTGGATCTGTGGCTTGCCAATCAGCTGTGGCTTACAGACGCGGGCATCACGCCGGAGCATCTGGAAGTGACCAATGTCTGCACGGCACATAATCCGGCATATCTGTTCTCACACAGAAAAACGAACGGAAAACGCGGTAATCTGGGTGCTTTTTTATGTCTGAAATAAAACGGGCAGCTGGAAGCCGCAACACAGACAAAGGAACGGAATCGTCTGGCAAGGGAAATCCAGATGGTAATAGACAATGCTCACAAGGCGGGCATCTGGGCAGGCATCTGCGGCGAGCTTGGTGCGGATACTTCCCTGACAAATATTTTCATCAAGATGGGAATTGATGAGCTGAGTGTTTCGCCTGGCTGTATCCTGCCTGTGCGAAAAGCAATCAGGGATGCAGAATAACCTCGAAAGATTTATTGTAAATGTCTTGCAACAATGGTATAGTTGTTGCAGGACATTTTTGATGTAACAGGAAACTCCGTTCCTATTACACAAAATGCTCTATATAAGATGGAATTTTAATGGAATCTTAATACTTTTCCTACCCGGGTATTAAGATTCTTTTTATATAATACTTTCAGGAGGTGAAAGAAATGGCAAATATTCTGGTATGTGACGATGATAAGGAGATCGTGGAGGCGATCAGTATCTATCTGTCACAGGAGGGTTATCAGATTTTTAAAGCATATAACGGAAGAGAAGCAATCGAGGTGTTACAAAAGGAAGATATCCAGCTTCTGCTCATCGATATTATGATGCCTGAGATGGATGGAATCCATGCAATGATCAAGATCCGCACATTTTCCGCCATCCCGATTTTAGTATTGTCGGCGAAATCGGAGGATGTAGATAAAATATTGGGACTGAATGTGGGTGCGGATGATTATATCACAAAGCCGTTCAATCCACTGGAGCTCGTGGCACGTGTGAAATCCAGCCTGAGAAGATATACGATGCTGGGAAGCTGTGCAGGCACGAAAAAGAATTATGTAGTCGGTTCTCTGGAGATCGATGATGAAGCAAAGATCGTCACAGTGGACGGAGAACAGGTCAGGCTGACACCGATCGAATATCAGATCCTGCTTCTTTTAGTGCAGAATCCGGGCAGAGTGTTCTCAACGCAGCAGATTTATGAAAACATCTGGAATGAGGAAGCTTATGGCGCGGAAAATACGGTAGCGGTACATATCCGTCATATTCGTGAAAAAATAGAGATCAATCCAAAGGAGCCGCGTTATCTGAAGGTTGTATGGGGCGTAGGCTATAAGATTGAAAAGTAACAGATAAAAAGGAATCGCAGAAGGAATTCTGTAAAACGAGGTAGGAAAATAAGAATGAAGAATTGGTTAAAAAAAAGTAAGCGGCTGATCGCCGGTGCGATTTCCCTGATATGTGCCATGGGAATGGCTTTTGTACTGGCATTTCTGGGATATTCCATGAATGTGGTAAACAGACAGGGCAGCTATTATACGCTGGATCTGTTTACAGACGAAGAAAATTTTGAGCAGACGAGTACATTTTATGATTTTCTGCATGTAGATCTGTCTCAGCTTTCTGAATATATGGCTGTCAGTTCGCAGATGGAAAAGAACGGAAAATACGATTCTGATAAGGAAATCGATATATTTGCCTATGACAACAGGAAAAGAACTGTCAAGCCGAAGGTGGAGCTGCCAAAACTCATTTACAAAACAGGGGATCTGATCGCCTGGTGGAATAGTGAGGATAGCTTCAGCTATGAGTCATACGGTTCTACGGAAAGCATGCCGGAGGAAAGTATGGAAACAACGGCAGAAAACGAAGAGACTGCTTCCTATATGATCGTAGCAGAGACAGTGGATGAGATGTCAGAAGGCGAATACAGGACAGAAACAGACACTGCTTACACAACAGATGAAGTGGCATTATCTGATGCGGTAGAAGAAGCACAGGATGATACCACAGAACAGACAATGGAAAGACTTGTCGAAGAATACAAACCGGTCAATATAGACAGTCTGTATGATCTGACACTTCCGGAAGGAATGACATATGACAACGTTGTGCGTGCTGTGCAGCAGGCAGCATGTGATCTTGCAACAAACTATGCGATTTACAACAATTATAAACAGGTGCTCAAAGAAGATATGAATTTAAAATATCTGATGGTGGATCCATCCGGTAAGGTACAGTATACGAATCTGGACCGCAGTAAGGATACAGATGCACTTATCACTGCCATGCAGGAATGTGGCGTCTATATGTGCTATGACTATGAGACGGATGAGCTTGTATGTGATGGGGTAAAAGCAGGGAATGAAGTGCCGTATAAGAGCCTGCTCCATTCCTATCGTTACAGTTTTCCGGAAGGCGGTAAGCTGTATATCTGCGTGCGCACACAGGCAGATCAGGGAACAAATTCAAAGCTGCTTGGCAAATGGAATGGGCATGATACTTATGCACAGGCAGCAAAAAGCTATACGATGCTGAAAAACAAACTGCCTCTGATGGGCTTTTTGATGCTGCTTGTAATCGCAGGGGTACTGGCATTGTTTGCACTTGCAGGCTATCTTGCATTTATCATTATGCAGCCAAAACGGGAAAAAGAGCAGCTGCGTTATTTTGACACCTGGTATACAGAGCTGGCAGCGGCCATTGCGATCGGCAGTGCTGTTTTGATTGGCGCTGTTGGCTTGGAGATTGCGGCAAGTCTGAGTGGCAGTGGATATGACACCTACAGCGGGCAGATCGGGGCAAAGATATTTTGCGGTATTCTGCTCCTGACATTCTTCCTGTTATATTTGCTGCTGCTTGCCTACACAGGATCTCTGGTCAGAAGGATCAAGGCAGGGACGTTCTGGAAGAACAGTATCTGTTACAAAATTCTGCATATTGTGAAGGTAGTATGTAAAAAGTGTATCCATGTGATCTGCAGAGGTATCAGGTCTGTGATCAACCACCGGTCACTCGCTATCCGCAGCTTTGTACCGGTGTATGGCGGACTTTTGGGACTGTTTCTGGTAAACCTGTTTTTTGCCGGTGTCGGTGTGATCGGCATAGCCATTTTCCTTGATCTAATCGTTATCATACTGTATGGGCTTTATATTTATTACAGCAACCGGACACGGGAGAAAATCGTGGAAGGTATCACAAGGATCTCTGAGGGTGATCTTGCATACCAGATCGATACAGAGAAAATGTACGGCGAAAACAAGGTAATGGCAGAGGCGGTCAACCAGATCGGAAATGCTGTACAAAACGCTGTGACGATCAGTATGAAGGATGAAAGACTGAAAGCAGATCTGATCACGAATGTATCACACGATATCAAAACGCCGCTGACCTCCATTATCAACTATGTGGATCTTTTAAAACGGGAAGATATCCAAAATGAAAAGGCACAGGAATATATCAGGATACTGGATGAAAAATCACAGCGTCTGAAAAGACTGACACTGGATCTGGTAGAAGCAAGCAAGATCAGCTCCGGTAATATTATACTGAAGATGGGGCAGCTCAATGTTTCCGAGCTGTTTACACAGGCAATCGGAGAATATGAGGACAAATGGAAAGAAAAGGGATTGCAGATCGTGGCAGATGTTGAACCGAAGGAAGGGGAGAAGCCTTACCTGATCTGGGCAGATTCCGACAGAACATGGCGTGTCCTCAATAACCTGTTTGGGAATATTTATAAATATGCGATGCAGGGAACGAGAGTGTATTGTGATGTCAGACGTACCACAGCCATGAAACACTGTTATGCTGCAGATGATATGTGTCAGACCGGTAAAAGGGAAAGCAGAAATACAAATGAAACTTATGACGCAGGTGCAGCGAATGAAAACAGAATTGAGATAACGGTCAAGAATATTTCCGCACAGCCATTGAATATTGCGGCGGATGAGCTGACGGAGCGTTTCATCAGAGGGGATGTCAGCCGCAGCACGGAAGGAAGCGGACTGGGGCTTTCTATTGCGAAGAATCTTGTGAAAGCGCAGGGCGGAGAGTTTGAGATCTATCTGGACGGGGATCTGTTCAAGGTCAGCATCGACTTCCCGGCGTATACGGATAATACGCATTAACATGGTATAGAGTAATGGTATAGAAATTTATGTAAGTATGAAAGAAAACGGCTCCTGCATGACAGGTATGCACGCTGCATATGCTTTTCTACTAGGGCACGTACTGTCAATCTATATGGCACGCGAACATTCGACATCCATGTCTCAGGTTCGCTGCCACGACATCCTTGTCGTGGCACCATATATCTTGTCAGTACTTAGCCAAGTAGAAAGACGCATACACAGCTCATCGCATTTCTTGTCATGCAGGAGCCGTTTTTATATTCTTTCATAACGATTCAGAAATAGAATATAAATATGATCTGCCAATTTACAAGGAATATAAGCAACAAGCCAATCGGTTGTGACAGATTTTCAACTCTTTATATATAATGGTATGCTTGTAAGAATACGTTTTGTAATCAAGGATTTTCACTGATGTGCAGATCTATGATACACTGTTAAGATGTAAAAATCCCCGCGGTGGCAGACAGTAAGCAATCGATAGTGTAGACGACTGAGATTTGCGAAGCACTTGCCACGCGGAGAGACCACCATGCTTTTTGGTAAATGTAGTGGATTTACGTAGTAAATCCACTATGCAGCCTCTGTGCATCGGCGGAGCCGATTCTACATGCACAGAGGTTCGAGTGGCCGGAGCGCGTGCAATATGTGCTTCGAGCAAATCGCAGGGGAGTCAAACGTGATTGCGTCTGTCTGCCATCGCGGGGATTATATATATTATTCTACTTAGATCAGCACATCCTCCCGGGCATTGTACTTCGCAAGCACCTCATGGATCTTCTCTGTCGGTGTCAGTACATTTCCCATGGAAATATCATGATTCATAAAATCAACAATGCTGGCAAGGAACTTGCTCATATCTGCCGTGACAAAATAGTCACGCTCTAAAATTTCCGGTGGAAGATACGTCAGGTTGGTGCAGACAACGCGGTCAAACACACCGTTTGCATAAGCCTCATCAAAGGCTGCAAGCCCTTCCGTGAAAAGACCGAAAGTACAGCAGACAAATACACGCTTTGCTTTCATTGCCTTTAACTGCTTGGCTGTGTCGATCATACTACCGCCGGATGCGATCATGTCATCAATGATGATAACATCCTTTCCTTCGATATTATCTCCTAAAAATTCATGTGCTACGATCGGATTTTTGCCGTTTACGACCTTGGAGTAATCACGACGCTTGTAAAACATACCCGTATCAACACCGAGTACGGAAGAGAAGTAGACTGCTCTGTCAAGAGCACCTTCATCCGGGCTGATCACGATCATATGATCCTTATCGATGATCAGATCCTTCTCGTAACGGAGCAGGGAACGGATGAACTGATACGGCGGTGTAAAATTATCGAAGCCCTTCAGTGGTGTCGCATTCTGGACACGCGGATCGTGGGCATCAAACGTAATGAAGTTGGAAACACCCATTTCACTCAGCTCTTTGAGTGCATAAGCGCAGTCAAGCGATTCACGGCCGCTTCTTTTATGCTGTCTGCCTTCATATAAGAAAGGCATGATAACATTGATCCTGTGTGCTTTTCCTGCGATAGCAGCGATCATCCTCTTTAAATCCTGGTAGTGGTCATCCGGAGATTTGTGGTTTTCGCAACCATTGACTGTATAGGTCAGACTATGGTTACATACATCGACCATTAAAAAGACATCCTTACCTCTGACAGATTCGGATAAGACGCCCTTGCCTTCACCGCTTCCAAAACGTGGGCAGGCAGCCTTGATCAGATAATTTTCTTCAGAATAACCGCGGAATGCGGGATCCTGTTTGATATCATTATGTACATTTTTGCGAAAATCCACAAGATATTCGTTGACACGGTCACCGAGCTCCTTACAGCTGTCAAGTGCTAAAAGCTTCAGCGGAGCAACCGGCATTGCGGATTCGAGTTCAACTAAGTTTGGCATGATTCCCTCCTAAGATATGTGCAGTTAAAATCCATTCTTATTTATAGCATACATAACAGGGAAAGACAAGCTAAAATACAGGGCGTGGTCTGCCGGACAGGGGCTGACCACTTTACAACTCAATCTGAATATTGTAATATAAATCAATATGGATAAAAATAAAACCTATTATGTCAGAGTGCGGTGTGAATGGCTCCTCCAAGTCAAAGTGGAGCAGCGTAAAGAAGATCCGCATCAGAAAGTAGTTTATCGTATAAAGGAGAGCATATGGAAAATAGAAAAAGAAAGCCGATCGTTGCGGTGGTTGGGCGTCCGAATGTCGGAAAATCAACCCTGTTCAATGCCCTTGCGGGTTCCCGTATTTCTATTGTAAAGGATACGCCGGGTATTACAAGAGACCGTATCTATGCAGATGTGACATGGCTGAATTACAGCTTTACACTGATTGATACAGGCGGTATTGAGCCGGACAGCAAGGATATCATCCTTTCACAGATGCGTGAGCAGGCACAGATCGCGATCGATACGGCAGATGTTATTTTATTTATGGTAGATGTCAAACAGGGACTGGTAGATGCGGATGCCAAGGTGGCAGACATGCTCAGACGGTCAAAGAAGCCGATCATTCTGGTTGTCAATAAGGTAGACAGCTATGAAAAGATGATGCTTGATGTGTATGAATTTTACAATCTGGGCATCGGGGAACCAATGGCGATCTCAGCGGCAAACAGACAGGGCATCGGTGAAGTGCTGGATGAGGTTGTATCGCATTTTGCGGATGATACAGCTGAAGATGTAGAGGATGAAAGACCGCGTATTGCAATCGTCGGAAAACCGAATGTTGGAAAGAGCTCCCTGATCAATAAGCTGCTTGGGGAAAACAGACTGATCGTATCCGATATCGCCGGTACGACAAGAGATGCAGTCGATGCAGAAGTGACCTATAACGGAAAAGAATATATTTTTATCGATACAGCGGGACTTCGCCGCAAAAATAAGATCAAAGAGGAACTGGAGCAGTATATGATCGTGCGTACGGTTTCTGCTGTGGAACGTGCGGATATTGTGATCCTTCTGATCGATGCACTGGAAGGTGTGACGGAGCAGGATGCCAAGATTGCAGGAATTGCACACGAACGCGGAAAGGGCATTATCATTGCTGTCAATAAATGGGATGCACTGGAAAAGGACGATAAGACGATCTACCGCTTTACAGAGAAGGTCAGACAGATTCTGTCATTTATGCCATATGCGGAGATCACCTTTATCTCAGCAAAGACAGGACAGCGTATCGGAAAGCTGTATGAGCTGATCGACATGGTAGAGCAGAACCAGTCCATGCGTGTTGCAACAGGCGTGCTCAATGAGATCATGGCAGAAGCAGTTGCACTCCAGCAGCCACCGAGCGACAAGGGCAAGCGCCTCAGACTGTACTATATCACACAGGTTGCTGTAAAACCGCCGACCTTTGTGATATTTGTTAACGACAAGCAGCTGATGCACTTCTCTTATACAAGATATATCGAAAATAAGATCAGAGATACCTTTGGCTTTAAAGGAACACCGCTGCATTTCATTATCCGGGAGCGGAAAGAGAAGGATCAATAAAAGAGATAATCAGGATAAACAAGCGAGGGCAGGAAAATGGAACGAGTTATTTGTCTGGCGATCGGTTATGTGTTCGGTCTGTTCCAGACGGCATTTATTTATGGAAAGATGAACCATATTGATATCAGGGAGCATGGAAGTGGAAATGCAGGCACAACAAATGCATTACGTGTGCTTGGGAAAAAAGCGGGACTGATCGTATTTTTAGGAGATGTTTTTAAATGCTTTTTTGCAGTAGAACTTGTCAGATTGCTTTTTAAACACACATATCCGGATATATTGCCGCTGTTATCACTCTATGCGGCAGCCGGCGCTATTTTGGGACACAATTTCCCGTTTTATCTGCAGTTTAAGGGCGGAAAAGGAATTGCGGCGACAGCAGGGCTGATTCTGGCATTTCACTGGCCGTTCCTCATCGTGGCAATACCGGTCTTCTGTATTTTGTTTTTTACAACACATTATGTTTCGGTCGGTTCACTGGCTGTCTATATCGGATTTATCACAGAGCTGATCGTTTTAGGACAGAAGGGATATTTTGGCATGAGTCAGCCTGCACTTCTGGAAATGTATGCGGTCGGTATATTCCTGATGATCATGGCATTTGTCAGACATAAAGAAAATATCAAGAGATTATTTGCGGGAACAGAACGAAAGACGTATCTGTTTAAGGCTAACAAGGAGGACTAAAAAATGGCGAAAATTGGTGTGATCGGCGCAGGAAGCTGGGGGACAGCACTTTCCAGACTGCTTGCAAACAACGGACATGATGTGATCGTGTGGTCTATTATAGAAGCGGAAGTAAAAATGCTGCAGGAAAAGCATGAGCATGTCGATAAGCTGCCGGGTGTGAAACTGCCGGAAAGCATGGAGTTTACAACCGATTTAAAGAAAGCGATCGAAGGAAAGGATCTGCTTGTACTGGCTGTCCCTTCTTCCTTTACAAGAAGTACGGCAAAGTCCATGCGCGTGTTTGTGGCAGAAGGGCAGATCATTGTCAATGTAGCAAAGGGAATTGAAGAACATACGCTGATGACCTTATCCCAGATCATCGAGCAGGAGATCCCGCAGGCGGATGTTGCCGTATTGTCCGGACCTTCCCATGCGGAAGAAGTCGGAAAGGATATGCCGACGACCTGTGTAGTCGGCGCAAAGACAAAGCAGACAGCGGAATTTATCCAGAATATTTTTATGAACAATGCATATTTCCGCGTGTATACAAGCCCTGATATTCTGGGAATCGAGGTCGGTGCGGCACTGAAAAATGTTGTGGCACTGGCAGCAGGTATCGCAGACGGACTCGGCTGTGGAGATAATACAAAAGCAGCCCTGATCACCAGAGGAATTGCGGAAATTTCGCGCCTGGGTGTCGCTATGGGCGGTAAGCCGGAGACATTTACGGGACTTTCCGGAATCGGCGATCTGATCGTGACCTGTGCTTCCATGCATTCCCGCAACAGAAGAGCGGGGATCTTAATGGGACAGGGCAAGACGATGGAAGAGGCCATGGCTGAGGTTAAGATGGTCGTAGAAGGGGTTTATTCCGCAAAGGCAGCCAGAGAGCTTTCACGGAAATATAAGATCGATATGCCGATCATTGAAGAGGTCAATGAGATCTTATTTGAAAACAAGCCTGCAAAGGATGCGGTTAAAGACCTGATGTTCCGCGATAAGAAGCCGGAACTTGCCTGGGAATAGAGTACTTTGCCGGATTGTGTGCATAAATACGCGGGAGTATTGCACATAATTTGAAAATGGGTGTTGAAATTTGCAAAAAAATAATATAAAGTAACCTTTGTAGTTTAAAATTTCATGAAAGGTCTAAAGAGGAGGACATTATGAAGAAAAAATTATTAAGCATTCTTCTTTCTGTTGCTATGGTTGCTTCTTTATGTGCTTGCGGTGCGAGCAATGATGCAGCTGACAATGCAGCTCAGACAGAAGAGACAACAGATGCAGCAAGTGACGAAGCTACAGATGCGGCAACGGACGCAGCTACAGACGAAGCAACTGATGAGACAGCAGATGCAGCTGACAAAGCAGGTGTTATGCCGGCTATCGCAAAAGAGGATATCAAGGTTGGTGTGATCCACATTGGTGATCCTGCAACAGGAAGCGGTTACTCTTATGCACATGATCAGGGTATCGTAGGTATGCAGCAGACATTAGGTCTGTCTGATGATCAGATCGTTCGCAAGCTTAACGTAGATGACGGTGATACAACAGCAATCGAGAACGCAATGCTGGAATGTGTTGAAGAAGGATGCAACATCATCTTCGCTACAAGCTGGGGTTACATGGATACATGTGAACAGCTTGCTGCAGAATATCCGGATGTTATTTTCTCTCATGCAACAGGTTATAAATCAAACGGTACAAACTTTAATAACTACTTTGGCAGAATCTATCAGGCAAGATACCTTGCAGGTATTGCAGCAGGTATGAAGACAACAACAAACAAGCTTGGTTATGTATCCGCAATGGGTCAGGAAAACTCTGAGTGTACAGGTGGTATCAATGCATTTGCAATGGGCGCTTATTCTGTAAATCCTGATTGTGAAGTATATGTAAAGGTTACAAACAGCTGGTATGATCCGGAAGGTGAGACACAGGCTGCACAGGCTCTGATCGATGCAGGATGTGATGTGATCGCACAGCACTGTGATACACCGAACCCACAGCTTGCAGCTGAACAGGCAGGCGTATTTGGTGTTGGCTACAACTCAGATATGTCCAAAGATGCACCAAAGGCAGCTCTCACATCTGTTATGTGGGACTGGTCAGCATACTATACACAGGCTGTTGAATCAGTGATCAACGGTACATGGGATGGATCTAACTACTTCGGCGGTATGAGCGACGGTCTTGTAAACATTGCACCACTTGCTGATTTCGCAGCAGAGGGTACACAGGAAGCAATCGACGAAGCTACAGCTAAGATCGAATCCGGTGACTGGGATGTATTCGACGGTGTGATCGAAACAAACGACGGCTCTACAGTAGGTACAGAAGGCGAGCATATGTCTGATGCTGATATCACAGGCAATATGAACTGGTACTTCAAGAACGTAGTTGTAAAATAAAACATATTTGACTGTATAAGTCAATTAAATCAAGGGGGATCTCTCGAATGGCGGTCCCCCTTGAATTTTATAGGGAAGGAAACAGACAAGGTACAAAGAGGTTGAGTATGGCAGATTATGCAATCGAATGTAAAAAAATAACGAAGACCTTCGGTAGTGTGGTTGCAAATGATCAGATCGATCTGAAGGTAAAAAAGGGTGAGATCCTGGCACTGCTTGGAGAAAACGGATCAGGAAAGACAACCCTGATGAATATGCTTTCCGGTATTTATCATCCGGACAGCGGGGAAATATTGGTAAACGGACAGACCGTGGCGATCAATTCGCCGGTAGATGCGATGCATCTCGGAATCGGTATGATCCATCAGCACTTTAAGTTGGTGGAGTCGTTCCGCGCAATGGACAATATTGTGATCGGAACAAAGGGAAAGAGACTCACAGATAAGGAACTGAGCCAGAAGATCAAGGAAATCTGTGATAAATTTGGATTGGAAATTGAACCGGAAAAACGTGTCTACGAAATGAGTGTCAGCGAGAAGCAGACAGTAGAGATCGTAAAGGTTTTATATAAAGGTGCGGATATTTTGATTCTGGATGAGCCGACAGCGGTTCTGACACCGCAGGAAACGGAACGGCTTTTTGAAATCCTCCGGAAGATGAAGGAGAAGGGCTGTGCAATCATTATCATTACGCATAAGCTGCAGGAAGTACTGGAGATCAGTGACCGTGTGACGATCCTGCGAAAAGGAAAGAGTATTGAAACGGTAGAAACAGCCAAAAGTAATAAACAGACGCTGACAGAGTTAATGGTCGGCAGAAAAGTCAGTCTGGAAATCGACAGACCGGAGCCTGAACATGTAGATACGATCTTAAAGGTCGTAGATCTTTCGGTCGACAAGCCGGATGGCTCAAAGGGGCTGGATGATATTTCCTTTGAGATCAAAAAAGGTGAGATCCTCGGTGTGGCAGGTGTGGCAGGCAGTGGCCAGAAAGAGCTTTGCGAGACGATTGCAGGTCTGATGCAGGCAAAAGAAGGAGCGATCCTTTATAAAAAGACAAATCTGCTCGGCAAGACACCTTCCGAAATTATCAATCTGGGTATCAGTATGAGCTTTGTACCGGAGGATCGTCTTGGTATGGGACTTGTTTCCACGATGGGTATGACAGATAATATGCTGCTCAAGAGCTATAAAGCAGGCAAAGGACCGTTTGTCAGAAGAAAACCGGCAAAGGAGCTTGCGGCGAAGCTGGTAGAGAAGCTGAGTATTGTAACGCCAGGTATTGAGACGCCTGTGCGTATGATGAGTGGAGGTAACGTACAGAAGGTTCTTCTGGGACGTGAGATCGAATCAGAACCGAATCTGCTGATCACGGCTTATCCGGTGCGAGGACTGGATATCAATTCCTCTTATGTGATCTATGATCTTTTGAATGAACAGAAGAAGAAAAATGTGGCAGTCATGTATATCGGAGAAGATCTGGATGTGCTTCTAGAGCTTTCCGACCGGATCATGGTACTGTGCCACGGTAAGATCACAGGTATCTTAGATGCCAGAACAGCGACCAAGGAACAGATCGGTATGCTGATGACCGGCGATACGGAAGATGCTGTGGAAGAAACGACGAAAGGAGGGCAGACAAATGAATAAACAGACAAAAGAACCGCTTCTGCGTACGGTTAAACGTGCGGAGATGGGAAACAGACAGATCCTTATTTTACGTCTGCTCGCTATTTTATTATCACTTGTGGCAGGAGGTATTTTTATCCTGTGTATCGGCTATAATCCGTTTGTGATCTATGGCACGATCATTACCGGTGCATTCAGAAGTGCCATGGCTGTACAGGCGACAGTTAAGATCATGATCCCGCTTCTGATCTGCTCCCTCGGTGTGACGCTTGCTTTTAAGATGCGTTTCTGGAACATCGGTGCAGAAGGACAGCTGATTTTCGGGGCAACCTGTGCTTCCTTCTTCGCTCTTTACTGCAGTAACTGGAATCACGTTGTACTGCTTCTGGTGATGGCAGTGGCAGGTATTGTGGGCGGCGGTCTCTGGGGACTGATTCCTGCGTTCTTTAAAGTAAAATTCAATACAAACGAAACCTTGTTTACACTGATGCTGAATTACATTGCCATGTATTTTGTATCCTATCTGCAGGATGGTCCATGGAGAGATCCTGCGGCAAACGGTTTCTCCAAGATCCAGAGATTTGATGCCAATGCGGCGCTGGATAAGGTGGCAGGCATCCAGTGTGGCTGGATCGTGGCACTGATCCTCGTTGTAGTGGTGTTTGTATACCTGAAGTTCAGCAAGTCCGGCTATGAGATCGGTGTTGTCGGTGTCAGCCAGGATACAGCAAGATATGCCGGTATGAATGTCAAAAAGATCATTTTAAAGACGATGTTTTTAAGTGGTGCGATCTGCGGACTGGGCGGTATGATCCAGGCAAGCGGTTCCGATGTCACACTGACTATGAATGTGGCAGGCGGTGTCGGATTTACAGCGATCATCGTTGCATGGCTGTCACAGCTGAATCCGTTTGTGATACTGATCGTTTCCTTCCTGTTTGCAGTACTGGAGAAGGGAAGTAGTGTTGTACAGTCATCGTTCGGACTTTCCACAGATTGTGCGGATGTACTGCAGGGAATTATTTTATTCTTCATTTTGGGCTGTGAATTCTTTGTACGTTATAAATTTGTAGGCAGAAGTAAAGGAGGAGACAAATAATGGATATGGTAATTAAATTCTTGGTAGCGGCAGTACTTGCCGGAACTCCTTTATTATATGGTACGGTAGGAGAAATCCTTTCCGAAAAAACAGGACATCTGAATCTGGGTGTGGAAGGCATGATGTCGATCGGTGCCTGCGCAGGCTTTATGGCAGGCTATCAGACAGACAGCTTTGTCATTGCTATTTTGGCATCTGCTCTGGCAGGCGCACTCAGCGCATTGATCTATGCATTGTTGACGGTTACGTTTATGGCAAATCAGAACGTAACGGGTCTGACACTGACGATCTTCGGTATCGGACTTGCCAACTTCATCGGTGTTATGATGATCGCAAAATCACCGGACGGTACTTTGAAATTACCGGAGCATATTACAGCTGCGATGCGGAGCATCCATATTCCGGGGCTTTCCGATATTCCGGTTGTGGGACCGCTCTTATTCTCTTATAATCCGTTTGTTTATCTTGGTATCCTGATCGCGATTCTTTGCGGTATTTATCTTGGTAAGACAAAAACAGGTCTGAATGTACAGGCGATCGGACAGAACCCTGCAGCAGCGGATGCAGCGGGTATTCAGGTGACGAAATGGAAATATATCAATATTGTAGCCGGTGGTGCGATCTGCGGTATCGGTGGGGCATATTGTTCTATGATCATCAATGGTGGTGTATGGATCAGTGATAATGTAGGCGGACTTGGCTGGATCGCGGTAGCACTTGTTATCTTCGCTTCCTGGAGACCGACTCTTGCAATCTGGGGATCCTTTGTATTTGGTGCCCTGCGTATCCTGAAGTATTACATTCCACAGTCGGTATTTCCGTTCCCGATCGCGTTTTACGATATGCTTCCGTTCCTGATCACAGCGGTTGTACTGGTCCTCAGTTCTATTCGCAACAGACGAAACAGTAATATGCCGGAAGCACTTGGAAATAATTACTTCCGCGAAGAACGGTAGATCTTTCTACATGATCCCGATGTCGGTTATGGCATCGGGTCATGTAGATATCAATATAATTCATATATACCTCAATGTACTTCCATATTCGATACAATTTTCATTATTTGAATGAAAAAGGCATCGAATCTATCTTGGCTAATCTTTTTCGATGCATTTCTAATCCTATTTTAGGCAAAAACCGAAACAAAAAGCATCGGAAATCTGAATTTCTGTTTGCGCTTATAGCCGTTTCCTGTTTGCTTCTACCTCTTCTTCGCCAGCGGCGCAAAGATTGTCTTGCGCCCGATAAAGCCCACGATCCGCGTCAGAATGATTCCTAAAAAGATACCACAGCTGTCTATGTAGACGTCACGTTTTGTTGGTGTCCGTCCGGCGACAAAGGACTGGTGGTATTCGTCGAGACAGGCGAAGCCTACACAAAAGGCGCCTGCAAACACCATCAGCCAGATCCCACGCATGCCATATACATAAAGCGGGAAGGAGACTGTCACAGCCAGCAGGAAATATTCACTGAAGTGTGCCAGCTTACGGACATAAAAATGATATTTGTCCGTGTAGACATTGATCTGTGCATCGGTCAGTTCCAGATCTGCGATCGTATCGACCGTTTCTACCAGCTTATGGGTGACCTTGTAGCTGAGCTGTGCGGAGGAAACCCCACTCTGAGAGGAAAAATTAAAAATACAGTACATGACGATAATGGCGGGCACAAAGGAAAGCGGCTTTAAAACAAGCCGCAATACGGTTTTGATAAATAACCAGATATATTTCATAATATAAAACTCCTCTTATTTTACTTCTCTAAATATTCGATCTGTGCCAGCAGCGGTTCCGGTGTCTGACCGTGGTTGTTGCGCTGTGCACGGAAGGCTACACTATTCATACGTGTCAGTTCCTTCTTTTTATTGTTTTCATAACGTTCAAATAAGCTGGTATATAATGGGTTTGTTTTCAGCTTCTCACGGTATTCCTTCGGGAACGGGCAGTAGCGGGACAGGATCTGTCTCGTAACCTTGTTCAGACGCGGGGAACCGGCGGATTCATAAAGAACCCATGCCATATAATCTAAAATGAAGGCATCTTTGAAACGGTTCTTTGCCTTCTGGAGCTGCATATGGCATTTCTCCTTGGCATCAGCGGAAAGATCCCTGTTTTTCTTGTAAAACTGTAAATAATCAAAAAATTCACTTGTTAAGGAATGGTCGGTGACATCGTTCCAGCGTGCGCCCTGTACACGTTTACACATTTCCCAGCGGAATTCACCGGTCAAGCGGAGCATCATCAGATGGATGTCGGACAGACAGATCGCCGGAAGCAGCATACTGGCAGGGGTCTGCCTGTCATGTCCTTCAATTTCCTGCCAGAGAATGCCTCTTGTACCGATATTCGGCATTAAGATAATGTCGGGCAGAATTTCATGCTGCAGCACCTCATGCGTTGTGGCAAGAAGCGGAGAGGTGTAAATATAATCTCTGTAATAGGCACTGAAATCAACTGCAAGTACATTCTGCAGAGCTTCTTTGATCGCATGGAAGGTCAGGCAGCAGTTTTCTGCCGGGCGCAGGAAGTCATGTTCGGAAAGGAGCGGGCAGAACAGTGCAGGTCTGCCATAGGTGACCTTACCGCCTGCAGGCAGTAACTGCCGCAGCTCAAACTGTACCTTTTGTTTTTGGTCAGAAGAAAGTGTATCAAATTCTGCCTGTGTGATGGAGTTATCACGCAGCATGGTCTGCAGATAGGCATTATAATCCTGGTCAAATTCATTTTTGTGTGGCTGTTTTTCACCGTTTAAGATCAGCACCAGATAATCGTAGAACGGATAGACCTGCGTGCCTTCCCGATTGCCGTAGGTAGAGCCGAGATCATAGAGATAAATGGCATTTTCCTGTCCGCACAGTTCTTCGTCAATAAAACCGAAATAAAAGAACATTTTCATAATGACAGGAATGTCTTTTGTGCGGGAAATAAAAAATGCCTGGGTATACAGCTCGTAAAATGCTGTGCAGAGTCTGCTGCGCAGCTGATTCAGTTCATCGGAGGCGGCATTTTTATCGGTCACTGCTTTGTAGGCATTCAGATCTTTCATAAAGTCTGCGGAAAATTCTTCGGACATCTGTGCATAGCCGAGAATCTGGAGCGCAGCGTTTTTCAGCTGGGAAAGTACCAGCTTTTCATGGGCTTCCTGATCGTTTTCGTTGATCTGTTGCATATGGGACAGGGCTTTTGTCAGCTCCTGGTATTCGGAAAGCCGGTCCTTGTAAAGCGCCATGTCAATGGAACTGACACCTTTTGCACGGATGAACATACGGCTGATGGCAGCATTGATCGGCAGAATATCCTGCCTGCGGTGACTGGCTGTGACAAGGATCGTTGTATACAGATCGACAAAGTCCAGATGGTCTTCATTGATCAAAAGGATGGAAAGTTCGGAAATATAGTCATACATTTCCTCATAGCTTGTCAGATACAGATGCAGATCCTGGCTGACACGCAGCAGAAAACCGATCACAAAGCCGCGTCTTTCAAACAGAGGTGCAAGTGATTCACTCAGACAGATGTTTTCCATATCCTTATAATAACGGGATAAAAAGGCATACGGTGTATTGCCAAGCTCCAGCGGCTGCACATTTTCAAGACCGGGCAGATGCTTGGTCGGAAGTGCATATTGTTTGCTGAATCTGGTGTAATCCCGGTAAAATTCCATTAAAGCGGTATATAAAGCATTGCAGCGGTATTTGGTCATGGAATAGAGCTCCTCCACATGGAAGAACTGTTTTAAAGCAGCCCAGATAAAGGTGGGTGCAAGGGTAGGATCCTGATCGAATAACTGTCGGAAGGATTCTTCACTGCGGTACGGATAGGAATCGACAACAACGTCAGTCAGTGCAACATAGTCGCAGGAATGCGAAAGCTGGAACAGATCCAGAAATCCGATTCCATCGCCGGCTTCTAATGTGATCTCACCATGTGCAAGCTTCATGGAAACCTGCCCTTCGATCAATATACCGACTGCACGGACGGGGGTATCCTTATGATAAATGGTCGTATCTTTTTTTATTTGAATTTCTGCCATAAACTTGTCCTGTCTTTTCTGTAAAATTCCATGTTACCACGGTAAAAACAGTATAGCATACTTTGCGGATCAGGGTGTACTTTTTTCAATTTTGTGGTAAAATAAATAAAACTGATTGTTGTGTCATTTTTGGGAGGTATTGAAATGGAAAAAATGGGGAGAGAAGAAATCGTGGCAATGTACAAGCCTGATGTGGAGCGGCTCCTGCCATATCTGTCATGGCTGCGTGATAAAAGCGGCGCAGATGTCACCAAAAGCTATGAAGCGGATGATAATAAAAAGACAATAGCATTTCCTGTATATGATGGAACGTTGCTTGCATTTCTGAACGAACTTGGTTCGACCGCATTCATGAATCAGAATTACCGCTATATCTATTCACGTTACCGGATCCGCGATCATAAGGATGAGCTCATGCAGATCGATAAGGCAGATATCATGTCAATGGAGATTCTGGGCGGTATTTTGTCAAAGTACACACTGGGCGGAATGACAAAGGCGTACTTATGGACAGAAGGGGTAGAGCATCAGATTTTTTACAGAGCGCTTCTGAAGGCAAAGAGCATCATTGAATACTGGGATGTTCCACTGGAAAATACGGGGGGAGATCTATGAGCGAAAAGTCAGTACAGAAACGGAATTATATTATAGAAAAAGCAAGGGAGGTTTTTTCGCAGAAGGGATATCTGACAGTGACAATGAAGGATATCGTGGAAGCCTGTGAGATCAGCCGGGGCGGTTTATATCTGTATTTTGACAGCATCAAGGAGCTTTTTCTGGCGGTGCTCGAAAAAGAAAAAGAGGAGACCGACGATGATTTGGAACCCGCACTTTCCAAGGTGACTTCCAGTGCGGATATTCTGGTACTCTTTTTACAGGAGCAGAAAAAAGAAATACTGAAAAAGACAGGCAGTCTGAGACGTGCAAATTATGAATTTTACTTTGGCAATGAGATCCCGCGGAAGGAAAATCCGATGCGGAAGGAGTTTGTCATGTCGGTCAAGATCGTGGAAAAGCTGATCAAAGACGCCGTAGAGGAAGGCGATTTTGTCTGTGAGGATCCCATGGGCGCAGCAAGGAATATTCTGTATGTGCTGGAGGGACTGAAGGTAAGTGCGGAAACGATCGGTATTACGGAAGAAACAGTAAACCGTGAAATATATTATTGGTTGAAAGGTCTGGCATATGATTGAAACAGTAGTGGCGTATCAACTTGCAGTAGGTGAGACGCTCAGGATACAAAAGAAGAGACTGATGCCCGGTGCGGGAAATCCGAATATCGGCAGGATCAGTATTGTTTCCGGAATTCACGGAGATGAGCTGGAAGGGCAGTACGTCTGTTATGAGATCATCCGGCGGATACAGGAGCATCCGGAGAACTTAAATGGGATTGTGGATGTTTATCCGGCATTGAATCCGCTTGGCGTGGATTCGGGCAGTCGTGTGATCCCTAAACTGAATATGGATATGAACCGTATGTTCCCGGGGGAAGCAACGGGCACGATGATGGACAAGCTGGCAGCGCGGATCATTGAAGATATCAAGGGCTCCGATATTTGTGTGGATGTCCATGCTTCGGATACCTTTGTAAAGGAAATGCCGCAGGTGCGGATCAGTGAAGAACACGGAAAGGATCTGGTCGATTTTTCCAGATTGCTAAATGCGGATCTGATCTGGATCAATGCATCTGCCACAGCGCATGAGGCGACACTCACAAACAGTCTGAATACGATCGGTGTTCCGGCGCTTCTGGTGGAAATGGGTCTGGGAAACCGTGTGACAAGAAGCTTTGGCGATCAGATCACGGAAGGCATCTTTAATCTGATGCATGAGATCGGAATCTGGTCAGGACCTGTGGGAGAGATCCGAAATGCCAAGCTGACAAGAGATTATGGGATCGACTTTTTCCGGGCGCAGTCCACAGGTATTTTCCTGCCGGATATGGAAAACGGACAGCAGGTATCAGCGGGTGATATGATCGGTAAGATCGTCAGCACCTTATCCGGAGATGTGCTTGAGATCGTACAGGCAAAGCGCAGCGGTATTTTATTTACCCTGCGGGAATATCCGCTTGTTTATGAGGGCGCACTGATCGCCAGAGTTTTAGCAGAGGAGAGAAACGGATGGTAGAGGAGATCATATATTCCATGGAAGCACCTTATCGGGAGAAATTACAGGTGCGGGGCTATCATTTTGGAAAAAAGGAAGAAAAAACAGCCTGTATTTTAGGTCCGATCCGTGGAAATGAAATACAGCAGCTTTATATCTGTTCCCAGCTTGTGCATGCCCTGCGGGAGCTGGAGCATAATGGCTGCATCAATAACAATAAAGGCATTATGGTCATTCCCTGTGTTAATTATTACGGTATGAATATCGGCAAACGGTTCTGGCCGGTAGATAATACGGATATCAACCGGAAGTTTCCGGGCATGGATTATGGGGATACGACAGAGCGGATCGCTGCGGGTGTGCTCAGTGCGATCCGGGATTATTCTTATGGCATCCAGTTTGCATCATTTTATATGACAGGAGAATTTGTGCCGCATGTCAGAATGATGGAAACAGGATATCAGAATGCATCACTTGCCAATCTGTTCGGTATGCCCTATGTTGTAGTCAGAAAGCCGAGGCCGATCGATACAAAGACTTTAAATTATAACTGGCAGAATGAAATGACGGCGGCATTTTCTGTTTATACGAACAAAAACGATGAGATTGATGAGACAAGTGCGAGACAGGCAGTTGCTTCTGTACTGCGGTTTTTGATGCGGATGGGAATCATCAAGTATGAAGGACACAGCGGTTATATTTCCCATGTGATCTATGAGGAAAATCTGAGTAATGTGGATGCATCGTGCGGCGGCATTTTCCGTTCCTGTGTGAAAGCGGGAGAAGAAGTACGTTATAACCAGTTGATGGGAGAGATCGTAGATCCATTCTTGGGAGATGTGATCAGCGAGATCCATGCGACAACGGATGGGATCGTCTTTTTTGCACACAAGGATCCGCTGGTCAATGAAGGTGATATCGTATTTCGGCTGATCCACAGGCTTCACGCCTGATGGACTACCTGTGATTTCGTTTATATTGTTTCAGGAAGAGAAGCAGCTTATCTGCTTCTTTTTTTGTGATCCCATTTTGGGAGAAGCAGCATTGTTCCAACAGATCCAGCATGTTCTGCGGGAGGAGTCCGGCAGCTTCTTTTCCTTGCCCGGAAAACAGCCTGCAGATCCTGTGGTAGTGCAACAGCAGAAGAGGCTTATAATCGCCCTTTTGGTACTTGCGATATGCTGTGTAGTGGAGATACAGCAGTCTGCCTGGCACGAAAATAAGCAGAAGCAGCAGGATGATCACAGCAAAGGCAAAGAGAGGCATCAGATACGAGCTGTTTTTCAGTCTGGCCGTGATACTGTTATGGGAGGCGTCGGTTGTCTGCCCGCTCTGCTGCATCCCGGTTGTCTGGTCCGGTGAGAAAATGCCGGCAAAAAGTGACCAGAAGTCGGAATACAGAGTAGAGGAGTCATCCCCTTCAGAGCCGGAAGAAGCCGGTGTAAATTCATACGGAACCCATCCGATCCCTTTCTGGTAGACTTCTACCCAGGCGTGGGCATCCGCATCTGTCACGTTCACGGAAACGACACCGGTATCACCGATCGGATTTTTGCCGTTAAACCAGTCAGAGGTAGTTTCATTCTGCAGGGTAGAACCTTCCGATACATCAGAAACAGAAACGGCGTAGCCCTCCACATATCTGGCAGGAATGCCATAGGAACGCAAAAGCAGCGTGGCGGCAGAAGCAAAATGGGCACAATAGCCTTCCTTTTGTTCCTGCAGGAAGTAGGAAACAAAATCTTTCCGGACCGGTGTGCTGCCGGGCGTCATGCTGTAGCTGTAGTTGTCTGTCAGATAATTCTGAACGAGCTCGATCTGCCTTGGCAGCGTTTCTCCCTGCCCGATCTCTTCCCTGAGCTGAGAGAAATAATCCTGCAGATCGTCCGGATAGTCCAGATAATGATCCAGGCAGAAGGTGTCGTAATACTCAATATAAGAAGCAAGTGTATCTGTTCCGGAAAGATCATTTAGCAGGGCATCCGGCTGCGCGGGAATGTTCCAGTAATTGTGCAGGAGCGGATAGTAGGACAGTGTCATGGCAGAGCCTTTGGCAAGCTGCCCGCGCACAATGCTGTCTGTTGTCTGATACGGAACGGACAGGCTGTTGATCGTATAATAAGGCAGATACAGACAGTTTGGATTGGCATCCACATTTTCAATCTGCATTTTGCCGTAAATACCGGCGTTTTTCGTTGTGTTTGTATAGTGCTGGAGTCTGCGTGCTTCCAGAAAGGCAGTGTATTCCTCGTAGTCGTCCAGATGCTCTCCGAAAGCCCGCTCGAAAATACGTCTGTCAAAGGAGGGAGCTTCCCAGGAAGAGCCGGTATAGGTTTCACCGACATAAGCCCGCAGATAAAGTGTCTCGTAGGAGAATGGTACAAAGGTGATCGTCAGATCTGTCTTGTAATCCGGGCGGACATTGCTGACACCGCCGAGTTTCCCTTCACTGATACCGCCTGTGGCACTGTAACGGTCGAAGAAACCGCCGATACCGCTCTGGGTCAGGATCTTCATGGAAGTATCTACGCTGGTGCGCAGCCTGCTGGTATTTTTTGTACCGGAGGCAGAAAGAAACGGAATACAGAAAAGCCCTGCCAGACAGGTAAAGGCAAACAGCAGTACAGACAACTGGAAAAATAATCTGCCACTTGCATGATAGCGGAACGTGAGCTGTTTTCCTTTTTGCTGCGCGGCAAATTCTGTCCATTTTTTATCCCGGTAGGGCAGTTTGAAATGCCTGCTCTGTTTCAGAAGAAAGATCATAAAATAGGAGAACAGAAGCAGCACAAAATACGGAAGAGCCGGCATTTTGTCAATGTAGATCCCAAGCTGGAAGATCGGGAATGTCAGAAGGAATACAAAGAACAGATTCATGTATTCGGAAATACAGATATTTAAAAGCACGATCAGAAAAAAGCCGATGAAAATAGCGGCGAAGGTGATCGTCAGGGTACGATCCGCATAATATTCCTTTGCTTCACGCAGGATAGACAGATCAAAGTAATCACTGTAGGCTTCCTGTAAGATCGCCATGAATGCCTGATATCCACTGTTTACCTGATAGCGGTAGGTAAAAATGGAATAGGAAAAGACAAGAAAAATAACCGGATAAAACAGATTAAAGATAAAACGGCTGTAGTGCAGAAAAGCAAGCAACATGGAAAAAAGCAGAAAGCAGACAAAAACCGCTACCGGATAGCAGGGGAGCGAAAAACTTGAAATGACTGCACCGATCGCACCATAAGAAGCAGCAAAGATCAAAAGACCCTTCATGGCACAGACAAATGCGCGCCCGGAGCAGGATGTCGCAGGGGCATCCATCGAAAATCCGTGCGGATAGGCAGGCTCTGTCTGTTCTTGTTTTTCCTTTTTATGAAATAACATCTTCGACTCCTTTGTCAGTCACGTGTAAAATGCTGCCATGCACCATATCCGCCTTTTGCAGGACAGTAAGTGCAAGATCGCTTTCCGCGTAGGTGGATTCATAGAAACAACTGCGGAAGGCTTCTTCGAGCTGGTCTTCGTTTAAAATGCAGAACTGCATGAAATCCTGTGCGGTGATCGAATAGTACCGGAAAAAGAAGGTAATACCGTCTGCAAGCAACGATCTGCCCATGGTCAGTGTATTGGACAGGATCTGCTCCAGCACAGGCTGCGCCGGATCCGGCAGATAAAGCTCCGGCAGTAATATAAACTGGTGGGAAGAAGTCTGCTCGTTTTCCTTTACCATCAGCTTATGGATCTTGGCACTCAGCTTCCAATGGATCTTCTGCAGACGGTCGCCCGGAATGTATTCCCGGATGTCGGTCACATTGGAAGAAATATTTCCCTTTGCACCGTTTTCTTCAAATTCATCAAAGCCTTCTCCGAATGCCGCAGAAGAAAATTGCAGGTTGTCGTTTTCCGGCGGGAAAATAAAAAGTTCTTTTTGCAAAGTTACTTCTTTGTGAAAGTTAAAAAAATGCAGATAATCCCAGACCGTGATCTGTGTAAGGCGGATCTGATAGCAGGCTGCCCGTCGAAAGGTCAGTGGTATGGAAAATGCAAAGCTGTCGTGCGCATAAACCGGACAATTTACTTCGTAGCTCTCCTCATTCGGATAAAACGGAGAGGAGACGGTATAGTGGAATGTACAGTCCGGAAGTGGCAGATAAGCCGGATTTTTCAAAACGAAAGAAACCGTGATCTCATCACCGCTGTGTCCGAACAGGAGGGAAGTTGTGATCTCCGGCTGCAAATGGAGGACCGCATACCGCGCTGCCAGATAAGAAGCCGGTGGCAGCAGAAGGAGCAGCATCAGGAGAAACAGAAAGATCGGTTTCTGATAAAAGGTTGCCAGCAGGATCACGATCAGATATAAAAAGAAAAATCCTGCGGCAGAGAGGATTTTA
>OLVO01001034.1_pt1 | contig 29970 bp, 19 predicted proteins | sample 1672571 | NCBI WGS metagenome assembly OLVO01 (sample SAMEA3136700, study PRJEB25190) | human gut metagenome | biome: human gut; feature: human-associated habitat; material: faeces | place: Austria | collected 2013
TTTCAATAATACTATTTAATATAATTTGAAAGGGATGAATTTTACTAAATATATTATAACATATAGAATATGAATTTAAAGTGACTTTAAAAAATAAAGTTTAGTAAATATAATTAGAACTAATTTAGAGTCTAAAAATTAAGAAAAAATTTTTTCGTTAAATTTAAAAAAATTGTCAAAAAGGTTTGACAATTTCTGTTTGTTAATACATAATATAGAATGATGATATTAAACGATGAGATGAATTTGATAAGTTACGAAGGAGGAAATTTAATGTACGTATTTAATAAAATAACAGTAACTCCACAACTACCAGAAAGAATTAATAAATTGTCTGAAATTGCTGGTAACCTATGGTGGGCTTGGAATACAGACTTCTTAAAATTATTTAAGATAATTGATGGTGATTTATGGGAGACTGTTGGAAAGAATCCTGTTAAGTTTTTAAAACTTGTTTCACAGGAGAGATTGGAAAAAGTAGCCGAAAATCCAGAGTTTTTGAAGGAATATGATAAAATTGCAAATGATTTTTATGACTACATGAATAGTAAATCAACATGGTTTAAGAAAAATTATCCAGATAATAAGAATGATTTGATTGCATATTTTTCAGCAGAATATGGATTAGACCAAATTTTATCAATATATTCTGGGGGACTTGGAATTTTATCAGGAGACCACTTGAAGTCAGCAAGTGATTTAGGTATACCACTTGTGGCTGTTGGATTATTATATAAAAAAGGATTTTTCCATCAAATTATAAATGGTTATGGACAACAATATGAAGAAGATAGAGAAAATGATATAGATACTCTACCAATATATCCTGTAAAAGATGTAGAAGGCAAAGATTTATTAGTGTATGTAAATATGCCTAAAAAAAGAGTTTATCTAAAGGTTTGGCAAGTTAATGTTGGAAGAGTTAAACTATATTTAATGGATTCTGATATAGATGCAAACATTCCTGAATACAGAGGTATAACAGCTCATTTATATGGTGGAAACCAAGAAATGAGAATCCAACAAGAAATTGTTCTTGGAATGGCTGGAACAAGTCTTCTAAAAACTTTAGGATTAAATCCTACTGTATATCATATGAATGAAGGACATTCTGCTTTCTTAATATTAGAATTAATGAAGAATATTATTAAAGAGAAACAAGTAAGTTTCGATATGGCAGAGGAGATTGTTGCTGCAAAAACAGTATTTACAACTCATACACCAGTTCCAGCAGGAAATGATATATTCCCACTATCTTTAGTTGAAACTTATTTTAAAGATTATTGGAATAGATTTTCTATTACCAAAGAAGAATTTTTCAGATTAGGAATGAAGCCAAATGCAGATTTATCTAATACTGGATTTAACATGGGAATTCTTGCTTTAAAATTCTCTGGAAAGAAGAATGGAGTAAGTAAATTACATGGTGCGGTTTCGAGAGAATTATTTGGAGAGGTATGGCCAAACATAGCCCCAAATGAAGCTCCAATAGATTATGTAACAAACGGAATTCACACTTGCACATGGCTAGCACCAAATTTAAAGAGATTATATAATGAATATTTAAAACCATATTGGCAAGATGATATCAAAAATGATGCAACCTGGCAGAAGATTGCAGACATTCCAGACCAAGAATTATGGAATGCTCATATGGAAAGAAAAGTTAAGCTTTTAAAATTGGTAAAAGAAAATATAACAAATAGATTAAAAAGAGAGGGATATCGTTATAGTGATATAAATGATATCACATCAAAATTAGATCCAAATGCTTTAACAATAGGATTTTCTAGAAGATTTGCTACATATAAGAGAGCTACTTTAATATTCAAAGATTTAGAGAGAATAACACAAATATTAAATGAGGCTGGAAAACCAGTTCAAATAATATTTGCAGGCAAGGCACATCCATCAGATAACGGAGGAAAAGATTTAATAAGATATATTCACGAATTATCTATGAAGCCTCAATTTAAAGGTAAGATTTTCTTACTTGAAAACTACAATATAGGTATATCTAAATATTTAGTAAGTGGTGTTGATGTATGGCTAAATAATCCAAGAAGACCAATGGAAGCATCTGGTACATCTGGACAAAAGGCAGCTGTAAATGGCGTTATAAACTTTAGCGTGCTTGATGGCTGGTGGGCAGAAGGATACAACCAGAAAAATGGTTGGACAATAGGAACCAATGCAGAATATTCTTCTTATGAAGAACAAGATAATGCTGATAGCGAGAGCATTTATCAAACATTAGAAAATAAAATAATTCCAACATTCTTTGATAAAGACGAAAACGGAATATCTAAGAGATGGATGGAAATAATGAAGCAATCTATAATGTCTAATGCTGGAAGATACAGCACTGCTAGAATGCTTATAGATTATACAAATAAATTTTACATGCCACTTTGCAATTTGTACAACAAATATTACACAGATTTATCATCAGTTGCAGAATTTAATAGTTGGAAAAACAATTTATATTCGAACTGGAATGATATAACAATAAAACAAGAAAAGGGTAACTTAGATAATATTACAGTAGATGCTGGAAACAACATTACAGTTAGATGTAAAGTATATCTACCAAACATTGATAAAAACTCTATAGAAGCACAAGTTTACTATGGGCAAATAATGGAAAATGGTATAGTTGATAAAATTCAAATAATACCTATGAATTTAATAGGCAGTGACGATGAAAAGAAAGAATATGAGTATGAAGCAACAGTTGAACTTACAACTGGCGGAAACTATGGTTATACATTTAGAGTAATGCCTAAAAATGAAATGTTATTAGACCCAGCAAACTTGGATTTAGTAAAATGGATAACAAAATAATTAGACCAAAAGAAAAGCCTTGACGCACAAGGCTTTTTGTAATATAATGGTTACATAATTTTAAAGAGAAAATGCAAAGTTTTGTAAATATAAGAACTTTGCTTTTTAGAAAGGGTTGTTAAATATGGCAGACATAAAAGAATTAATGCAAGTACGTAGAGATAAAATGCAAAAGCTAATAGATAATGGTGTAAACGTACATCCAGAGAGATATGAGAGAACACATCAAATTAAAGAAGCAAGAGAATTACCAGATGGAACAAAAGATGTTTCAATTGCTGGAAGAGTAATGTCTAAGAGAAAATTAGGAAAAATAAGTTTCATAGATCTAAGGGATTTAGAGGGACATCTTCAACTAGTTATTAAAAAAGAAGATTTAGGAGAAGATGTATATAAATTCTTACACGAAACAGTTGATATAGGTGACTTCATTGGAGTAAAAGGAGAAATATTTACAACTCAAGCTGGAGAAAAATCACTTCAAGTTTATGAATACACATTCTTGGGAAAGGCAATACGTCCACTTCCAGAAAAATTCCATGGTTTAACAGACCAAGATGCAGTATACAGAGAGAGACATCTTGATTTAATAATGAACGATGATGCTAAAAAGAGATTTGTACTAAGAACAAAGTTTATCAGATTAATGAGAGAGTTCTTAGATACACATGAATTCTTAGAGGTAGATACACCAGTTCTTCAAAATACAGCTTCTGGAGCAACTGCAAAACCATTCATAACACACCATAATGCATTAGATATGGACGTATATTTAAGAATATCTCCAGAATTAACATTAAAAAAACTTATAATTGGTGGATTTTCAAATGTGTATGAAATTGCAAGAGACTTCAGAAATGAGGGAATGGATGCAAACCATTTACAAGACTTCACAATGGTTGAAGGATATAGTGCTTATTGGTGCTATAGAGATAATATGAAATTCTTAAAAGAAATGATTATATACATATTATCAAAATTATTCGATGGAAACTTAAATATCAAAATTGGAGAACAAGAAATTGACTTTGGTGGAGAATGGCAAGTAGTATCATTCAGAGATTTAATACTTAAAGACTGTGGAATAGATATTGACAAATTCGAAACAGCAGAAAGCTTACTTGCAGAAATAAAAGCGAAAGGAATAAAACTAGAGGCAGACAACTTAGAACAATTAGGAAGAGGAAATTTAATAGATACATTATACAAAAAAGTAAGTAGACCAAACATAATAAACCCAACATATCTAATTGAACACCCAATAGATTTATCTCCACTTGCTAGAAGCAATGATGAAAATCCAAAATTGACAGACAGATTCCAATTAGTAGTAAATGGACAAGAAATAATAAATGGATATTCAGAGCTTGTAGACTGTGACGAACAAGAAAAAAGATTTATAGAGCAGGCTGAATTAAAGGCTAATGGTGATGAAGAGGCCATGAGTATAGATACAGAATATATAAGAGCTATGCAATATGGTATGCCACCAATCTCTGGTTGGGGACTTGGAATAGATAGATTCTTACAATTCTTAACAAACAGTGATAACATAAGAGATGTAGTTTTATACCCATTAATGAAACCAAGAGCAGCAGAAGAAAGTGAAGACTAATAACAAAAATCGCCCAAAGGGGACGCACCTTTTTGGGCGATTTTTCCTTTGCAAGAACAATTTAATTTTGAAAAATTTCGGTACGGCGCTCTTGGTCGGAGCCTTTGGGCTCCTCAAAAGGCGAGCTTGACATTATTTTTCAAAATTTAAAATTGTTTTTGTAAATCTTAAAAAATCTGCTACTAAAGGCTGTCTATTTTGTGGGCGATTTTTATTGACTATGGCTATATGATGTAGTAGAATGAAAATGAAAAATGTTTGAAAAAACATTTTAGAGTTTAATAACTTTATCATGAAATGGAGGATTATTTTATGATTTCAAAAGAACGGAGATTCTATGTAGACATAATGGCTGTGCATCCAGAGGTAACTGGCTCATGCAATCTGATTATTGTAAAACAGCCAGATAATAGTACGGTCAAATTTGTTGTTGACTGTGGTCTTTTCCAGGAAAGGCAGTACAGCAAGAATAATGAAGTTTTGCCTTTTAATCCTGCTAATATTGATTTTTGCCTGGTTACTCATAATCATGTAGATCATACTGGTCGTTTACCTTTTTTGGTAAATAAGGGGTATGATAAGGAAATTTATATGAGTAAAACCACCGCAAAACTTTTGCCGTTGGCATTGGAGGACAGCTACCGAGTTCTGAAAGATGTTGCAAAACGGCAGAACCATCCGAGTTTGTATAACGAAGGAGATGTAACTCAAACAATTAAGCTTGTCCATGGTTGCGATTACGAGGAAACCATTCAAATTCGTCCTAATATTAAGGCGACCTTTTTTAGGAATGGTCATCTTATGGGGGCTACAAGCATTTTGGTGCAAATTGCAAGTGATGGGTATGAAAACATTAACTTGTTTTTCACGGGAGACTATAATAACAAGAATATGTTTTTTGATGTTCCTGAGCTGCCAAAATGGGTTGTGGAGTTGCCCTTAACAGTTATTCAAGAGTCAACGTATGGAAATATGGAATCCAGCGAGATTACTAAGTGCTTTGCCGAAAACGTGCTTAAAAGCATCAATAAAGGAGGCACTGTGGTTGCACCTGTATTTTCTCTTGGACGAGCGCAAGAAATCTTGTATGAGATTAAATGCATGCAAGAAAATTGTCAGCTGAGTGTTAAAGTTCCTATTTTTCTTGATGGAAAGCTTACAATTAGATATACGAACATGTATATTAAAGATGGGCTGGATATTAAGGAAGAAATGTGGAATTTCTTGCCGGAAAATTTAACTTTTGTCGATAGAACAAGTAGGGCGGAAATATTGGAAAGTGAGGAAGCAAAAATTATTTTGACTTCTTCCGGTATGGGCTCATATGGACCTGCACAGGTGTATATTCCGGAGTATTTAACCCGGGAAAATGCCTTAATTCACTTTACTGGTTATACTGCAGAAGGTACTCTGGGAGCAAGGCTTAAAGAAGCTGAGGTAGGAACTCCTGTGCAAATTGGAGGAACTCTTGTAAAGAAAAGGGCACAGGTGGAATATACTACTGAATACTCTGCACATGCAAAAGCTGATGAGATGATTGACTTTCTCAAGAAGTTCAAACACCTTGAGCTTGTACTTGTAAACCACGGTGAGGCGGATACAAAGCAAATTTTTGCAGAAAGGATTATCAATGAAGTAGATACAGATAGAGTTGGTATTTTAGGATGTGGCTATTTCTTCCGTGTGAATCATGATGGACTTGTAAAGAGCATGTCTACCAAGTTTGAATAAAATAATTCGTAAAAATGCTAAGGCTCCTAGTATGGGAGCCTTAGTTGTTAATATATAAACAAATGTTACTATTTACAGTTTGAACTGAGTTGCAAATGTTATAAAAATAAATTTATTATAAATAGTGCAAACTACACTTATTGCAAATAAATAAAGTGGGTGTGATTCGTAAAAAACAAGTCAAAAATATTATGTAAATTGTTGAAAAATGGGTCTTTGCGTGATATAATGTAAGAAGTTCGAATACACACAAAGTTCTGAAGTACACTATATTCAGAACACAATTTGCAAAGGAGTATAATACAAATGAAAAAAGTATTTGTCTTGAGAACTGAGTCGTTGTTGGCCTCAAAAAATCCTACTTTGAGGTTTGGTGATGACAATACTATTGTTATCCCTATGGCGATTTTGCAGAATCTTTATCGGTACAATGGTGTGCCTGAAAAGAAAAGTTTGGCAAGCCAGCTGATTGAGTACATTGACAACATCCCGCAGAAGGATTTGCTTTCTGAAAAAGGTTTTGAACAGAGTAACGGTAGCCGTCTGCGAGTTGTGGATAACGGTCCTATTTCTGCGGAGATTGCAAACCTTGCGGACTTTTCTCGGCTTGACCACAGAGTTTATCAGGTTTGCAAAGACCTGATGGCAAATAATGAGAAAGTTATTCTGATTTCCAAAAACCCGAACATTCGGTTGAAGGGCAATCAGCTGGGCATTACCACAGAGCTGTTTAAGGATGAAATCTTCCCCAAGCCCTGTGACCAGTACACCGGAAAAGCTGAAATCTTTATTCAGGGCGAAGCATTGGACAGACTGTTCACTGATGAAAATGGTGTTCCTGTTGAGGAGGTTCAGCAGTACGAGAATTACGAGTGGGTGGAAAACCAGTTTGTTGTGATAAACGGAGAGCATTCCGGTCTTATTGGTCGTTATACCAATGGCAGGATTATTCGTTTGCAGTATTACAAAAATGTTATGCATAAGTCGCTCAATAATGAGCAGGACATGTTCTGGGAATCGCTGCTAACACCTCCTGATATTGCACCTTTGGTAGTTGTGAAGGGTGTTGCCGGTACTGGCAAAACTTACTGCTCTTTGGCGATGGCTCTGAGTTCCCTTGAAAAGAAGGGAGACAAAAACAGAGTGTCTTATAAGCAGATTATTGTTGCTACTCCGACTGTTACTGTTGGCAATGAGGAAATTGGCTTCTTGCCTGGTGAAATTGACGACAAGGTCGGTCCGTATCTTGGAGGTATCTTGGACAATCTGAAGGAGATTCTTCGTCCGAAGTTCCCGGATTTTACCAATGCTCAGCTGAAGAAGAAGGCTCAGGAATTCTTTGAAAGAGGAGACATTGAGATTCAGCCGATTGGTTTCCTGCGTGGTCGCACAATTACTCATACTGTGTTTATTATTGATGAGACGCAGAATGTGAAACCGTGCGACATCAAGGATATTGTTACTCGTTCGGCCGAAGGTTCGAAGTTTATCTTCTTGGGAGACCCTGACCAGGTTAACAATCCTGAACTCAACTCTCGCTATAATGGTTTGGTCTATTTGAGCGAGAAGATGAAGGGCAATCCGCATACCTTCCAGGTTACTCTCAACAGCAAGAAATCTGTGAGAGGCAAGCTGGCACAGGAGGCACTCGAAATTCTTTAATGTAAAATTAGAGAGAAGTTATAACCAAACGAAATATAAAGGATAGGTGATTGTAAATCTAATAATACTCCATAGCAAGTGGCAGGAGGCGAAATTTTCGCCTCCTGTTGTTTTGGTATACTCAGCAAATTAAAAAAATAAAAAAGTATGTATATTCACAGGTGTAGATGTAAAGACATACTATTTTGCCATTTACAACAGGTATACAAGCCTAAACAATGTAATTCAATGACTGCTCTATTCTTAAATCTAAAACATTACTTGATACAATTTACAGACCGCCAAAAGATATGATATTTCACATTTACCAAATGATTTTTACCTCAAATGCTTGTATTTTTGGGCTGTTTGTTATAAAATATTGTCAATATTATGTTAAAAAGGTAAGGAGAAAAATTTGAATAAAAAATGGGAATTAAACGAAGCAAATGATGTACTGATTAACAAGATATCAGAAGAATTTAACGTAAGTAAATTGGTTGCAAATATTATTGCAAATAAAGGATTAACAAACAGTGATGAGATAGAGGTTTTCTTACATCCAAGAAGGACAGATTTTCATGATCCGTTCATGATGCCAGACATGGAGAAGGCGGTAGATAGAGTCGTTAAGGCAATTGAAACTCATGAAAAGGTTGCAATTTATGGAGATTATGATGTTGATGGAATTACGAGTAGCACTGTTTTGAAGAGATTTTTGGCTGAGAGAGGGCTTGAAACAGATGTGTATATTCCAAATAGATTGCATGAGGGGTATGGGTTAAACGAGAATGCAATAAGAGAAATTGCAGACAATAAACATACATTGATTATAACGGTTGATTGTGGAATTACTGGAAACAAAGAGATTGAACTTGCAAAGTCATTTGGAATAGATACTGTTGTGACTGACCACCACGAACCAACCGAAACATTGCCAGATGCGGTTGCAGTGGTTGATTGTAAGAGAAAAGACAACAAATACCCATTTAATGGGTTAGCTGGTGTAGGTGTTGCGTTTAAATTAACTCAGGCTATTTCGATGAGGCTGGGAGTAAGAGAAGAGGAATATTTAAAATACTTAGATTTAGTATGTGTTGGAACAATTTCTGATATTGTTCCACTTGTAGACGAAAATAGAACTATATCAAAATTAGGATTAAAGCTAGTTAGACAGACACGAAATATTGGTTTAAAAGTATTATTAGATAGTATTGGTTATAAAAAAATAGATTCTATGGCAATATCTTTTGGAGTTGCTCCAAGAATAAATGCGTGTGGAAGAATGGGGCATGAAAAAGAAGCTTTAGAGCTATTTTTAACAGATAGTAAAGATGAGGCAGAGAGAATAACACATAATTTAAATGAGTATAATCAAGAACGCCAAGAAATTGAAAAGAGAATATTTAATGAAGCTCAAAAGATGATGGAAGACCCAGAACAGCAGAGACTTCCATGTATAGTATTAGGTGGAGAAAACTGGCACCATGGCGTTATTGGAATTGTTTCATCAAAGATTACAGACATGTATTTTAAGCCTAGCGTATTACTTTGCTACGAAGACGATTTAGCTCGTGGTTCTGGAAGAAGTATTCCTGGATTTGACTTGCATGAGGCATTAGAAAAATGCAGTACGTACATCAAGCAATTTGGTGGACACAGCATGGCAATTGGAATTACAATAGAAAAAGATAATTTTGAAAAATTTAAAAAAGAGTTTGAAGAATATGCTGAAAAATCTAACATTTCATCTATTGTTCCAGTAATTAAAATAGATGAAAAGGTACAATTACAAGATATCAGCATAAAAGATATAAAAGACTTAGAATTGCTAGAACCATTTGGAGAAGGAAATAAGATGCCATTATTCCAAATTAGTAATTTGAAAATAACATCAATCAGAACACTTTCGGAAGGAAAACACTTGAAAGCAATGCTTCAAGACGAAAACAAATACATAGACACAATAGGATTTAATTTAGGAAATATATCTTCTGAATATGCGATAGGTTCAAAAGTAGATGTTGTAGGAAACTTAGAGATAAATAGTTATAAGGGAATGGAAAATATACAAATTAATCTAAAAGACATGAGACATAGCATAAGCTAAAGTCTTTTAGAGGTAAAGGGAGATGGTAGTATGTCGGAAAACGTAAATCACACCATAGAAGAAGTATTAGAAAATGCAAAAAAATCTAATAGAAGAGCAGATTTAAAATTAATAAGAAGAGCATATGATTTTGCAAAGTCTAAACATGGAGACCAATTAAGAAGGTCTGGAGAACCATACATAATCCATCCGGTTCAAGTTGCATATATATTGTCTACACTTGGACTTGATGAGAGCACTATTTGTGCTGCTCTTTTACATGATGTAATTGAAGATACAGATGTAACTTTGCAAGATTTGTCTAAGGAATTTTCGCCAGAGATTGCAGAAATGGTTGATGGTGTTACAAAGCTTGGAAAATTAAATTATACGAGTGAACAAGAGCAACAAGTTGAAAACTACAGAAAAATGTTCTTGGCAATGGGAAAAGACATAAGAGTAATTCTTATTAAATTAGCCGATAGACTTCATAACATGAGAACATTAAAATATTTGGCCAGAGACCGTCAAATTGCAAATGCAAGGGAGACAATGGACTTGTATGCTCCACTTGCAAATAGACTTGGTATGTATTCTTTAAAATGGGAACTAGAGGATTTATCATTTAAATATTTATACCCAGAGGAATATAGAGAACTTGTTGAAGGAATAGACAAGAAGAGAGAAGAAAGGTTGAAATTCATCGACCAGATTATGGACGAGATAAGAGTTCAATTAAAAAAGCAAAAAATAGAAGCTGAAATAACTGGTAGAGCAAAGCATTTATATAGTATTTTTAGAAAAATGCAGAGAGACAATAAGACTCTGGACCAGATTTATGATTTATTCGCATTAAGAATTATTGTAAATTCTGTAAAGGATTGTTATGCGGCATTAGGTGTTGTGCATGAGCTTTATAACCCAATGCCAGGAAGATTTAAGGATTATATTTCGGTTCCAAAACCTAACATGTACCAATCTTTACACACAACTTTGATAGGACCAAAAGGAACTCCATTCGAGGTACAGATTCGTACTTGGGATATGCATAGAATAGCCGAATATGGTATTGCCGCACACTGGGCCTACAAAGAGGCAAGCTTCATGGGAGGCAAGAAGGCAAATGTAGTAGTAAATCAAGATAAATTATCTTGGCTAAGAGAAACACTTGAATGGCAAAAAGACATGCAAGACCCACAAGAGTTCTTAAATACATTAAAAACAGAGTTGTTTGAAGATGAGGTTTATGTGTTTACTCCAAAGGGAAAAATTCAAGTATTACCAAGAGGAGCCACACCAATAGATTTTGCTTATAGTATTCATGAAGAAATAGGAAACCATATGACTGGCTGTAAGATAAACAGCAAGATGATGCCTATTGTAACAAAATTAAAAAATGGTGATATTGTAGAGATTATTACATCAGATAAATCTAAAGGACCAAGTAGAGACTGGCTTAAATTTATAAAGAGTAGTACAGCAAAGACTAGAATTCAACAATGGTTCAAGAAAAATGAAAGAGTAGAAAACATTGCAAGAGGAAAAGACTTTTTAGAAAAAGAAGTAAAGAAAATTGGAATGAGCTACCCAGAATTGTTTAGACCGGAGTTTGTTGAAGCTGCACTTGAAAGATACAAATATAATAGTGCAGATGACATGTTTGCAAGTGTTGGATTCGGAACAATTACAGCAAATAAAATAGTTTCAAGAGTACTTGAAGAATACAGAAAAGTTCATAAAGAAGAAAATCTAGAAGAAAAAATAGAAGAACTTACAAAGGAAAAGACAAACAACAAACCATCAACAAGTGGTGTAATTGTAAAAGGAATAGACAACTGTCTAGTAAAACTATCAAAATGTTGTAACCCAGTACCAGGAGACGAAATTGTTGGATATATTACAAAAGGAAGAGGCGTATCTGTACATAGAAAAGACTGCAAGAACGTAAAAGACTTGGTATCTGAAGAAAACAGAATGATAGATGTTTCATGGTATACAGACAAACCATCGAGCTATAATGTTGATGTTGTAGTATTTTCAAATGATAGAGATGGATTGCTTGCAGACATAATTGCAACAATAACTGCAGAAAAAACACCTATAATGGCGGTATCATCAAAAGTATCTAAAGAAAGAATAGTATTAACGGAATTAACGCTAGAAGTAAGCAATATAGCACAGTTGAACAGTGTTTTAAAAGCAATAAGAAAAATAGACAGCGTATATGAAGTAAGAAGAAATAAATAAAACATATATGAAAAATATGACTTGCGTATAAAACGAAGCCAAGGAATAAATAGGAGCAACACATGATTTTAAAAAGATTAAAAGTACAAACGACATTAGGAGAAGCAACAAATTGTTACATAGTAGAAGACGAAGAAACAAAAGAAACAATGGTTATAGATCCGGGTGGAGAAGCAGATAAAATTTTAGAAATGCTAGATATATTAGAGGCAAATGTAAAATACATTTATTTAACACATTGCCATGGAGACCACATTGGAGCCGTTTCAGAGGTAAAGAGTAAAAAAGGTGGCAAAATATTAATCCATAGAGACGATGCAGAAGGTTTAGATGACGAAAACATAAATCTAAGCGCCTGCATTAACATGGGAGACATAGAACTAGAACCAGATTCAAGAGTAGACGACAGAGATTTAATTCATGTTGGAAGCCTAGAATTTAGAGTAATACACACTCCAGGACACACAAAAGGTTCTACTTCGTTATATTGTGAAAAGGAAGGATTATTATTTTCGGGAGACACATTATTTAGAGGAACTTGGGGAAGAACAGATTTACCAACCAGTTCGTTCGTACAAATAATAGACTCGATTACAAAAAAATTACTTGTATTACCAGACGAAACAATAGTATATCCGGGGCATGGAAAATCTACATTAATAAAGGAAGAAAAGCCAATTTACCTAGAACTAAAACCTCGACAAGAATGTTAAAATTTTCGCCCAATGGGGACGACCCTTTTTGGACGAAAAATGAAAGGAGAAGAATATGGGAAAGACAGAACCAAGAACTCTACCTGGTTTTATGGAACTATTGCCAAGTGAGCAGATTTTATTTGATGATATGAAGCAAAAAATTGAAAAATCGTATCAAAAATTTGGATTTTTGCCAATAGATACGCCTATAATTGAATATGCTGAAGTATTGCTTGCAAAAGCTGGTGGAGAAACAGAAAAGCAAATATACAGATTTGAAAAAGGTGATACGGATTTAGCTTTAAGATTTGATTTAACTGTACCACTTGCAAAATATGTAGCAAAAAATTATGGAAATTTAAGTTTTCCATTTAGAAGATATCAAATAGGGAAAGTGTACAGAGGAGAAAAAGCACAAAAGGGAAGATATAGAGAGTTTTATCAATGTGATATTGATATAATTGGAGATGAAACTTTAGACATTATAAATGATGCAGAGCTTCCAGCTGTGATTTATTCGACTTTTAGAACTTTAGGATTTGAAAATTTTACAATAAAAATAAATAACAGAAAAATTTTAAATGGTTTATTTGAAGGGATTGGCCAAAAAGATAAATCTGTAGAAATCTTAAGAATAATCGATAAAATAGATAAAATTGGAGAGCAAGCTGTAAGAAAAGAAATAGCAGAGCTTGGAGTAGGCGAAAAAATAGTAAACACAATAATAGATTTTATAAGAATAGACGGAAGTGCAGATGAAAAGATAGAAAAGCTTGAAAAAATGGACTTATATAGTGCAAATATTGTGGAAAGCGAGTCTCAAAATACAGATGTTGGTGCAGATAATATGACAAATGCTACATTTACGAGAGGCGTAAATGAGTTAAAAGAAGTAGTTGAAAATATTAGATTATTTGGAGTGCCAGATAAAAACTTCACAGTTGACCTTACAATAGCAAGAGGGTTAGATTACTATACGGGAACCGTATATGAAACCTTCTTAAATGACTATAGAGAAATTGGAAGTGTTTGCTCTGGTGGAAGATATGAAAATTTAGCAGAAAATTACACAGATAGAAAACTTCCGGGAGTTGGCGTATCAATAGGTCTAACAAGATTATTCTACAAATTAAATGAATTAAATTTAATTAAAGCAGATAAAAAATCAATTTCTGATGTATTAATAATTCCAATGACAGAAAATAAAAAAGCTCCACTAGAATTAGCAACAAGTTTGAGAGAATTAGGGATAAATACAGAAATATATTTAAATAACAAAAAAATAAAAGCAAAAATGAAATACGCAGACAAGCTTGAAATTCCATATGTAATAGTAATTGGTGATGATGAAATTGCAAATAATACAGTAAAAGTAAAAAATATGGAAACAGGAGAAGAAAAATTAACAGAATTTAATGCGGGGAGTATTAAAAAAGTGATAAAGGGAGAATAAGAAGATGAAAAATAAAAAAGCTTTAATTGTAATAATAGTGTTATTGATTATATTAGCAGTTTGCGGAGGTGCTTTTGCTTATGTGTATTTTGCAACAGATTTATTAAAAAGTAATTCACAAATGTTTTCTAAATATGGAACCATGTTAGATATGGAATTATATAATTTCTTTTATGATGAAAACATAAAAACGTATTACACAAATAAATCAGCAAATAATTATGAAAACACTGGAGTATTAAGAGTAAAATCAGGAGGTAATACTGATATTAATACAGACTTAAATCTTACAATTAAAGGCGCAACAGATGTAGATAATGATAATTTTGAACAAGAAATAACTATTAATTATTCGGATTCTGAAAAATTTGCATTTAAACTTGTAAAAAATAATCAGATGATTGCACTTGGCTCTGACGAAGTTGCTAATAAATATGTTGGAATAAAAAATGAAAACCTAGATGAGCTTTCTAATAAATTAGGAATTGATGAAGAAATGAAAGTGCCAAACAATATAAAATTGGATAAGTCATCAATAACTGTTCAAAATATCAAAAGCCTAGTAACAAAATATATAGGAAAATTGGCAGGACAACTTTCAGAGTCAAACTTTACAAAAAATAATAATACTTCATATACATTAACAATCGAAAAAGATAACCTAAAAAATATTATGATATACTGCTTAAATGAGGCTAAAAATGACTCGGAAATTATTAAAATGTTGGGCATGAGTGATGATATATCAACATATCAAGATAATATTGACCAAGAAATTAATGATTTAAATGAACAAGATTTTTCAAATACATCTATTAAGATAACTTTAACAAGTACTGAAAATGGTGTGGAAGCTGATGTTGAGGTGAATACAGATGAAGATAATGTAGGATTGTCTGTAATATTAGAACGAGGCAAGAATATTACAATAAAACAGACAGGTTCTTTTGATACAGCAGATGTGCTTACAGAGGAAACAACTGCAACTCCAAACAATATAGAATATACAATATCTAAAGAGAAATCTGCAAGTAAAAGCAAATATACTATAACAAGTTCAGAAGAGAATTGCTCACTTGAAATTGGCTTTGAATTAGATGGTATTTCGGATAATGGAGCAACTGAAAAAGTTTATGTATCATATGATGCAAATGACGTACAATTTAATGTAGAATACAATAATGCAATAACATTTAAAGATGTAACAGTTACAGAATTAAATGGTGAAAACAGTGTTGCATTAAATGATTATAGCCAAGAGGAATTAAGCCCTTTATTGCAACAATTACTTGCACAAATTATTACTGTAAATTCTCAAAAAATACAGAATGCAAATGTTTTTTAAGATATTATAAAAAGTGTCTAGAATTATTAAATTTTAATTTAATAGTTCTAGACACTTTTGAATTAGTCAAAAATTGATGAAAATACTCTTGCTAAATATTTCATGCTAGCCATTGATTGTTCTAATGTATTTCCAGTAGCTCCTACTTCTATTATGCAGGCTGCTTTTCCAAGTTGCTGGTTATATCTGCTGTTTCTTAATAGTATTGGTCTAAATAACCCAGGGTATAATTCGTTTGCTTTTTTCTGAACTTTTACTGCAAATTGTAAATTCTTTTGCCAGTTAGGGTGTTCTAGGCCTCCACCATCTGTTCCGATTACAAACATTAGTTGAGATACAACCTCATCTCCAATTTTAATAGAAGGAGCATAAGAAGTATCTGCAATAGCATCTCTATGTAAGTCTATAATTATATCTGTATTGGGGTGTGAAATTAACAAGTTTTCGACCGTTGCCATAGACCTACCATATGAACCAGAATATGCGGGATAATCATGATATGTTTTGTCATGTACAACATTAAAACCATATGAAGTTAGCTGGTCTGCAAGAGAATTACCAACACGTACCACAGAATAATCTAAATCTGTAGTTCTAAAAGTTCCACTTTCTTCATATGCAAAATTTTCTGTGGGTGTGTAACTTTCGCAAGTATGAGTGTGAAAAATCATCACATCAGATTGATTAATTTCTAATCCTTCATAATTCAAAATATCATCAGTTAAAGTATAATTAGTTCCATTTTTGATTTCAACACCTTGATAATCATTTGTGTATTTGTTTGGTACACCAGAATCAATTACTTGTGTCTCTATATTCGTACTAGCATGTTCAATAGTATTATCGGTATTATTATTTTCAACAATGGTAGGCTCTTCGGCAATATTATTTTCACTTTCATGAGTTGCTATTTTGATAGACGACATAACTGGAAGTTGTGAATTAAGTAAAAACTGTAGAGGACTTTTTGATTCTATGTATGATGTCTCGATAGAGGAAAAATCTGAGTCATTGGTGGTAGCAATACCGGGAATTGTTTGGTTTAAGATAAAAGGAGAAAAAGCAAGCTTATCTAAATTAGTAGATAGGCCTTGTACAAAATAAATAAAAAATATTACTACAAATAGAATAAGTAAGATTTTTATTAAACTTTTTATATTTATTACGGCTACATTTACCATTGTTTTCTCCTTTATTTTTACTTATAATAAATGTATGCTATTACAACAAAAATATTACTAAAACACTTGAAACAAAGAAAAAATTAATATATTATAAATACCGTAAATATAATAAACAAAGGAGTGAAATATATGGTTGGACTAAAGTTAGATTTAAAAAATGCTGGTATAACCGAAAAATCTATCTTGAAGTATAGTAAAGAGGTAGAGAAAATTCATACAGAATTACACGAGAAAAAAGATGATGAAAATGAATTTTTAGGATGGTTAGAACTTCCTACTAAATATAATAAAAAAGAATTTAAGAAAATAAAAGAATGTGCAAAGAAAATTCAAGCAAATTCTGATGTGCTACTTGTTATTGGAATTGGTGGCTCATATCTTGGCGCTAGAGCAGTAATAGAGGCATTGACGAATACATTTTATAATTTACAAGACAAAGAAGAAAGAAAAACTCCTCAGATAATATATGTTGGAAACAATTTAAGCCCTAACTACATGAGCGAGCTAATAGATTTAATAAGTAATAAAGACTTTTCTATAAATGTAATTTCAAAATCTGGAACTACAACAGAGCCGGCTATTGCATTTAGAATATTTAGAGAGTTGTTAGAAGCTAAATATGATTTGGAAGAAGCAAGAAGCAGAATATATGTTACAACAGACAAGGAAAAAGGAGCATTAAAGCAATTAGCAGAAAAAGAAAATTACGAAACATTTATTATTCCAGACAATGTAGGAGGAAGATATTCAGTACTTACTCCAGTAGGACTTTTACCAATAGCTGTTGCAGGTGTTGATATAGATAAATTAATTAAAGGTGCAAGATTTGCTCAAGATAAATATTGTGATGAAGATTTAAAATATAATGAATGTTATCAATATGCCGTTGCAAGAAATATCTTATATAAAGATGATAAGAATATTGAAATACTAGCAAACTACGAACCAAAAATGCACTATGTAACAGAGTGGTGGAAACAACTCTATGGTGAGAGCGAAGGAAAAGACGGAAAGGGAATATTCCCAACAGGAGTAGACTTTACAACAGATTTACATTCTTTAGGGCAATACATTCAAGAAGGAAGAAGAAATCTATTTGAAACAGTAATAAGAATAGAAAAGCCAGGTTCAGACATAAGCATAAACTTAGATGAAGATGATTTAGATGGACTAAATTACTTAGTTGGCAAATCATTAGATTTTGTAAATAAAAAAGCAATGGAAGGTACAATAGAAGCACATGCTGATGGAGAAGTACCAAATATATTAATAACTATGCAAGAATTAAATGCAGAGACTTTAGGACAATTAATATATTTCTTTGAACTTGCATGCGCAATGTCTGGTTCAATACTTGGAGTAAACCCATTCAACCAACCAGGAGTTGAAAAATACAAGAAAAACATGTTTAGACTACTAGGAAAACCAACTAAAAAATAGAAAATTGTATTGACATAATACAAAAAAAGTACTATTATAAGAATATGTGAATAGATAAGCAATGAGACAAAGTAAAATAAAGGTTACTTTTAGAGAAGAATTGCCATAGGCTGAAAGCAATTCTAAGCAAACATATTTGAAAAACTACCTCACAGGAAACTGGCGAAAGCTTGCTTAGTAAATTAAGTAAAAAATTAGGATGGAACCGTGCATATATGCACTCCTAAATGTTAAAAGCATTTGGGAGTGTTTTTGTTTTCCAGATGCAAAAGGAGGATTTTTTATGATAATTACATTAAAAGACGGAAGCAAAAGAGAAGTACAGGAAGGCATTTCTGTAATAGACCTTGCAAAAGAGATTAGCGAAGGTTTAGCAAGAGTTGCAACTGCAGGAAGAGTAGATGGAAAGGTTGTTGATTTAAGATACAATTTAAACAAAGACTGCAATGTAGAAATTTTAACATTTGATGATGAAGATGGAAAAAAAGCATATTGGCATACGACATCTCACATAATGGCACAAGCTATCAAGAGATTATATAAAGATGTTAAGCTTGCGATTGGACCAGCTATAGATGGTGGATTCTACTATGATTTCGACACAGAATACAGATTTTCAGAGGCTGATTTCGAGAAGATAGAAGCTGAAATGAAAAAAATTATAAAAGAAGATTTACCAATAGAAAGATTTGAACTTCCAAGAAGCGAAGCTATCAAATTAATGAAAGATGCAGGAGAAGATTACAAGGTAGAACTAATAGAGGACTTACCAGAAGACGAAGTTTTATCATTTTATAGACAAGGTGAATTCACAGATTTATGTGCAGGCCCTCACTTAATGAGTACAGGAAAAGTAAAATGCGTTAAGCTATTATCAACTTCAGGAGCCTACTGGAGAGGTGACGAGAAGAATAAAATGCTTCAAAGAATTTATGCTATATCATTCCCAAAGGCAAGCTTGCTTGAAGAACATTTAGCAAAATTAGAAGAAGCAAAACAAAGAGACCACAGAAAATTAGGAAAAGACCTAGAATTATTCATGACACATAAATTAGTAGGTTCAGGACTTCCAATGTATTTGCCAAATGGTGCAACAGTAAGAAGATTGTTAGAAAGATACATACAAGACAAAGAAATAAGAATGGGTTACAAACACGTATACACACCATCACTTGCAAACGTTGAACTATACAAAACATCAGGACACTGGGACCACTACAAAGAAGATATGTTCCCAGTGATGAAAATGGACAACGAAGAATTAGTATTAAGACCAATGAACTGCCCACATCACATGCTAATATTCAAGAGCAAAATGCGTTCATACAAAGACTTACCAATAAGAATTGGTGAATTAGCACACGACTTTAGATATGAAGACAGCGGAACAGTTTGCGGTATTGAAAGAGTGCGTGAGATGTGCCAAAATGATGCGCACTTATTCGTAAGACCAGACCAAATAAAAGATGAAGTTGGAAAAGTTGTAAAATTAATACTAGATGTTTACAAAGACTTTGGATTTAAAGACTACAAATTTAGATTATCATTAAGAGACAAAAACGACAAACACAAATACTTTGATGACGACGAAATGTGGGACAAGGCAGAAAGTCAACTTCGTGAAATACTAACAGAACTAGGATTAGACTTCTACGAGGCAGAAGGCGAAGCTGCATTCTATGGACCAAAGCTAGATGTACAATTAAAATCAGCAATAGGGCATGATGTAACAGTTTCAACTTGCCAATTAGACTTCTTATTACCACAAAGATTCGAACTAGAATACATTGGTGAAGATGGAAAAGCTCATAGACCAGTTGTAATACACAGAGCAATACTTGGAACCCTAGATAGATTTATGGCATTTTTAATAGAAGAAACAAAGGGTGCATTCCCAACATGGCTTGCACCAGTACAAGTAAAAGTACTCCCAATATCAGATAAGCACTTAGAATATGCAAACAAAGTTAAGGAAGCATTACAAGATAAAGAAGTAAGAGTAGAAGTAGATGATAGAGCAGAAAAAATCGGATACAAAATACGTGAAGCACAGCTTCAAAAAGTTCCATACATGCTGGTTGTTGGAGATAAAGAACAAGAAGCAGGAGAAGTCGGAGTTCGTAACAGAAAAGACGGAGACGTTGGGGCAATGAAGCTAGAAGATTTTGTAGAAAAAATAGATGAAGAAATAAAAACATTTGCAAAATAGGAAATATAATCAAAAGAATACGGACATATAAAAAAATATGTTTGTATTCTTTTTTGAAAAATTGGCGTAAGTTTTTATTATACAATAAATTTTTATAGCATTATTAATAAAGTTGTGATATACTAATTCAGTAATTTAATTTGCAAAATTTGGAGGAGCAAATATGCCAAGGAAAGTAGTAAAAGGTACAACAGAAAACTTAAATATGTTAAGAGAAAAAGTAGACTATATTGGTTTTGAACTAGGAGAAGTTCCAGAATTTTTAAAGGATTTTGAGCCACTTGAATATAGAGTACCAAAAGTTTATGATGAAACTACATATAAAGTTTATAAGTACGTAAAAATAAAAGATATTGAAATATTAATTACACCAAAGGACAGACTAGACGACTTAGAGGAAAGGTATAAACTTGCCAGTCCATTATTTACATATATGAAGCCAGAGGCAAATGAAAATCTTGAGAAGTATGCATACTTTTTAAAAATGATAAATCAGACTAGGGTGTCAGATATTCAAGAAATAGAAAAGGAACAAGAAGCTTTTCAAAAAGAAATTCCATTTGATGTGAAATTTGCTAATAATTTTAAGTGGCAAATATTCTATTCTGATTATGCGGATAAATATTTTATGCTTGCTTCTACAAACGAAACAGATAATTCGCCGATGTTTTATTTATTGAAAAAAAAGATTGAAGCGTGCAAGAGCAAGAGTGAAAAGGATAACACTATTTTTGTGCCTATCAGTAATGAGGAATATTCGGAAGTAATATTAAAAAAATCAGAGATAGAAGATTTAGAAAATTATTTATGGTTTTTCACTAAAAATTGGCCTTCTATATATGAAATAGAAGACGAAGAAGGAAATATTCAGTTGCAAATAGTTGGAGAGACTGTTATATATGATAAAATGACAAGCCAATATAGAATTATTCTCAAAGATAAAAAAGAAGCTTCAAAATGCTATAAATTAATCAAAGCATTATTCATTTTAGCATATGATTTAAGAAAAGATTATCAATTTCAAATAAAGATTGGTGAAAATGGTGGCTTAGAATTTTATTATAATGATGAAAAAATTGAATATGATACTTTGCCAGAGTTTTTGAAGAAAGAGTCAATTTCTAAGATAAAAGAAAACGAAAGAGTTAAGACTGAGACTAAGGAAGTAAAGGCAGATATCAAAGATTTACAAAAGCAAGAAGAACAGAAAAACCTAGAATATCTTAGAAAAGAGAAAGAGATTGTTACTTTCTTAGAGTGCAAGAAAACATTTATGGGAAGAATAAAATATTTCTTTAAGGGAAAGAAAGGTAAGAAAGACGAAGACGTTTCTGAACATTCTGCAAGTAAAGAAAGATTAAAGGATATTTTAAGTCAAGATAAAGAAAATATAGAACATTTTAAAGATGATGAATTAGAATTTAAGAGCTATACTGTAGAAGATATTATTAAAATTGGCAAAGAACTTGATAATAATGTAAAAGATAATAAAAATGCAAAACTAGACTTAAAGGCTTTGCAAAATAAGGTTGATAATATTGATAAAAAATTAAAGAATGCAACAGAGTTTTTAGAAGAGATAGATGAGCATAAGAAGAGCATATTCGAATTTTGGAAATATGCAAACAAAGATGAGTCGAAAATGCTTGCCGAAGGTGAAGTAGAAGAGGAAGAAACAACGAGTACAGGTCTTAGAAAAACATTTGATTATGAAGAAGATATAGAAAATTTTGCAAGTAAGATAGATAGCCAACAAAGAGAAAAATTAACACATAAAGAACAAGATGCATTGTTTGCATCAAATTTTGTACTAGATGGAATAAACATAGTATCGAAGGAAAAGCTATTAAAAGCAGATGAAACAAAAATAGCAAATTTATTGCAGCAATTAAAAGACGACTACAAGAAAGATATTGATAAAATTCAAGAAAAGGATTTCGATATTTTTGGAAATATCAGCCAAGATAAGACAAAGATAAAAACATTAAAAAATAATCAACATAGAGAAGCGGAAAAAGATAAGTACAAAGTTTTAAATGTAAATTTAAATACAGAGATGGACGTATTTATAGAGAAATTAAAAGAACTTAGACAAATTCTTATAGATGAATCTGAAAAGATAGAAGTTCCATATGATATATCTTTGTACAAGGCTAGCAACGAAAAGATTGATCCAGATGGATTTGACAAATTTAGTGTAAATCCATTCGAAACTTTGGATAATCTAGAAAAAACTTCTACATCTAAAGAAACATATTTATATAAAATAAATGTTCCAGAAAATACAAAGTTAGTATTTTACTCGAATATAACTTTCTTTGAAAATAACAATCAAACACTTCCTTTAGGAATGGACATATCTCAAGAAGGACTTATAAACATGGATAAATACAAGCTTGAACTAAAAGGAAAAGACGAATTTAATATAAATATTTTCAAGAACGAATTCGACAATTTTGTAAAGAATGTGAAGGTGTATGAGTATAATTTGACAAACAAATAATAAAAGAGTTGGGAAAGGAAAAGTATGGTAGACAGAGTAATCATAATGGTACTTGATGGCTTCGGTGTCGGAGAGGCTCCAGATGCAAACAAGTATGGAGATGAAGGAAGCAATACATTTGCTGGAATATACAATAATACGTCTTTAAATGTTCCCAATATGGCTAAATTAGGGATATACAATATAGACGGGGTTAAGGTTGGAGAAAAACAAGAAAAGACAATAGGAGCATATGGAAAGGCACAAGAACAAGCAGATGGAAAAAACAGTCCAGTAGGGCATTGGGAGATGTCTGGTTATATTAAGCATCCTGCTTTTACAACATATCCAAATGCGTTTCCTAAAAAATTGATTGATGAGTTTATAGAAAAAACTGGTGTAAAAGGAGTTTTATGCAATGAAGTTGGTTCTGGAACAGAAATTTTAAAACGCTTCGGAGAAGAACACATAAAAACAGGATATCCTATAATATACACATCAGCAGACAGCGTATTTCAGATAGCAGCACATGAAGACGTAATTCCAGTAGAAAAATTATATGAAATTTGTAGAATTACAAGAAAAATTCTAGATAACCCAGAGTACAATGTTGGAACTGTAATTGCAAGACCTTTTATTGGAGATAAATCAGAAAATTTTACAAGAACCTACAACAGAAAAGACTTTGAGTCTAATACTTTTGGTAAGACAATGTTAGATGTAATGCATGAGAATGGTACAAATGTTGTAGCAATAGGAAAAATAGAAGATTTATTCAGTGGTAGGGGAATAGACAGTGCAATACACACAAACGGAAATGCTGATGGAATAGAAAAGACGATTGAAGAAATAAAGAAAGACACTAATGGATTGATATTTACAAATCTTGTAGATACAGACATGTTATATGGACATAGAAATAATATTGAAGGATATGCAAGAGCGCTAGAATATTTTGACTCGAAATTACCAGAAATAATGAGCAAAATGAAGGAAAATGACATGCTTATTATAACAGGAGATCATGGAAATGACCCAAGCACTCCAAGCACAGACCACTCTAGAGAATATACTCCAATATTGGTATATGGAAAGAATATAAAAGAAAATGTGAATTTAGGAATAAGAAGCACATTTGCAGATATTTCTGCAACAATATTAGATATGTTAAACTTACCAAAACTTGAAAATGGTATAAGCTTTAGAAAAGAAATAGAAAAATAATAAAAAGCTGATATATGTTACTAAAACAATATATCAGCTTTTATAAATTTATTTTATATCTTCTTTTACAACTCCTGGTTGTTCCAACAATTCTGGCTTCTTTAAATATTTAGACAATTGCTTAAAAGAAGTTGCATAATAATAACCATCGCAAATTCTTTCATCACCAACAAAGGCTATGGTAATACATTTTTCTTCGTGCATTTCATCATCATCATAAATATAACTTTTCTTCTTTTTGCCCATTGCAAAAAATAAACTTGTTGTACCAAAATTGTATAAATGATGATAAATACTATCAATACCTAAAGATCCAACATTAGTTAAAAATACGCTAGTATGAAATGGACTCGCTGAAATGATTGCCTTTGGAACGGCACCATGCTTGTCTAAAAATTTAATAAATTTAAAAGCAGCTCTAATCAAGCCATTTGGAACAATACTAAAGGCTTTTGCTAATGCATCTGTATTATTAGATGTACTGTAATCTTTGTTCTGTTCTATTGCTTTGTCTAATTTTTCTTTTATTTCGAAAATGTTTTCAGTTCCTGTAAAAGGCAATTTTATTGTTGTTTCTTGTCCTTCATCAGCAAAACTCTTCTTTATTGCTAAAGAAACAAATATTTGATTTCTAGCATATAGGCTACCATTCATTGCAAACCTATTTAAATAAGGTCTTTCGGCAATGATTCTTACGATAGCTGCATAAATTATATTCATGTAAGAAAGCTTTATACCTTCTTTAGCTTTTCTATCAATGTATTCATCTAATTCTTTTAATTTAATATCTTGCTTAAAATAAACTTGTGCATCGTTTCTTTCCAACATTACACAAGGTATAACTCTAAAAAACGGTGGAACAGTTTTTAATTTCCTGCCGTCACTTCTGTGTCCAAACATTATATTTCTCCCATTTATCTTATATATCCATTTTACGCTGAATGACGAAAAATGTCAAATAATATTGAATGAAAAAATTGACAAATGGGTAGGAATGGTTTATTGTAGTATTAGTTTGAACTTAAAATGGAGGAATATAAAGATGTTAGAGGAATTAAGACAATGTGAAGTCTGTCCTTTTAGATGTAAAGTAAATAGATTGGAAGGGAAAATAGGAAGATGTGGTTGTAATGATAAGATAAAAATTGCATTAGCATCATTACATTATTATGAAGAGCCATGCATAAGTGGAAAGAATGGTTCTGGTACAGTGTTCTTTTCGAATTGTAACTTGAATTGTTTATTCTGCCAAAATTATAAAATAAGTCAGGAAGGAAAGGGAAGAGAAGTTTCTATAGAAGAACTAGCTGATATTTTTTTAGATCAGCAGAAAAATGGAGCAAATAATATTAATTTAGTAACACCAACTATGTATGCATATCAAATAATCGAAGCTCTAAAAATTGCAAAGCCTAAGGGCCTTACAATACCAGTAATATATAACACAAATGGTTATGAAAATGTTGAAACAATAAAGGCTCTGAAAGGATATATAGACGTATATTTGCCAGATTTAAAATATTATTCTAATGAGATTGCTGTAAAATATTCAAAAGCACCAAACTATTTTGAAATAGCAACAAAGGCAATTTTAGAAATGATTAATCAAGTTGGAGCTCCAGAATTTGACGAAAATGGATTAATAAAAAGAGGAGTAATAATAAGACATTTAGTCCTTCCAGGACACATTCAAAATTCGAAACACATATTAAAATGGTTAAAAGAAAATGTAAATTCAAGAGCATATGTGAGTGTAATGGCACAATATTTTCCAACATATAAGGCAAAAGAAGATAAGTATTTGAATAGAAAATTAACAAACAAAGAATATTCAGAAATAGAGCAATATTTATATCTGTTGGATATAGAGAATGGATATATGCAAGATTTAGGAAAACATGAAGAAGAGTATGTGCCAGATTTTTAAAATTTGATTGAAAATAATTTGTTCATAATATATAATAATGATAGATAGATTATTAGAAAGAGGCAGAAAATGGCAATATATACAAGTAAAACAAGAATAGATTTAGAAGATGTTGGTTACTCCAATAAAATAACTAATAAGGCAATATTAAAAATATTAGAAAATGCAGGGGCTAGGCAATCAGAGACCATACATTTTGGATTAAATGATATGGAAAATGTAGGATTTAGTTGGATTTTATTAGGTTGGAAGGTAAAAATTTTAAAAAGGCCTATATATAACGAAGAATTAACAATAAATACATGGGGAAGAGACTCAAATAGAATTTTTACATATAGAGACTACGAGATATACGATGAGAGCGGAGAACTATGCGCAATTGCTACTAGCAAGTGGGCAATTGTAGATATAAACACTGGAAAATTAAGAGAATTAACTCCTGAAATTATTGAAAAATATCAATGTGAGACTAAAAAAGTATTTGAAGAAGATTATACTTTAAAATTAAAAGAACCAGTTACTATAATAAGAAAGCAAGAATATAAAGCACAAAGAAGAGACATAGATATTAACAAGCATATTCACAATTTATATTATTTGGACTATGCTTATGAGGTTTTACCAGAAGAAGTATATGAAGCACCAGAGTGTAATAATATAGAGATAATGTATAAAAAACAGATACGATTAAATGATGAATTTAAGTGTCTATATACAAAAGAGGAAAATCAAAATATCGTAACAATGAAGTCAGAAGACGAGAACACACTTCATGCGATTATTAAGTTATATTAAGGGGTTTTAAAAGAAAGGAACCATTTTTATGGGAAACAGTGCTAAAGAAAAAAGACAGTATATAATTATAAATGTTTTATTAATACTAATTGTGTTACTTTTAGGAGTTTACATATATAAAGTTATTCAATCCAATAAACAACAAATAAAAGTAGGCTATGAACAGGGAGTAAATGTTGTACAACAGTTACAAGATGAATACATAAATGTAGAAAAAGTAGAAACAACGGAAAACCAAAATACAATGGTTGTCCCTATTGATGATAACTATAAAAATTCTAAAGAATATGATTTTGCATATGTGAAAAATAATAAGTATTATTATAATCAATTAGATGATACCGCAAAATTAATATATGATGCAATTGAAAGTAATTTATCAAATATGATGTCTGGAAATTATGAGATAAAATTGTCGAATCAAGTAGCAAGTGTATTATATGAGAACGATGGAGAAAAACAGTTGGATACTAGTTTTCAATCGGCATGGGATGCATTAATGTTAGACAGAGTTGATACATTTTTTATAGATGTTACAAAAATAAATTTGAAAATGAGAAAAACTACATATGGTAAAAAAGTAACGTATGCACTGTCGATTGCTCCAGCAGATTCGAATGGCTATTTGGCAAATGGCATAGAAAGTAAAGAAAAAGTACATGCGATATTAAATGAAATAAAAGAAACAAGGGACAGTATAGTTAAAAGCCTAAGTGGAATAGATTATAATAAAATAATGCATGCCCACGACTGGATTATAAATAATTTAGATTACGAACAAAATATAACAAATAACAATGTGTATAATTTATATGGAGCACTAATCGAAAAATCTGCAGTTTGTGAGGGGTATGCGGAAGCATTAAAATATATTTTAGATGAAGTGGATATTCCATGTGTTTTAGTAAGTGGAACTGCAACAAACTCTGAAGGAAAAACTGAAAGACATGAATGGAATTATGTACAACTATACGGAAAGTGGTATGCTATAGATTCAACTTGGGACGACCCGGTTATTAAAGGAACTGGATATGTGTCGGACTCGATAAAACATAGATATTTCCTAGTTGGAAGCAATGAAATGAATAAAAATCATTTTCCTAATGGACAAATGACAGAGAGTGGAAAAAAATTTGTATATCCAACAATAGAAACTGAAAAATATGGAAAATAATAGATATTAATATAAATAAAAAGAAAATATTCATGGTAAAAAATGAATATTTTCTTTTTGTTGGCATTTTTAACCAATGTCCAAATGAACATGAAAAAATATTAATAATTATTATTTTCCAACTATTTTTGGACCGATTGTTGTTACTGTTCCAGCACCAATTGTTAGTACAATATCATTTGGCATAACTCTATCTCTAATGTATTTTGCAATTTCGTTAAAATCAGACATATAAAGAGCTTTTTTTCCTACTCTATTAATATTAATTTGGTCAACCAAATTTTGAGAGGAAATACCTAAAGTATCCGATTCTCTAGCTGCATAAATGTCAGTTACTATTATATTGTCAAATCCAGAAAGAACTTGAGCAAAATCTGTAAGAAGATTTTTGGTTCTACTATATGTGTGCGGTTGGAATACAACCCAAGACCTATTAAATTTTTTCTTTTTCATTGCATCATATACAGCTTTTATTTCTGTTGGGTGATGACCATAATCATCGAAAACATTTGCTCCATTTGTACTTCCAACAAATTCGAATCTTCTGTGGGCTCCAGTATATTTTAATAAACCTTCTTTTATATCTTCTTTATCTATACCATATTCATAACATGTTGCAATACAAGCAAGAGCATCATAAACATTATGCATTCCTGGTACGGAAAGCTTGATGCTCTTATAAAAACTATTATTTCTGTATACATCAAAAAGAGGAAAACCATTGTTGTCAAAAGTGATATTTCTCGCAATAAAGTTCGATTTCTCATTTTCAATACCAAAAGTAACAATTTTTGCATTCGTATTTTTATACAAATCAACACAATTAGGGTCATCGGCATTTAACACTAATAAACCATCTTTTGGAAGTAATTCAACAAATTTTACAAAAGCATTTTTTATATGGTCTAAGTCTTTAAAATAGTCAAGGTGGTCATTGTCTATATTCAAAATAACTTCTGTTCTTGGGTGAAATTTTAAGAAACTTTCTACATATTCACAAGACTCTAATATAAAATATTCGCTATTTCCAACTCTATAATTTCCATCAATTTGCTTTAAAATGGCACCAACTTGAACAGTAGGGTCTTTATGAGCCTCCATAAAACAAACAGAAATCATAGATGTGGTTGTGGTTTTTCCGTGCGTTCCAGAAATACTAATTGTATCTCTATAACCTTTAGTAATAATTCCCAAGAAAGTAGATCTTTCCATGGTTTCAATATTTAATCTTTTTGCTTCTTGCATTTCAATGTCATCATGAGAAATTGCGGCACTATAAATGACTAAATCAGCTTTTCTAAGGTTATCTAAATCATGACCAATCACAACAGAAATTCCGTTGTTTTTTAATTTATCAACCAATTCAGACTCATTTGCGTCTGAACCTGTAACGTAAAAGCCCCATTTCTTTAAAATAGTAGCAATCCCACTCATACTAGTTCCACCGATACCTAGCATATGTATATGTTTATATTTTTTTAATTCTTCTTGTAAATTATCTAATGGGTTATTTAAAGTATTTTTATACTTTAATACTTTAAATGGATTACTACTTATAAAAGAAAATCTTCCTAATTTCTTTTCATCCATAGCACTATCTAATATAAAACTATTTTCTTCATTTCTAAATATGGTAAATATCTCAAAGGAACTTAACTTAGTTTTTATTTCTTTTATCATATTATATATCCATCCTTTCTCTAGCATCTTTTATAAAGTTTCTCAATATATCATGACCTTGCTCTGATAATATTGCTTCTGGATGGAACTGTACACCTTCTATTAAATACTTTTTATGTTTTATTCCCATTATTTCATTTTTATCAGTTATAGCAGTAACCTCTAAATCTTCAGGAAGTGTGTCAATCTCTACAA
>OLVO01001042.1_pt1 | contig 29817 bp, 23 predicted proteins | sample 1672571 | NCBI WGS metagenome assembly OLVO01 (sample SAMEA3136700, study PRJEB25190) | human gut metagenome | biome: human gut; feature: human-associated habitat; material: faeces | place: Austria | collected 2013
GGGGGCTGAAAAGGTAAAGAGCGGGGATTTCAGCCCCCTCTGGACTCCCCCCGCCGCTCATGTTTATTGAGGGAAAGAGCGGCGGTTGGCTGCCCGGTTTGACTTCGCTCCCCCGCTCCCTCTTTTTCCGAAGGAACGTCGGCTGACTGCTGTTTTAGGGTGGATACTCCCCAATTTCCGATACGCTTCCAGAAATCAGCTGCTCACCCCTTCACGTCCTCCTGCACCATCGTGTTCGCCTTGCCGAAGGTCGTTTCCAGCGCCGCGAGGAAGGATTCGTCGCTCTGGTCAGCTTTCTTTTCCTTCACCGCGCCGATGGCCTCAAAGTGGCATTGCATCCCCGATGCCTGCGTCAGCGCCGCCGCAATCGCCGCGCGCTTCTTCTCCTGATTCATCAGCCCGACGTACAGTTCCTGCCCCATCGGCGCCTGCCAGCGGTAGGTGTCGCCGTCGCACCCGGCGTATTTGCCCATCGTCAGCATCGCGAACGTGCCGGGGTCGGAGCGCTTCAGGATGTTCATGGCTTCCTTCCACGCGTCCGCGTCGGTCTTGCCGGTCGGGGTCATCACGGCAAGCGCGGCGGGTTTGGGCGCTTCCTGCTTCGGCTCGGATGCAGGCTTTGCCACCTTTTTCGCGGGCTGCGCAGGGGCAAACGCGCCGCTTTGCAGCTTCTCCTGCAAGGCGGTCAGCTGCTTTTCCAGTTCGCTGATGCGGTCGTTGAGCGCCGCCGTATCCGCCTCGCTCGTCCGCAGGCAGCTTTTCAGCGCGGCGTTTTCCAACACGATTCGCGGCGACGACGCCCAGCGCAAATCCGTTTCCACGCGCATAAACAATTCCAGCATGTTCATCAGCCGCGTCGTGGTGAATTTTTCCGCCTGCTGCGCGTACTCCTGCGCATCCTCCTGCGTCAGGTCAAGCAGGGCGCTCAGGTCGTCCGGGCTGCACTTGGCAATCAGCAGCGCGCGCAGGTGCTGGCTGACGTCCTTGGCGAACACCATCGGTTCGCGCCCGGCGCGCATCAATTCGTCAATCATCCGCATGACGGCGGACGCGTCCCCTTTTTCCAGCGCATCGGCGAAGCGGAACAGGAAGCTGCGGTCGCTCGTGCCCAGCACATTGCGCACGAGGTCTTCCGTCACCTGATTGGAATAGCCCAGGCACATGTCCAGTATCGACAGCGCGTCGCGCAGTCCGCCCTCTGCGGCGCGTGCGATGAGCATCAGCGCGTTCTCCGACGCTTCCGCCTTCGCGCCCTCCACCGCCTGACGCAGCCGCCCCGCGATTTGGCGCGCCGGAATCCGCCCGAAGTCGAAGCGCTGGCAGCGGCTGAGAATCGTCGCGGGCAGCTTCTGCGGCTCGGTCGTCGCGAGGATGAAAACGACGTACGCCGGCGGCTCCTCCAGCGTTTTCAGCAAAGCATTAAACGCGGAAGTGGACAGCATGTGTACTTCGTCGATGATGTAGACCTTGTATTTCCCCTGCTGCGGCGGATATTTGACCGTCTCGCGCAGATTGCGGATCTCCTCGACGCCATTGTTGCTCGCCGCGTCGATTTCCATCACGTCCATCGACTCGTCCGCCAGCAGACGGCGGCAGGATTCGCACTGCCCGCACGGATCGCCGTTCACGGGGTGCTCACAGTTGATGGCGCGCGCGAGGATTTTCGCGGTGGACGTCTTGCCCGTGCCGCGGCTGCCGCAGAAGAGGTACGCATGGGCGACGCGCCCGCTCATCACCTGATTGCGCAGCGTGGAGATGACCGCCTCCTGTGCCACCATGCTGGAAAAGTCTTTGGGGCGCCACTGGCGGTAGAGTGCTTGATATGCCATAATTTCTGTTTTACTCCTTACAGTATGCGATTATTGCAGAGGATTTCGCGTCTGCGGACGCGAGGAGGGGGCTTTCCGCTCGCCCCCTCCACCCCTTCGGCGCCGCCACTTGTTTGGGAAGCTCCAATAATTTCAAATCATTCGCTTAAAGACGATAAATTCTTCCCCGCGCGCGACCAGCACGCCCTGATCGCCTTCCGCCGCCAAGCCGTAGTCCTCGCCCGGCACTTCCAGCTCCATCCGCATTCCGTTCACCTTCTGGAAGGTCATATAGTAGATGGTTTTCGGCGCGCCGTCCTCCTGCGTCACCAGCGTGCGCTTTCCGACGACGCTCGCTTCCATGCTGTCAATCGGCGCGCGCACATCGTCCGCCTCCACATGCACCATGCTCGTGATTTTCGCCACCAGCATCAGCACCAAAATCGCGCCTAGCACCGTGCCCAGCATCGTCAGCACATTCCGCAGCATTTCTGCATCCATCCGTTCTCTCCTCCGTTTGCTTCATCATGGGCATTATACCATAATCGGCGCACATGCACAAGAGTCGCCGGGCAGAAAAGCAGTTTTTCGCGCAAAATAAGCGAACGTGTATTCTGAAATTTGTCCAAATTGCCCACTGAAAAAAAGTTTGCAATTTTCCCGAAAAAATTTCAAAAAACCCCTTGCATTTTTCCGAGAACTATGCTATAATACTTTCTGTGCTCAGCGCTTCACCGCCTGACACAAAGAGAATAAGCGCTTGGGGCATTAGCACAGTTGGTAGCGCGCGACATTCGCATTGTCGAGGTCAGGAGTTCGAATCTCCTATGCTCCACGGATGGTCAAGGTTGAAAAGCCTTGACCTTTTCTTTTGCTTTCAAACATCCCGCAGCAAAAAGCCGACCGGACGGCGGATTTCTCCCCTGCCCGGTCGTGTACAGGCGGTATTGATGTAAATCACGTTCGGCTCTTCATGGTATACAAATGCTTCAATGTCTGGTCTGCTCTTGACGCACACGAAAATAGGCTGCCGCATGGTGTCCCTCCTATTATCTTGTCGGTATCGTCATGCGCATGTATCTCAATTTTAGCCGCTCCACACAAAATTTTCAACCCAGATTCCTTCATTATATTGCTTTGCCTGTGTTTTTCATAATAATATCCCTTGAAAACCGCCAATTTTCGGGGTATAATGAAGCTGGAAGGAGGTGAATTGTGGATGCGCCAAGATATTCAGAATATGTGGATTGGTATTGGGATTTTTTTGTTTGTGCTTTTCGCTGTCAATGTGCTTAATGCGTGGCTCACTGACCGCGATTCTGAAACGTTCGAGCGTTCAAAAAAAATTGATAAGCTGGCGGAGAAGAGCGACGAAACAAACAGCCTTTCCCGTGCGGTAGACTACTACCATCAAGCATCTGACCACTATGAGCAAATCAAAGACATAGCGGATGCAGACAGCAAGTGGTTCTGCGAAGATAACTTAAAGAATATTCGCGAAAATGCAGAATCCCTTGCAAAAGAAAAGTGGGAGGACAAAACGTCTGCCTACCTTGATAATATGTATTCCGCTTATGAAGAAATCTTAGGCTGGGACTTCAAAACCGTTGAAAAGGCCTACGCCTCCAAAGCTGTCTTTTTCCGCGCCTATGATGCCTACTTTTCGTGGACAAGCGACTTTTTCGATGAAAACTGCGAAATCTGGCATGATGTGAATCTCTGGGATGAAGCAAGGGATGGCATCAAGAATATGCTTGAAGATGTAGACCCGACCTACCACTATACCTATTGGGGTGACCCGTCTTTCGGCAAACTTTCTGTTCGCGCACAGATTGACAAGCGTCTGACTGCCCAAATCGAATCCATGCGCCCGGAGTACAAGCGAAAAAAGAATTTGAAAAACCTGATTTTGCAAACCATTGCGCAAGAGGGAAGCATTCAGCGCAGTGTCCTGCTGAAAAAGCCGTTTGAAGGATTCGTTGCCGCAGAAGTCCGCGCCTGCTATCGCGGGCTTGTGCAGGAACATAGCATCATCGAAGTAAAGCAGGGAAATTACTACTTCTCGTCCCTTTCCGATAAGGCGACGGCGAAGTTCGTACCCAAACAAAAATCGGAATGAAAGATGTCAATTTTCTTGGTGTAATGAAGCTATCCAAAAAACAAAATCCAGTTTCATATTCAAAACACACATGGATTTCCCACTGCAAATCAAAAGCACCGGACAGAGCCATCGCGCCCCGTCCGGTTTTCTTATTCCTCTTCTCCCCCGATGGCTTCCTTCAGCGTTCGCCAGCCCAGCACGGCGCACTTCACGCGCGCGGGCATGTGCGAAATATCCTTCAGCGCCCCGGCTTCCTCCAGCTCGTCGATTTCCTCCGCCGTCGCTTCGCCCTGAATCATCTTGCGGAAGATTTCACCCAAGCGCAGCGCTTCTTCCTTCTTCCGCCCGACAATCATGCCCAGCATAATGTCCGCCGAGGCCTGCGAAATCGCGCAGCCGTCGCCGATGAACGCGCCGTCGGTAATCACGTCGCCATCCACCTTCAGCTTCAGCGTGATGTCGTCGCCGCAGCTGGGGTTGACGCCTTCCAGCTCGATGTTCGCGTCCGGCAGATCGTGCTTGAACTCCGGATGGATGTTGTGTTCTGTCAGAATTTCGTTATAAAAGCTCCTGTTTTCCATAGCCCATTCGCTCCCTGATTGTTTTCAGGCTGTCCAGCAGCCGATTCACCTCGTCCGGCGTGTTGTAGAACGCGCAGCTTGCCCGAACCGTCGAGGAATAGCCGAGGTGCTTGAGCAGCGGCTGTGCGCAGTGATGCCCCGCGCGGATGCACACGCCGTCTGCCGCGAGGATTTCGCTCACGTCATGCGGATGCACCCCATCGACCGTGAACGTGACAATGCCGCTGTGTTCCTCAGGAATTGCCGACCCCAGCACATGGATGAACGGCATATCCGCCATCCCCGCCATCATGCGGGCAACCAGCGCCGTTTCGCGCTCGTGCATGGTGTCAAAGCCGACGGACTGCATATAGCGAATCGCCGCGTGCAGCCCGACCGCGCCGGCGGCGTTGCCCGTGCCCGCCTCAAACTTGTAGGGCAGCTCGGCATACGTCGCCCCGGTGCGCGTGACGGACTCGATCATCTCCCCGCCGGAGAGGAAGGGCGGCATCTTTTCCAGCAGCCTGCGTTTGCCGTACAGCGCGCCAATGCCCATCGGGCCGAACACCTTATGCCCCGAAAACGCAAGGAAATCCGCGTCCAGCGCCTGCACATCCACGGGGATATGCGGCGTGGACTGCGCGCCGTCCACCACGATGACTGCGCCGACGCGGTGCGCCATATCCGCGATTTCGCGAATCGGGTTGACGCGCCCGATGACGTTGGAAACGTGCGTCACGGCAACGATTTTCGTCTTGTCGGTGATGATTTCCGATACCTTGTTCAGGTCGAGCCGTCCATCCATTTCGCAGTCGATGAACTTGAGCGTTGCGCCCGTTTGCCGGCACACCATCTGCCACGGCAGCAGGTTGCTGTGATGCTCCAGGATGGACACCACCACCTCGTCGCCCGCGTGGACGTGAGACAGCCCATAGCTGTACGCCACGAGGTTCAGCGCCTCGGTCGTGTTGCGCGTGAAGATAATCTCCTGACTGCTCTTGGCGTGCAGGAAATCGCGAACCGCCAAGCGCGCTTCCTCCACCGCCTCCGTCGCCGCGATGCTCAGCGGATACAGCCCGCGCAGGGGATTGGCGTTCTGCGTCTCATAGAACGTTTTTTCCGCGTCCAGCACGCACTGCGGGCGCTGCGCCGTCGCCGCGTTGTCCAGATACGCCGCTGTTTCCTGCATCAGCAGCGGAAAATCACGCCTGTAATCCGTCGTTTTCATCCATTTTCCCATCCAGTTCGTTCAGTATCGCCGCGCGCGCCGTTTCGCTTTTCACCTGCTGCGCAACGCGGGCAATCGCCGCGCGCGAAAGCAGCTTTTCCGCCGTTTCGCGGTCGATGCCGCGGCTGCCGAAGTAGAAGCGCGTGTCGTCGTCCATTTCGCCGATGGTCGCGCCGTGCGTGCCCTCGACATTCTCCTCCGCGCAGAGGATGACCGGCACGGTCTTGTTCACCGTGTCCTCGCCCAGCATCAGCACCGTTTCCTGTTCGCTGCCGACCGACCCGGACGACCCGCGCTTGAAGTCAATCGTGCCGCGGAAAATCTTCTTCGCCGCGTCATTCAGCGCGCCGGACGCGTTGATTTCGCACTTTGTCTTTTTCCCCCAGTGGTTGACGACAAGGCTCATGTCCAGCGTCTGATTTTTCCGCGCCAGATAGCCGATATTCGCCGCAAACGACGCGTTCTCGCCGTCCAGCCCGATGCCCGTCTGCGCGTACACATCGCCGTGACCCAGCGTCACTTGCCGCAGCACAATCCGCCCGCTGCCGTGGCAGTGCCCGATGACTTCATCATACACCAGCGCGTTTTCGCCCGGCGCGACCAGCTGAATCAGCTCAATTTCCGCGCCGTCCTCGGCGGTCAGCTCCGTCTGCACATGCAGCTTGCCCGCCGTGCGAAGGGTCTGGAAAAGCGACTTTTTCGCGCCCTTTTCCGCCTGAACGGTCACGCGCTTGCGGGCATACGCCGCGTCCGATGCAATCAGCATATCCGCCTTTTCTGCGGATTCTTCCGGCAGCACAACCGTCGCGCTTTCGTCCCAGTCAATCGTTGCTTCATTCACGCCCAGACGATTCCACGTCCGGCTGGGCAGCTGATTGATGGTCATTTTCTCCATTGATGGATGCTCCTTTCCGCTCAGCCGATGCTGCCCTTCATTTCAAGGCGGATGAGGTTGTTCATCTCCACCGCGTATTCCACCGGCAATTCCTTGGACACGTTGTCCGCAAAGCCGCTGACAATCAGCGCGCGCGCGTCCTCTTCGCTCATGCCGCGGCTCATCAGGTAGAACACCGCGTCGTTGCTGATGCTGCCGATTTTCGCCTCATGCCCGATGGCGGCGTCGCGCGTGCGGATGTCCATCGCGGGAATTGTGTCCGAGCGGCTCTCGCTGTCGAGCATCAGTGACTGACAGGATACCGCGCTCTTGGCCTGCTTGGCGCTCTTCTCCACCACCACGCTGGAGCGGAACGTGCTGATGCCGCCGCTCTTGCTGATGGAGCGCGTGTTCATGTACGAACTGGTATTTTTGCCAACGTGCACGACTTTCGCGCCCGTGTCGAGATTCTGCCCCGCGCCTGCGAACGTCACGCCCGTGAACTCCATGCGGGCGCGGTCGCCCTTCAAGATGCTCATCGGATACAGGCAGCCCACATGCGACCCGAACGAGCCGGAAATCCACTCAATCGTGCCATCCTCCTCCACCAGCGCGCGCTTGGTGTTGAGGTTATACATGTTCTTCGACCAGTTTTCGATCGTCGAATAGCGCAGCTTCGCGCCCTTTTTGACGTACAGCTCCACGCAGCCGGCATGGAGGTTCGCCACGTTGTACTTCGGGGCAGAGCAGCCCTCGATGAAGTGCAGGCTTGCGCCCTCGTCCACAATAATCAGCGTATGCTCAAACTGCCCCGCGCCCTTGGCGTTCAGGCGGAAATACGATTGCAGCGGAATGGACACCTGCACGCCCTTGGGAACGTACACAAACGAGCCGCCCGACCAAACCGCGCCGTGCAGCGCCGCAAACTTGTGGTCACGCGGGGTGACGAGCTTCATGAAGTACTTGCGCACCATGTCGGCATATTCGCCGTGCAGCGCGCTCTCCATGTCGGTGTACACCACGCCCTGCGCCGCCACTTCCGCGCGCACGTTGTGGTACACCAGCTCCGAGTCGTACTGCGCGCCCACGCCCGCCAGCGACTTGCGCTCCGCCTGCGGAATGCCCAGCCGCTCAAACGTGTCCTTAATGTCCTGCGGCACGTTCTCCCAGTTGTTCTGCATCTTCGTGTTCGGGCGGACATACGTCGCGATGTGGTCAATATCCAGCCCGTCCAGCGACGGCCCCCAGTCCGGCACACGCATATTATTGTAGATTTGCAGCGATTCCAGCCGGAACTGCTCCATCCACGCCGGGTCGTTCTTCTCCTTGGACAGCTTCTCGACGATGGCGGGGGTCAAGCCGGCTTCCATGCGGTACGCGTCATGCTCCGCGTCGCGAATATCATAAATGCTGCGGTCAATGTCCGCAACTTGGCTCTTCTCTGTCATGCCGCTCCCCCATCAGCCCTTGAAGCCCTTTTCGTTGATTTCTTCCACCAGCGCCACGTCGCCTTCGCGCACAATGACGCCGTTTTCCATCACATGCGTGCGGTCAACGCGCAGCGCCTCCAGAATGCGCGTGCTGTGGGTGATAATCAGCAGCGAACCGTGCGTCTTTTCGCGGAACAGGCGGACGCCCTCGGACACCGTGCGCACCGCGTCCACGTCCAAGCCGGAGTCGGTTTCGTCCAGAATGGCGAGTTTGGGTTCGAGCATCAGCATTTGCAGGATTTCCGCCTTTTTCTTTTCGCCGCCGGAGAAGCCGACGTTCAAATCGCGCTCGGCGTAGCTTTCATCCATCGACAAAAGCGCCATCGTTTCCTTCAGCTTCTTCTTGAAGTCCCACAGGCGGATGCGGCTGCCGCTCTTCTGCTCCAGCGCCGTGCGGATAAAGGCGCTCAGCGTCACGCCCGGCACTTCCAGCGGATTCTGGAAGGACAGGAAAACGCCCTTCTTCGCGCGCTCATTGACGGGCATAGCAGTAATATCCTCGCCGTCAAACGTGATGCTCCCCCGCGTCACCTGATAGGCAGGGTTGCCGGTGATGGCATAGCCGAGGGTGGATTTGCCCGTGCCGTTCGGGCCAAGGAGGACATGGGTTTCGTCCGTGCCGACGGAAAGGTTGACCCCGTGGAGGATTTCCTTTTCGCCCACCTGAACGTGCAGGTCGCGGACGGACAGCAATTCAGCGTGTTTCATATTGCAAAAGCCCTTTCTCTGGCTGATTGATGAATCATTCTTGTGCGGCAGCTTATAACCTACTTCCGCAATAGGATTTTACTCCCGATTCCCATGCTTGTCAAGAGGAATATGCAAATTCCTATGGATTTTGAGTGTTTTGGAATAGCGCGCAGGGAACGCCCGCTCCGCCGCAAATCCCCCGAAAAAAAAAGCGCACCCCCTTCGCATTGGGAAGAGAGTGCGCCCCGTTTGTCAATCAGCCCAGCGGCTTGATTTCGGTGATTTCAAAGAACAGCGCGGTTTCGCTGCCCTTGACGTTGAGCACCTTCAGCAGTTCTTCGTCCGTCACCTGCTGGAGCACCATGCGCGCACCGGCGGTGATGTAGGGCTTTGCGCCTTCCTCGGTGGAGGGGTTCGCGGCGTAGACCGCCAGCGCTTCGCCCGTGCGGAGCAGGTTCTGCTTCGTCTGGTTCTCCGCCAGACCCATCTGGATGTAGTACTTGTCCTCGTTCTTCACGCACGCGAAGATGAACACGCCCGCGTTCGCCGTGCCGTCGGGGTTGGTGGTGCACACGAGGTACGTGCCGGAGAAGGAGTTGATGGCGTTCATCAGGTCATCCCCGGTCAGGGCGGAATCCGCGTAGTAGCTCGCGACGGACGCGGAGGTGAACGCATCGGTTTCTTCCGCCAGCACCGCCGTCATCGACAGCGACAGGACAAGCGCGCACACCAGCGCAAGCAGCTTCTTCATAAATAGAACCTTCCTTTCGCGCGTCCAGATTTTTCCCCGGAATCGCGCCTGTGATAGTTCTATTTTACACCCTACCTGCGTTCTTGTCAAGGTTTTCACAAAGCATTTTCCCCGCCCATTTTCAGGCACTCCAGCACCGTTTGCAGCATCTTTACCGAATCCACCGGCTTGTTCAGGAACAGGTTCATGCCCGCCTCGCGGCTGCGCTGTTCGTCCTCGGAGAAGGTATTCGCGGTCATTGCTACAATCGGGATGGTCGCCGCATCCGGGCGCTGCATCGCGCGAATCGTCCGCGTTGCTTCCAGTCCGTCCATCAGCGGCATCATCACGTCCATCAGGATGCAGTCAAACGTACCCGGTTCGCTTTCGGAAAAGCGGCGAACCGCCTCCTGCCCGTTCCACGCCTGAGCGACAATCGCGCCCGCGCCCTCCAGTATGTACTGGCTGATTTCCATGTTCAGCTCGTTATCCTCCACCAGCAGTATGTGCGCGCCCTTGATGGACGCCGCCTGCTCCGGCTTGGCGGATTCCGCTTTCGGCGGATTCGGATCTACGCGGAACGGCAGGGTGATGTAGAACGTTGTGCCGACGCCCAGTTCGCTCTCAAAGTGGATTTTGCCGCCCATCTGCTCGACAAGTTCCTTGGCAATCGGCAGCCCCAGCCCCGTGCCCTTGTAGGCCGTGCGCGCGCCGGATTCCTCCTGCGCGAACGCCTCAAACGCGTGCTGCTGGAACGCCGCACTCATGCCGCGTCCCGTGTCGGCACAGGTGAAAAGGAACGTCGCCGTCGTGCCGTCAAAGCTTTTCTCCTCGCAGGAGATGGTCACGCTGCCGCCGGGGCAGTTGTACTTGACCGCATTGCCGACAACGTTTTGCAGCACCTGATGCAGGTGCATCGGCGAGCCAATCAGGTTTTCGTGATTCCACGCCAGCGTCTTGCAGGACACCTGCACGTTTTCGTGCCACGCCTGCCCCTCCACCATCGTCACAATTTCGCTGACCATCTGGCGCAGGTTGAACGGCTTCTCTTCCAGCGTCACCGCGCCGGATTCGAGCTTGTTCATGTTCAGCACATCGTTGACCAAATCCAGCAGGAAGCCCGATGCGGTCATAATTTTCTCGCGGCACTCTTCCTGCTTTGCTTCGTCGCCCACATATCGGCGGCTGATTTCCACCATGCCGCGGATGCCGTTAATCGGCGTGCGGATATCGCGGCTCATGCGGCGCAGGAAGTCCGTTTTGACGATGTTGGCGCGTTCGGCGTCCTCCGCCGTCTTTTTCAATTGCAGCTGATAGTCGCGTTCGCGTTCCTTCTCCGCCGTCACGTCCTGCGTCACCATCAGCACCGATTCGAGCCTGCCGCGGCGGTCGTAGTTCTGCGGCAGCGTCGTCATCAGGTACACCTTTTCCTTCGGGTCGCGGAAATCCGGCGCAACGTTTTGAGCCGCTTGCATCTGCACCACTTCGTTCATGCTCCACGTGCGGTCCATCTTCATCAGCTGCTCCATCGGGTGCTTGATGATGCGCACCGTGCCGCGCTGGACGTTAACAAGGAACGTGAAGCAGTAGATTTCGCTGATGGCGCTGATAATCCGCGCCTGCTCGCTGTTTTTCTCCAGTGCGCGGCGGGACTGCTGCGCGCGCAGCCACGCGAAGCAAAGCCAGATTCCCATGTAAATCAGCGTGCCGTAGAGGAGAATGGTGTTGCGGGAATTGTAGACGGCAAGATCCGGGAACATGGCGTACACCGAGTAGTTCTCAAACGCCGTGCGCTTGCCCGACCACGCCGTCATACCGTCAACAATGTGCAGCCGCCCCGATTCGTCCCACTGCGCATGGGGGATGCTGCCTTCCTCGATTTTTTTTACGTCGTGCCCGACGATTTCGGCGCTGTTGGAAGCAATGATGGTTTTGCCGTCCGACACGGTGACCGTGCCGTTCATTGCAAACGTGAAGCCGCTGAAGAGTGTCTCCAGCTTCATGTCGCTCGCGTCCTCTTCCTCGCGCTCGGCGTATGCCACCACAAGGCCCGGCGCGTCCTCGCGCGCGACGGCGGCGAAATCCACCGTGCGACTGCCCACCTGCGTCCGCGTCATGTATGCCTTTACGGGGTAATCCACAATCTCCCGCACCGTCGGCTTTTGCAGCATTGAATGCAGCGCCGCCGCTGTGTCGCCGTCAATCGTCGTTTGGACGACGGCATTCATGTCCGCATCAAGGATGACGATGCCCGTCAGCCGCTGCGCATAGGCGTACTGGTCAAGCTGTTCGTTCGTTATCACCCCTGCTTCCGCGATGCGGGTGGCAAGCTCCGCCGTTTTGTCCAGCAGGCGGATTTCGCTCTTGGCGCGTTCGTTCGACATGGCTTTAAATACTGTTCGAGCCGCGCCACCGCAAAGTCAAGCGTTGCATCCATTGCATTCCAGACATTGCGTGTATCATGCCACGTCAGCACCACAAAGGATGTGACAAGCATTACCAGATACAGTGTCAGCGGCATCCAGAGCATGCTGATGAAGCCTCGCCGCTTATGAGAGGTTTCCTGTTTCATTTGCTTTCGATTCCTCCCATGCGGACGGTGCCGTTGATGCCGTATGCCGTCAAAATCTCCGCCATCGTGCCGTCCGCCGCCATTTCAGCCAGCGTCTGCTCCAGCTGCCGCGCCAGTTCCTCGTGCGTCCCCTTCTGGAACGCGACGCCGAGTTCCGCCGTGCCCAGCAGGGTTTCCAGCTTCCGGTAGCGCCCTCCATTCTCCGCAAGGAAGATGTTCAGCACGCACTCATGCCCGACAATCGTGTCCGCGTAGCCCTTGCGCATGACGGCGAACACCTCCTCCATCGACGAGAAGCTGTACACCGTTTTGACCTTCGGGATGCCCGGCTGATCCTGCCGAATCAGCAGATATTCCGCCCAGCTCGTCGCCTGAACCGCCGCGCGGCAGCCCGCCAAATCAGCCAAATCCGCATAGGCGCTGTCCGCGCGCACCACCGCCACCAGACGGCTGAACAGGTTGAGTCGCGCCCATGTGTACTTGTCCTCGCAATTGTTCATCATGAACCCGCTCCACAGGCAGTCCACCGTGCCGTCTGCCAGCGCTTCGTCCTTATCCTCCCACGCCACATGGCGGAAGACAGGCGCATACCCCATGCGCCGGAAGGCTTCGTGCGCCATTTCAACATCCACGCCCTGCGGCGAGCCATCCACGTTGTAGTAGCTGTACGGCTGATATTCGTCGCTGCCGATGATTATTTTCGGCAGATTCTCCCCTTCCTCCGCCCGCGCCGACGGCAGGAAGAGCAGCGCAAACAGGAGAAGCAGCGGACTGCTCCTCCCGATAAACCGACCAAGATTCCACTTCTGTTCACGCATGTTTTTTGTCCTTATGCCAGCTGCCGCACGGCGTCCAGCACAATCTGCTGCTGCTGCGTCACGGCTTCGTAGAGGGCAGTGTCCGTCAATGGTTTGCCCCCGCGCATCTCTTCCGTCAGCGCGAACGCGGCGCGGTACAGCCCGTCAAAGCCGAGGTTCTGCGCCACGCCCTTGAGCGTGTGCGACGCGCGGAACGCCGTTTCCCAGTCCTGCGCTTTCACCGCTTCGGTCAGCTGGGCGTAGGTTTTGTCGTCGGCATACTTCTTCACAAAGCGCAGCACCATCGACTCCTTGGGGATTCTGTTCAGGGTTGCGTCGTAATCGCCGCCGACTGCGGCATAAAACTCCTTGAGCGTCATGTGCATTTCCTTTCTTTTGCGTCCAACAGCAAAAAATGCCGTATAATAGAAAATATTCATCCGAATGCGGAATTCCACTTTCCATTATACGGCGACAATGGGGATTGTCAAGCGGGTTACATTCATTGCAGCCGAACTTGCAACCGTTGTCTTGCGAATATTACGTTTTGGGGCGATAGACACCTGTTTTCACATTGTTGATGGTTCTGTCGAGTGCTTTCATCAACCCCCATTCATCGCCACCGACTTGGCGAATGAACGGGCGCATCTTTTCGCCCAGTTCGAGTGCCTCTTCCTCGCGCCCCATCTGCGCAAGCACGCGAATCTGCATCATTTCGATTTCTTTTGCGCAGGCTTCCCCTTCACACTCACGCACAATCGGGATTAGCTTCTGCATTTCTTCATACGCTTTTTCGTTTTCTCTCCGCTCCATTAAAACGGAGATGTACGCCATTTTGTAGCTGCTGCATATCACACTTTTCTCGCCAAAAAGCTCCTTCACTTTGGCAAGCGCTTCGATGATGACATCCTGCACCTCCAGCAGATGCCCCATTTCCTTTTTCAGCTGCAAATAATTATGCAGCGTCGTATAATACGTTCCTGTGTCCTTTTCGCTCAATTCAAGCGCACGCTGGGCATAGGAAAGTGCCTTGTCGTATTCCCCGAGATCATGAAAAACATTCTCGATCCCCGAATAGAAGGAATACGGCAGACCATCGACATCCTTCGTTTTTTCTTCCAGCAGCTTTGCCAGCGCCTTGATTCTTTCTTCAGGGATGCCGACCAGTCCCATTGCGTACAGCATATGGGGCAGCGTCCCCGCCGCTTCCTTCACGCGCTTCGGTTCGTCCAGCGCCTGCGTATAATAAGAAACTGCCGCTTCCAGCTCTTCGGGCGAAAACGCGTCCATGTTCATCAGCGCAAGCACGGTTTTTTGCGCGCGCATCTTCGCGGTATCGGGGTGATTCGGCGGAATCAGCTCGCCAATTCTGGCAATAAATTTGCTGACGTTTTCCTGCCCAAGCATCTGCCCGGCAGAGGCGCCGATTGTCAGCAGGAACTCCACGTCATCCTCGCGGCTTGCTGCAAGGTTCTCCATCACTTCCTTGCTGTCTTGCTCCAGATCGCCGCCAAAGATGTCATCCAGCGCCAAGCCCAAGCATCCACTCAGGAAGCGCCCGCGCTGCGTTTTTTCGCATTCATCTTTTTTCTTCAGCCGCCACTGTTTCAGCCGCGCGACAGGAATTTTTTCGCAGCTGTCATGCCGGACGTAAAAAATCGCCACAATCACGCTGCTCATCATTTCCACGGGCGCATCGGCAAATTCCGAAATGGTGCACAGTGCCAGCGGCATCACCGACATCATCCGAACATCATTCGCGTTCCAGCAGCCCTTGCACTCCTCGAACACCTCCGCCAGCCTCGGCACCTTCTCCATCGGCGGCAGCAGCGGCCGGAAGCTCTCCGCCAGCACGGGGTGCATCGCGTATCCGCGCCAGTTCGACGCAAGCAGGCCGTAATCCGCCGCGGTTTCGAGCGCGGAGAGCAGCTCATCCTCCGTGCCGAAGTCGCGCAGGAGGGTCAGCGCGTCCCGCACCGGGATTGTCCACGCCGGAAACGTGGCGAAAACCGCCAGCACCTGCCTTTCGCGGTCGGTCAGCGCGTCGGAGGACACCATCTGGGCGATTCTCTGCGCAATCGCGCTGAATTTGCCGCCCGCCAGCCGCAGTCCCTCCGGGCTGATGCGGTCAAGCTCTTCCAGCAGCTGCGCCATCGTCCAGCGCTTCATCTTCGCCAGATGTGCCAGCAGGATAATCGCCAGCGGATGCCCCGCCACGCGCGAAAGCACCTGATGCAGCGCCTCCGTTTCCTCGCTGCCCATGCCCTGCAAGTACGGGTCGTGCTGGACAAACAGCGCCCTGCTCGCTTCCTCCGACAGCAGCGGCACGGCGATATTCCGGAAGCCCTCGCCCAGCGGGAAGCGCGTCGTCACCAGCACATCGCAGCCCCAATGCTCTATCTCGCGCAGCCCCTCGTCCGCTTCCGGCGGCATATCCACACTGTCAATCAGCAGCAGCGTCCGCCCCTGATAGGGCGCTTCCAGCTTCTCGCGCACTGTTGAGAGCACGTTCTCCTCCGCCACGCCGTCCAAGCCGTCAAACGCCATGCGCAGGCTCGCCGTCAGACTTTTTTCGTACTGCACCCACGCCATGCGGCTGAACAGCTCTTCCTTCGCCAGCAGCGCCAGCGCTTGACGGGTCATTTCCGTTTTGCCGATGCCGCCCATGCCCGTCACGGCGATTTTGCCGCCCTGCCGAATCGCGTCCGTCAATTGCGGCAGGCACGAAGCCGCATCCATGACGTATTCATCCTTTGATAACCCCTGACGGCACAATTCGCAGTTGCGCCCCGTCATCGACAGCGGCACGCGCCGCCCGAACGTGACGTGCGACGAAAGCAGATACAGCGCCTGCGCCGAGTGCTCCTGCGCCTGGCAGAAGTCCAGCAGCTCGCGGCTGCCCATTTCCGGCCCGTAGAACGCCAGCAGCACCAGCCACGAGAGCGTCAGCATGTCCACAAACGTGCGCGGCAGCGTCTCCCGCGATTTCTGCAGGTTCTCAAACACCTGCTCGTGCTCCGGCTTCATGCACTCCTCGTTTTCCATCATCATGCGCACAAAGTCGGGCAGGGCGCGCGTGAGGGCATCGGGGTCATAGTGCGCGCTGCGCAGGAAATCCTGCACCTGCTGGCTCAGGCGAATCAGCGTCTCCCCGGACAGCAGTGCGTTCATCTCCTGCTGCAATTTGGGCGGAAGCGGCTGCACGCCCGTGCGGTTCATCATGTCGCTCAGCCGCCGCGAGCGCTGCGTACCTCCAAAGAGCGACGCGTGCCATTCCGGCGGAATGATTCCGTCGAGCACTTGCGCCCAGAACTTCACCAGCGTCAAGCCCTTGCGCTCCGCCACCGGAATCACCCCATGCGGATACAGCCCCGGCAGATTGTCCGTCAAAAAGCGATAGACGTTTTTCGGGGTCAGTACTTCCTTTGTGTTTGCACCGCTTTCCATTTTCCAATTCCACTCCCTCAACCTGATACGATTTCCGAATGAAAACAAGCCAAAATACGCTGCGGATTTTTTCATCTGGCTGCCGCGAAGTGGAATGCGCGGACGTCAAAGGGAAAACGTGCAGGCTGATGGCTCCTGTTGATTCAGAAATCGTATGAATTTACCTGTTTAATTATAGCGATTTTCGGAAAGGATTGTCAAGTGTTTTTTCCATATTTGGCTATCATTTTCCTATTTTTTTCGGCAACAAAAAACTCCGGGACGCAATGCCCGGAGAAAAAAATGACAGCTTTTCACGCCGTTTCCAATTTGTTCTGATAATCGTATTATTTGGTTCTTCACGGAAGTTTGGGAGGGAAGCAGCTTGGGGCGCGTCTGCGGACGCGCAAAGTTAGGGGCAGGGACGCTTCGCTGCCTGCGGCTTTGTTGAGTGCATTTAAGATGATGGTCGCCCGCGGAACAGTTGGGGCGTTGCCCCAAACCCCACAAGGGACGCTGTCCCTTGACCCTGCAAGGGGCAATTGCCCCTTGACCCCTTTTCGCGATTGGGTTGGTCACACTTTCATGCTCCTTCCGCGTGCAGCTTTTGTGGCTTCGCCTAAGCCCTTGTTGGCTCCCCCAACTTTCCGTGAGAACCTATTATTTTCCACGCCATCCCCGCGTCAAAGCGGCACAAATTCTCCCGCCCTGCGGGATATGCATTTGCTCACTCGTAAGACACCGAGCGTTTCGACGCCGCGTCATCGGGGAAAATGACAATCAGCGTGCGTCCGCGCAGGAGGGCGATTTCCTCGCCACTTGCATCGTAGTAGACCGTGCGGGAGGTCATGCCGTCGCGCTTCCAATAGCCGGAAACGTGCTTGCCGCCAAGGAAGAAATCCGCATTGCCCTCCGCCGCTTCGCCGTTTTCGCCGATGACGTACATAATCGGCTCATTCTTGTTGTTGTGGTTGTAGTCCACACGCGTGAACTGCACAATCACGTTCTGGAAGGCAATGGCGCTGTCGTCCGAATCACGGTCGGCGTACCAGTTCGTCTTGCTCGTGCCCATGTAGCGCAGGTAGCCGTTCCACTCCTTGCGGTAGACAAGGCGCGAGTTGTAGAGCTTCGCGCTGTCCCCCCAGTTGATGTAGATGCGGGTGGCGCTGTCGCCATCGGGCGCATCGTCGGTGAAGCGGAAGGCGTGGTTCGGCGCGACGTGTTCTTCCGGCACGAGGCGGTTCATCGCGGCGACGTTTGCATCCACATCATAAGGGGATTTCGCGCCCGCGCGGCTGGTAAAGTAGCGCTTGAAGTTCGTGCCGCCCGTAATGCCGCTGAAGATAACGCTCCTCAGGTCCGCGCCGAGCCGCTTGATTTCCGCCTTCACGTCGCTCCCTTCCACCTCCTGCTGACCGTAGAACAGGAAGCCGCCGCCCCACTCCTCGCTCAGCCACACATGCCCGATGCGCGCCGAGCGCACGAAGCCGACCGAATCCGGGATCATATCGGAGAAAACGGCGGTGATGCGCGTTTCGTGGCTCCTTGTCAGCGGCGTTTCGTAGAGGATATCCGCACACGCCACGCCCCACGGCGCACGGTTGCCCACGCCGCCGCCATCATTGCCGATTTGCACCAGCATGGGCAGATAGCGCCCTGTCGCCGCCAGCCCCGCGTACCCCTCCGGCACATAGAGCTTGCTCAGCGTCCGCCCGGTCGTCGGGCTGATGCCGTCGGGCGTTTCATTCTCCCCCGCTTCCGTCAGGGGGATGTTTCGCGCTTCCTTCGGGTCAATGGTCGTTTCTGCCAGCGCCTGCGCCAGCAGAAGGCACAGCGCCGTCAACAACGCGGCGATTCGCTTCATTCCTTGCACCCCCGTTACTTCTTAATCGTCGTCACGCCGTCGTCGCAGCGGAAATACACTGTGTCCGGCTCCAGCGTCACGCCGTCCTTGGCGAACAGCTCATCCACCGTCAGCAGAATGTACCCCTGCTCGTAGAGCCATTCCGCCATCACTTTCGCGGTGTTTGGCGTGTTGTCCTTGATGTCGTGCATCAGCACAATATCGCCGTCGGTGAACTGCTTCTTCGTCTTGCTCATAATCAGCGACGTACTGCGCCCGCGCCAGTCGTAGGTATCCACCGACCACTGGATGTACGACCAGCCGACTTTCGCCTTGATCATCGCCGGATACACGCCGTAGGGCACGCGGTCATAGCGCGTCGGGATGCCGATGATGGAAATCAGCGCATTGTTGACCTTCTCCGGCATGGCGCGGAGGGTAGCGGCGCTGATTTTCCGCGCGTCGCCGTGCGTCCAGTTGTGGCTGGCGACGGCGTGACCCTCGTCGTGCGCGCGCTGCACCAAATCGGCGTAGGGCTTCATGTTCTTGCCAATCATGAAGAAAGTGCCGGGCGCGCCGACCTCCATCAGGCTGTTGAGGACTTTGGTGGAGTTGGTGCGCGTCGGGCCGTCGTCAAACGTCAGCGCGACGGTCTTATAATAGGAAAGATTGTCCGTCTCGATTTGCGCCTTTTCGGTCATGTACTCTCGGATGTCGGGGTAGAACAGCGTCGTCTCAATCAGCGTGTGATGCTCCGGATAGAACGCGTCCGCCGAGAGGTGAATGACCAGCGACATGCCGTGCAGCGTGAAGTCGAGATTCCGCAGCCCCTCGTCCGACAGCACCTGCGCAACGGCATCCGGGTCAGGCGTTTCATCCGGGAAATAGTAGTTGATTTGGGCTTTGAGCTTCTCGCGCAGCATCGTCCAGCCCTCGCTGCCTTCGGGGAAAATGTCCGTCAGCAGGATTCTTTCGCCGGTCGTCATGTCGAACGTGCGGCTGGTGAACTCCTGCGCAATCAGGTCGCGGTGGTAGGTCGTGCGCGCCTGCACGAGGAAGCTCATCCACGTCAGCCCCGTTTTGCTATGGCGGATTTCGACATCCAGCCGGCTATTCTTATCGCCGTTCGCTTTCCCTGCTTGGAGCGTCGGGGCGATTTTGTCCGCATACGCCTGCGCCAGCCCATTGATTTCGTCATCGACGCTCGTCAATGCGGTTTTGACCGACCACAGCCGGATGCCGCTCTTGTTGTTCTGCTTGGAATCGGTATACTTCGCCGTCACGCGGTGGCACGCCTGCATTCCGCCCTCCGCCGATGCGGATGCGGGCAGCATCGTCAGCAGAAGGATAGCGGCAAGCAGGCAGGCAATGTACTTCTTCATCATCGGAATGCTCCTTTCCAATGGGATGCGGGGGATTTTTCCCGTAGAAACTGCAAATTTCGCGCATTTTCGTGCGAAAAAAGGGGCAAACGCGCATCAATACTGCGTCGTGACCCCATCCAGGCAGCGCCAGTACGCCTGATTCGCTTCCAGCGTCACGCCGTCCTTGGCGAACAGCTCATCCACCGTCAGCAGCATGAAGCCGCGCTCCTCCAGCTTCGGGATGAACATCTCCGTCGCCTTGGCGGAGTTGATTTTCATGTCGTGCATGAGGATGATGCCGCCGTCCTTGGTGCTGGCGGCTATGGTGTTGGCGGTGCGGTAGGCATCGGGGCCCTGATCGCCGCCGCTCCAGTCCTGCGCTTCCGCCGTCCACTGAATCAGCGGCCAGCCGACGCCGTAGCTGCCCATGCGCTGCCACTGTCCACCGGGTGCGCGGGCGTACGCCGGGGCAATGCCGATGGCGGCGATATGCGCGCGGTTGACCTTGTCGTACATGGCGCGGAACTTGCCGCCCTGCTCCTGATTCGCGTACAGGTGCTCGTAGAAGTGCGTCGCAATCGCGTGCCCCTCGTCATGCTCCTGCCGCGCCAGATAGGCGAAGTCGCTGACGCGGCTGCCGACGAGGAAGAACGTCGCGCGCGCGCCGGTTTTCATCAGCGCATCCAGCACATGCGGCGTAATCCACTGGTTCGGGCCGTCGTCATACGTCAGCGCGCAGAAGCGGTACAGGCTCGCGTTATCCGTTTGCCGCTGCGCTTCTTCGGTCATGTACGCGCGAATCTGCGGGTAGTACAGCGTCGCCTGCATCAGCTGCGGATGATTTTCGTACACCGACGGCAGCGGAATGACCAGCGACATGCCATAGAGCATGAAATCCGCCTGACCGAGGTTGTCGCAGAGCGCCTCGACCGCCGCCGCCTCGGGCGTTTCGTCCGGATAATAGGCGCTTATCGTTTCCAGCACGGTCTGCGAAATCAGCGTCCACGCGGGCGAATCTGCCGGGAAAATGTCGGCAAGCGTGATTCGCTGCCCGGTCAGCATATCGTAGGTGCGCGTGGTGAACCGCACCTGCTGAATCTGCCGATGGTACTCCTGCCGCGCCTGCACCATGAAGCTCATCCAGCTCATTCCCGTCCGGCTGTGGAGGATGCGCACGGTGAGCGCGCTGTTCTGCGTGCGCTCCCTGCCCGGCTTTTGGAGCAGGGGCGACAGTTCCGCCGCGTAGTCATCCGCCAGCGCGTTCAGCTCGGCATCCACCGTGCCCAGCGCGGTTGTGATGTGCCACACGCTGATGGACGCGCCGCTTTGCGCAGTGGATTTCTGCTCGGTCATCGTCACCTGATGGCAGGGCTGAATCGGCGTGCCGTCCGTTTCGGCGGATGCGACCGTCACCATACACAACGAAAGAAGCAGGCAAATCCATCCCAGAAGCAGTCGCTTTTTTCCTTTTTTCATGGGCGGATGCCCTCCTTTCGCGCAGTGTTATACTATTTCCAGATAAGAATGCGCCAAGATGCGCCGCGAATTTTTCATTCTGGCTAACGTGAATGAAACGCAGCGTAGCAGCGCTACGCTAAGTGGAATGAACGGACGCCAGAATGGAAAAGGCGCAAGCAGATGGCGCAGGTGAATCTGGAAATCGTATTATCCCTCCGCGTCCGACAGCCCCGTCAAGCCCTCCTGCGTGCGCAGGTTGACGTAGCTGTTAAACACCTGCTCCACCTTCTGCGGGTTCTCCTCGACCACGAACGTCATGCCGCCGTCGTCCGTCGGCTCGATGCGCGTCACCAGCACCTGCTCCTCGCCGTCGAGGTTGTCCTCCATCTCCAGCAGCACGGCATATTCGATGTCGTCCAGCGGAATCACCGCGCCGAAGCGGAAGCGCATCACCGTGCCGTCAGGGGCGGTCAGTTCAATCAGCGGTTCGCCCATTTCTTCCAGTTTGCTGCCCTCGTCGTTATTCGTCATCGCCGCTGCCCTCGTTCACCAGCTGGAGAAACTTGTCGAACACCGCCTGCTGCACGGCCTCATCTTCCACCTGAATGTAGCTTTCCGTGCCGTCCTCTTCCTGCGCGACCTGCATGATGAACACCTCGCACTGCCTTTCCTCCGGCGCATCCGCCTCGGAGAGCGCAATGTACAGTTCACCCTCGTGCTCAATCGTCGCCAGATGCTGGAAGCGAATCGGCGCGCCCGTCTCGTCGTCAATCAGTTCAATGATGTTGTCCTGTTCTTCCATTTTCGCTGCCTCCTGTTGCTGCTGGTTGCGGCAGGTGTCCAGATACTGCTGCAAAATCACCGCCGCCGCTACCTTGTCCACATTGTGCTTGCGCTCCGCCCGGTGCATGTTGCCCTCAATGAGCGCGTTCGTCGCGGTCACGGTCGTCAGGCGTTCATCCTGATAGACGACCGAAAGCCCCGCTTTTTCCAGCTGTTCGCAAAACGCTTTGACCTTTTCGGACTGGAAGCCCGCCGTGCCGTCCATATTCAGCGGCCAGCCGGAAAGCACCTGCGTCGTGTCGTAGCGCTGGCAGATTTCCACCACCTTGCGCACGTCCGGCCCGTAGCCGACGCGGTAGATGGTGTCGATGGGTGTGGCAATCAGGCGCGACGCGTCCGAAACCGCCACGCCGATGCGCGCGTCGCCGATGTCCAGCGCGATAATCCGTTCGTTCATGTTTCTTTACTCCGCGTACTTTTCTGCGCCCTTGCCCGCCACCGCCAGGCACGGCTCGGCGGTCAGCACCTTGTGCGCCACGTCCATCACCATTTCCGGCGTCACGGCTTCGATGGCGGCAATCGTCTTTTGGTGGTCAGTCGGATGGCCGTTGAGCAGCGTCGAGCGTCCCATCGCCTGCATCCGGCTGCCGGAGCTTTCCAGCCCCATCAAATAGCCCGACCGAAGCTGCGTTTTGCTGTCGCGGAACTCCTTGTCCGTCATGCCGTCCTTCAGGAAACGCTTGAGTTCGCTGTCGATTTCCTCCAGCACCTTATCGCCGTTTTTCGGGCTGATGCCGGCGTAAATGCCGTATGTGCCGATGCCCTGATACGAGTTCGGGTAGGTGTAGATGGAGTACGCCATACCCAGCTCTTCGCGGATGCGCTGGAACAGCCGGGAGGACATCGCGCCGCCCAGCACGTTGTTCATCACCGCGACGGCATACACGTCGTCCGTGCCGTAAGCGAATCCCGGATAGCCAAGGCAGATGTGCAGCTGTTCCGTGTCCTTTTCCTTCACAATGCGCCGTCCGGTCAAAACCTGCTGTTTCGGCACAACGAGTGCGCTTTCGCCGCCCTGCCAAGTGCCGAAGTATTTTTCCATCAGCGCCTGCATCTGCGCGGGTTCATAGTTGCCCGCCAGCGCCACTACCGTTTCTCTCGGCAGGTAGTGCTTGTTCTTATAGTCCATCAAGTTGGCGCGGGTGTACGCCGCGACCTGTTCCGCCGGCCCCAGAATCGGCTGCCCCAGCGACTGCGTGCCAAACTGCGCCTTTGCCAGCAGGTCATGCACCAAATCTTCGGGCGAATCCTCGTCCATCGAGATTTCTTCCAGCACAACGCCGCGTTCCTTGTCCAGCTCCTTCTCGTCCATCGTCGCGTTCATCACCATGTCGGCGATGATGTCGATGGCGAGTTCAATGTCCTCGTCGATGACCTTGGCGTAGCAGCATGTGCAGTCCTTGCCCGTGAAGGCGTTCAGCTGCCCGCCGACCGCGTCCATTTCCTCGGCAATCTGCCGGACGGTGCGCTTCGTCGTTCCCTTGAAAATCATGTGCTCAATGAAGTGGGAGAGTCCGTTTTCTTCCGGCGTTTCCATCATCGAACCCACATGCATCCACGCGCCGATGGACACCGACCGCAGATGCGGCAGGCGTTCCCCCAGCACACGCAGGCCATTGGGCAGCACCCATTCATCACGCATACATTCATCAGCTCCCGCTACGTTTTTCAGTATGCTATCCATTTGATTCCTTTCTGATGCACAATTGCATCGTTTCGTACGATTCCCCTGAAAAAGCAGAAAATTCGCAAAAGCCCGGTGCAATCGCAGGGACTTTTGCGAATTTCTTCATATTATTTCATTCTGATTCCGCATAAAGGGTCATCCCTCTAAATTTAACTTTCGATAAAGTTCAAGTAAGAGAGTGTGCATCCGAAGGGGTCAAGGGGGCGATCGGAAAGCCCCCTTGCGCGCCCGCAGGCGCGTCTCCCTGCAACAAAAGCGACCTTTTATGCAGAAAATTCAACCAAATCAGCAATCAACCACCGAAAGGTTGTCGGAAACGCAATTAGTTCCGACCATCCCGACGCGGAGGACGCGCACGGAAGCCTTCCGCACGACGCGGGGCAGCTGCGGCGGTGTTGTCGTAGGTGATGTCGTTGCGCACGAGGTTCACACGACCCTGCGCGTCGATTTCCGCGACCTTCACTTCCAGCGTGTCGCCAATCTTCACGACGTCCTCGACCTTCTCCACGCGGTGGTTCGCCAGCTTGGAGATGTGAATCATGCCGTCCTTGCCGGGCAGCAGCTCGACAAACGCGCCGAAGTTCATGATGCGCACGACCTTGCCCGTGTACACCTCGCCGACCTCGATGTCCTTCGCGATGCCCTCGATGATGCGGCGCGCCTTGTCGGCTGCTTCCGCGTCGGGGGTGGAGATGAACACGCGGCCGTCGTCCTCGATGTCAATCTTCACGCCGGTTTCGGCAATAATCTTGTTGATCATCTTGCCGCCGGGTCCGATAACCTCGCGAATCTTCTCCGGATTGATGGTGAAGCGGACAATCTTGGGCGCGTACTTGCTCAGTTCCTTGCGCGGCTCGCCGATGCAGCTGAGCATCTTTTCGAGGATGAACAGGCGGCCCTTGAGCGCCTGCGCCAGCGCGGTTTCGAGAATCGTGCGGTCAATGCCCGCAATCTTGATGTCCATCTGGATGGCGGTGATGCCGTTCATGGAACCAGCGACCTTGAAGTCCATGTCGCCCAGGAAGTCTTCCAGGCCCTGAATGTCGGTCAGGACAGCCACCTTGCCGGACTCCACGTCCTTAATCAAGCCCATCGCAACGCCCGCGACCGGCGCGTGAATCGGCACGCCCGCGTCCATCAAGGACAGGGTGGAACCGCACACGGACGCCATGGAGGACGAGCCGTTGGAGGACAGGATTTCGCTCACCAAGCGCATTGCGTAGGGGAACTCTTCCTCAGAGGGGATGACGGGCAGCAGTGCGCGCTCCGCCAGTGCGCCGTGGCCAATTTCGCGGCGACCGGGGCTCTTGAGGCGCCCCGCTTCGCCCGTGGCGTACGGCGGCATATTGTAGTGGTGGATGTAGCGCTTGAAGTCCTCGCTGGACAGGCCGTCCAGCACCTGACCCTCGCTGGTAGAGCCCAGCGTGGTCACGGTCAGCGCCTGCGTCTGACCACGGGTGAACACGGCAGAGCCATGCACGCGCGGCAGCACGCCCACTTCGCACCAAATCGGGCGGATTTCCGTCACGCCGCGGCCGTCGGGACGAATGCCCTGCTCGATAATCTTCTTGCGCATGACTTCCTTGTTCAGGTAGTACAGCGCATCGGCGATTTCGGCTTCGCGCTCCGGGAACTGCTCCGCCAGCGCTTCGATGGTTTCCTGCTTGACCTGCGCTTCACGCGCCTGACGCTCCTGACGGTTGAAGGTGTCGAACACCCACACGCACTTGTCGTAGGCGAATTCGCGCACGGCCTGCTTCACGTCGTCGCCAGTCACGTTCAGCGGCACTTCGACCTTTTCCTTGCCGATTTCCGCCACAATCTTGTCCTGGAACTCGACGAGCTTCTTGATATACTCATGACCGAACATGATGGCGTCGAGCATCGCCGTTTCGCTGACCTCGTTCGCGCCCGCTTCCACCATCATGATGGCGTCCTTCGTGCCGGCGAGGTAAACGTGCATATCGCTCTTTGCGCGCTGCTCTTCATCGGGGTTGATGACGTACTGCCCGTCTACGCGGCCGACAACCACCGCGCCCGTCGGGCCGTTCCACGGAATTTCGCTGACCGCCAGCGCGATGGACGAACCGATCATCGCGGGGATTTCCGGCGGCACATCCTGCTCAACGCTCAGCACGGTCACAACAACCTGCACATCGTTGCGCATCCCCTTGTTGAACAGGGGGCGCAGCGGGCGGTCGATCAGGCGGCAGGTCAGGGTCGCCTTTTCGGTCGGACGGCCTTCACGCTTGATGAAGCCGCCGGGAATCTTGCCCACGGAGTACTGCTTTTCCTCCACGTCCACAGCCAGCGGGAAGAAGTCCACGCCGGGACGGGGGGTCGGCGCCATCGTCGCGTTCACCATCACGACGGTATCGCCCAGATGCACCCAGACGGAGCCAGCCGCCTGTTCGCAGTATTTGCCGAATTCCAGCGTCAGCTCGCGGCCCGCCAGATCCATGCTGTACTTTTTGCTTTCCATTGAGAATCTCCTTATACTCAGTCGTAGGAAGGCGGATGGCTGCCTTCCTGAACCGCCCGGAGATGCTATCATATGAAAACCCCCTGAATCAGGCGATTCGGGATTTTCAAGGGATAACATCTCCAGACCCTGCCCATGTTCTGCGCCGCCTTGCCGCAAAAAGCCGCCGTGAGGAGGAATGCACAGGGGGATTCTCCCCTGCCGCGTGTCTCCAGACGGCGGCTCTTGCGCGCAAAGCCGCCGAGTTCTGCGATAATTACTTACGCAGGTTCAGCTTAGCGATCAGCGCACGATAACGCTCGATGTCGGTCTTCTTCAGGTACTCCAGCAGACCACGGCGACGGCCGACCATCAGCAGCAGACCACGGTTGGAGTGGTGGTCGTTGCGGTTGGTCTTCAGGTGCTCGTTCAGGTGGTTGATGCGGTCGGTCAGCAGGGCAATCTGCACTTCGGGAGAACCGGTGTCGCCTTCATGCTGGGCGTAGGTGGCAATGATTTCGCTCTTGGTCATGGAATTTCATCCTCCAAATTTTTATTTCGGGCAATGCCCGTGGGCAATCGCCTGTTCACGCAGTGCGCCGTCGGAGTCTTCGGTCGTCCGCGCAAACGGTTCGCAGACCCATCCATTATTGTATCAGATTTTTTCCCGTTTGTAAATGGTTAATTCGCGCCTTTCGGGAAAATTTCAGGCAATTTGCTGGGAAAATTAGTACGCTTTCGCGAAATACATGACCTTCTTCGCCTTTTTGCCGCAGCAGACGCAGGTATCGCCGAACCATTCCTTTTCCTGGTCAAAGGGCATATTGCGGGAGGAGGCGTTGAATTTCTCCTTGATTTCGTCCTCGCACGCGCGTTCGCCGCACCACATGGCCTTCGCGAAGCCATTTTCGACGGCAGCGCCCAGCTCCTCCATGTTGTGGACGACGTGGGTCTTTTCGTCGCGGAACTTCTTCGCCTGGTCAAAGAGCGTCTGCTGAATGTCGTCCAGCAGCGCCTTCAATTCGTCCGCCAGATTTTCCAGCGGCAGCGTCACCTTTTCGCACAGGTCGCGGCGGAACACGGTCACGACGCCGTTTTCGAGGTCGCGCGGGCCGACTTCCAGCCGCACCGGCACGCCCTTCATCTCCCAGTCGTTGAACTTGTAGCCTGCGGACACCGTGTCGCGGTCGTCGAGCTTGACGCGAATGTCCGCCGCCTTCAATTCCTCAAGCAGCTTCTCGCACGCCTCCATCACGCCCGGCTTGTGCGCCGCAATCGGCAGGATGACCGCCTGAATCGGGGCCACGCGTGGGGGCAGACGCAGACCGCGCTCGTCGCCGTGGGTCATGATAATCGCGCCAATCAGGCGGGTCGATACGCCCCAGCTCGTTTCCTCGGCGTAAGTCAGCTTGCCTTCCTTGTTCTGGAACTGAATGCCGTACGCCTCGGCGAAATTCGTGCCGAAGTTGTGGCTCGTGCCTGCCTGCAGCGCCTTGCCGTCCTGCATCATGGCTTCCATGGAGTACGTCGCGCGCGCACCAGCGAACTTTTCCTTCTCCGACTTCTGCCCGACATACACCGGCAGCGCCATCACGTTTTCCGCCACTTCCTGATAGACGTGCAGCATCTGCATCGTTTCTTCCTGCGCTTCCTCGGCGGTCGCGTGGATGGTGTGACCCTCCTGCCAGAGGAATTCGCTCGTGCGCAGGAACGGGCGGGTCGCCTTCTCCCAGCGCATGACGGAGCACCACTGGTTGTACTTCATCGGCAGGTCACGCCACGTCTGCACCCACTTGGCGTACATCGTGCAGAAGATGGTTTCGGAGGTCGGGCGCACTGCCAGACGCTCCTGCAATTTTTCCGTGCCGCCCTGCGTCACCCACGCCACTTCCGGCGCGAAGCCTTCCACATGCTCCGCCTCCTTCAGCAGCAGCGATTCCGGAATCAGCATCGGGAAATACACATTTTGATGACCCGTTTCCTTGAAGCGCTTGTCCATTTCCGCCTGAATGCGCTCCCAAATCGCGTAGCCGTAGGGGCGCACGATCATGCAGCCGCGCACGGGCGCGTAGTCGCACAATTCCGTCTTGAGGATAACGTCGGTGTACCACTGGGAGAAATCCTCGTCGCGGGGGGTGATGTGGGTGACAAATTCCTGTTTCTTTTCCTTGGCCATGATTTTTTCCCTCCATATTGATGAATCCGAGGCGAAAGAAAAAGCCTCCGCCTCTGCTATGCTTGCAGGGACGAAGGCATTGCTGACTTGCATTGCTTCGCGGTACCACCCGGCTTAGGGCAAAGGCGGATGTTCCCCCTTGTCCTCTCTCTTGCGTCCGCTCTCGGAGACGAACCGGCGGGGATTAGCCGCAGCTCCCGGTCGGGATGACGCGCCCGCTCCCCATGCGCCTTCCACCGCCGCGCACTCGCTTTCCGGGACGTTCCTCGCGTCAGAACCGTTCATTGCTCTGCTGTGATTATACACCACGCCCGCCGCAAATGCAAGCACTCCGCGCAAATTATTTCCGCACCAGCACACTCATTCCGAATTATTTCTTTCCCCACAGCGGCCGCGGATACTCGCCTTCCTCCGCCTTGCGCAGCATCGCCTTGGCGACGACTGCCCTGTCCTCGTGGTAGGTCACGCCGTACCAGCGATCGGGGCAGGTCAGCACGCGCGCCGTCGCCCGATGGCGGTCAAGCTGGCGGCTGACGGCGGTCGGCAGGTAATACTCCGCCTTCATCGGGTTGTTCTCCATCGCCTCGTTCAGGAAGGGCACGAAGCCCTCCGCCAGCGCATCCAGAAAATCCGGCGTAAAGCCCCAGCAGTTCATGCTGACGGTCGTATCGTCCGGCAGGCGGCGGTACATTTCGCCATCCTCCGTGAACAGCGGGCCGTCGCAGCTGGCGATAATGTGCGTGCGCTCGCGCACCTCCTTCAGGAAGCCAAACTCGTTGACCGTGCACACGCCGCGCGACACATAGCCGTTCTCCGTCAGCGTATTCTTCAGCGCGTAGCCGACCATGAAGTACTCGCCGCGCTTGCCCCGCAGCGTCCGCAGGTACTCATACGCCAGCTTGAACGCGCCCGCGCCGTAGTAGTCGTCCGCGTTAATGACGAGGAACGGCGCATCGAGGAATTCGCGGCAGCACAGCACCGCGTGCCCCGTGCCCCACGGCTTCACGCGCCCTTCCGGGACGGAAAAGCCCTCCGGCAGCTTCTCCAATTGCTGGAAAGCATAGTTTGCTTCCATCCCCGCCGGCACGCGCGAACCGACCATCGCCTTGAAGGCGTCTTCAATTTCGTGCTTAATCAGGAACACGACGCGGCGGAAGCCCGCTTGGTACGCATCGTACAGGCTGTAATCGAGGATGACCTCGCCGTCCGGGCCGACCGGATCCAGCTGCTTCAGTCCCCCGTAGCGGCTGCCCATGCCCGCCGCCATCATCACCAAAATCGGTTCTTTCATGGCTGATTCCTCCTGCTGATGAGTTTTTCCTGCCGCCATTATAGCGCGAATCCGCAATTTTTACAATCTGCAAACGGAAAAAACGCGCTATCAGGTTGCGCAAACCAGAATTTTGTCGTATAATAGAAGCTGATTTAGAATGCAAGGAGGAACATTCCTCATGGACTTTTTGAAAACGCTTCTGGCGTATGTCGCGCTGACCGTCGCCTTCTCCGTTCAGGAGGGGCCGCTGCCGCAGGATGTCCCGACCCCGACGCCCCTGCCGCCGAACGTGACGGCATCCCCGATTCCCAACGCGCCCGCCGCGACCGACGTGCCGACCGCCACGCCGACGGCCTCGCCCATCCCCGAACCCACGATAACGCCCAACATGGGCTACAGGACCGTGCAGTGGCAAGACCGCGGCTCAGGCGTGCTG
>OLVO01001059.1_pt1 | contig 29516 bp, 23 predicted proteins | sample 1672571 | NCBI WGS metagenome assembly OLVO01 (sample SAMEA3136700, study PRJEB25190) | human gut metagenome | biome: human gut; feature: human-associated habitat; material: faeces | place: Austria | collected 2013
AAAAATCCCGGCATTACATAGTCAAAAATACTCCATAACTCGCTGAGTCTGTTTTCTACCGGAGTTCCGGTCAGTGCAGCCCGGAAGCCCGCCTGAATTATTTTTACAGAACGTGCGACCTGGGTATTATGATTCTTTATGTATTGTGCCTCATCTATAATTTCACATTCAAACAACTGATCTTCATAAAATTCCACATCTCTCCGAAGTAAATCGTAAGAAGTAATTAATACATCATATTCCTCTGCCTGTCTTACTTTTTCTTCCCTTTCCTGTGCATTTCCCGTTATCATCAGAGTATTCAGATCGGGTGCAAACCGCTCTATTTCAGACTTCCAGTTATATACCAGGGAAGCCGGGCAGATTACCAGCGACGGATGTTTTTTCTCATTTTCTTTAGTATTTTTCTTACAGTCAATCAACAGAGTGATTACCTGAAGTGTTTTTCCCAGTCCCATTTCATCTGCCAGAACCGCTCCGAAGCCACATTCTTTCAGTATTTTCATCCAGACAAATCCCTGCTCCTGATATGGTCTCAGCACACCTTTCATTTCTTCCGGAACTGTGGCTGACTCAAGGGCTGCATTCTTAACACGGCTGTCCAGTCTACGGAAAGAATCGTCATAATGCGTATCGAGATCATAGAGTTCATTCAGTCCGGATTCAACATACATGGAACGGTATTTCGGTATTTTTACCTTTCCTGTAAGAAATTCCTTTTTGGAAAGGTGCAGCGCCGTTTCCCCGGCATACAGCACAGCTGTGTCGCCGTGCCGGAGCGTGCCGTCCAAAAGGCAGGTTGCGAGCGCGTCCTCGACCTCCGTGCTGATGAGCCGCCGCAGCGGCCGCGCGCCGTACACGGCGTCGCAGCCCCGCTCTGCGAGTGACGCCGCACACTCCTCGCGGATCTCCAGCGTGATCCCCAGCGCCGCGGCGCGCGAACACGTCTGTGCAAGCAGACGCCGCGCGATCTCGGCGCTGTCCTCCTTTTGGAGCTGCCGGAAAACGATCGTTTCATCTACACGGTTCAGAAACTCCGGCCGGAACGTCCGCCTGAGTTCCGCCGTCACCGCGCTTTTCACCGCAGCAAAGCGCGCGTCGGCGCTTTCCCGTGCCTGCGGTGCAAAGCCGAGCGGCGTACCCGCCGCCGTGATGCTCTTTGCACCCACGTTCGACGTCATGATGACCGCTGTGTTGCGAAAGTCCACCTTCCGCCCCTGCGAATCCGTCACGACGCCGTCCTCTAAAATTTGCAGCAGGATATTCCACACGTCCTCGTGCGCCTTTTCGATCTCGTCGAAAAGCACAACGCTGTACGGCTTTCGCCGCACCTTTTCCGTCAGCTGCCCGCCTTCGTCGTAGCCGACGTAACCCGGCGGCGAGCCGATCAGGCGCGAAATGCTGTGCTTTTCCATATACTCGCTCATGTCGATGCGGATCATTGCCTCCTCGCTGCCGAACACCGCCTCGGCGAGCGCGCGGCTCAGCTCTGTTTTGCCCACGCCCGTCGGCCCGAGGAAGAGGAACGACCCGACCGGCCGCCGCGGATCTTTGACGCCGACTCTGCCCCGACGGACGGCGCGCGCCACAGCGCGCACCGCCTCGTCCTGCCCCACAACGCGCGCATGAAGCGTCGCCTCCAGCGCCAGCAGTCTTGCGCTCTCGCTCTCATTCAGCCGCGTGACGGGAATCCCCGTCCAGTTCGAGAGCACCGCCGCAATGTCCTCCGCCGTCACGCGAATTTTCATGTTTTTGGCTTCGCAGATCTGCTTTTTCCGCTCCGCTGCCGCCTGCGCGCGGAAGCTCTCCTCCGCATCGCGCAGGCCCGCTGCCTTTTCGTAATCCTGTGCGCTGATGGCCGCTTCCTTTTCCCGTGCAGCCGCGGCAGCCCGCTCTTCCATCTCCCGCAGCGCGGGGGAGGCGCTGCGCGCGCTCATGCGCACGCCCGCCGCCGCCTCATCGACAAGGTCGATGGCCTTATCCGGCAGAAAGCGGTCGGGCAGATAGCGCTTGGAAAGCGTCACCGCAGAAGAAAGCGCGCCGTCCTCGATCGCAAGGCCGTGGTGTGCTTCATATTTCGGCCGCAAGGCACGCAGGATGGCAAGCGTTTTTTTCTCGTCCGGTTCGCCCACCTGCACGCTCTGGAAGCGCCGCTCGAGCGCAGCGTCCTTTTCGATGAATTTACGGTACTCCGCAAGCGTTGTCGCTCCGATGACGCGGATCTCTCCGCGCCCGAGGGCGGGCTTTAGAATATTCGCCGCGTCCACCGCTCCCTCAGCGCTGCCCGCGCCGACGATGGTATGCAGCTCGTCGATGAAGAGGATCACATTGCCGTCGCGCCGCACCTCATCGAGCAGGACGCGGATGCGCTCTTCAAATTCGCCGCGGTACTTTGTCCCCGCCACCATGCCCGATAGGTCGAGCAGCAAAATGCGCTTATCCACCAGTTCCTCCGGCACATCGCCCGCGGCGATCCTTTCGGCAAGGCCCTCGGCGATGGCCGTTTTGCCCACCCCCGGCTCGCCGATGAGCACGGGGTTATTTTTCGTCCGCCGCGTTAAAATGCGCAGTGCACGGGCGATCTCCTCGTCCCGCCCGATCACGGGATCGAGCCTTCCCTCACGCGCCATAGCCGTTAAGTCGCGCGTGAACTCTGCAAGCGTTTTGCCGCTCTTGCCCTCGCTGCGGCTCGCGCGCACCTCGGGCAGCGGCGCCCTGCGCGGGGAAGCGCTCATCGCGCACAGTGTTTCACTGTACAGCTTTCGTGTGTCCACCCCGGAAAGGCGCAGCAAACGCACCGCCGTATTCGTGCTGTCGCGCAGGATACCGAGCAGCAAATGTCCCGCCTCGATCACGCCGCTGCCTGCACGCACAGCTTCTCCCACGGCAAGCTCCACCGCGCTGCGCGCGTGAGGCGTGAGCCCCTGTACCGTCGATTTCTCCGCCGTGCCGCGCCCGAGCTTTTCGATCATCTTTTCGCGCATTGCCTTCTCATAGACCCCCGATGCGTTCAGCGCGCGGCAGGCCGCGTCGCCCTCTTCGCGCAGCATCGCAAGGAGCAAATGCTCGCACCCCACGTATCCGTGCCCCAGTTCTCCCGCCGCCGCCTGCGCGCAGCGCAGCACCTGCTCGGCGCGCACGCTGAATTTCCGGTCGTTCATTTCTCCGCCTCCCAATGCGTTTTCGTCCTATCATTTTTAACCACTTTCCCCAAAAATAAACGCCGCAAACGACACAGAAAATTCAATATTTTCCTACATTCTGACTCTTGCATTTTCACATTGACATGCTATAATAACCTCATCAACTTATGGAGGTACTAATTATGGCTTACCAGATCAGCTCTGCCTGCGTCAGCTGCGGTGCTTGCGCAGACGCTTGCCCCGTCGGTGCTATTTCCCAGGGCGATTCCCAGTATCAGATCGACGCGAATGCCTGCCTCGATTGCGGCTCCTGCGCTGATACCTGCCCCAACGGCGCCATCTCTCAGGCCTAAGGCTCAAGAGTACTTAAAAAATAAGGACGCGCTTTCGCGCGTCCTTATTTTTATCATCGGAAAGGAGCACCGCATGGAACAGCGCGACGAACTCTGGCCGGACGGCCCCTGCTTTTACTACGATACCGCCCTCTTTCCGCCGGGAACGGACAGCTTTGCCCTCGCTTACTTTGCCCGCCCCGCGCGCGGCGACACGGTCTGCGACCTCGGCAGCGGCACAGGACTTCTCGGCACGCTCCTGCTTGCGCGCGAGGATTCCCTCATCATTGAAAATGTGGAGCTTTCCGCGCCCGCGGCAGCGCTCGCGCGCAAGAGCTTTTTGGAAAACGGCTGGGAGGGGCGCGCCGTTTTTCACACGGGCGACCTGCGCAACGCCTCCACCCTGCCGCTCCCCGGCAGCGTCGACTATGTGATCTCCAACCCGCCGTATTTTCCCGCCGGCAGCGGCAAAAGCGCCGACGGCGAAGCGCGCCGGACGGCGCGGGAGGAAGTATCCTGCACGCTTGAGGACGTGTGCGCCGCGGCAAAGCGCATTCTGCGCTATGGCGGGCGCTTTGCCCTTGTCCACCGCGCCGAACGGCTCACGGACGTTCTCTGCACCCTGCGTGCAAGCGGCATCGAGCCCAAGCGTCTTCGTTTTCTCGCCAAATCCGCGCACAGCGCCCCCTCGCTCCTGCTGGTCGAAGGAAAGCGCGGTGGAAAGAGCGGACTTATCCTTGAGCCGCCGCTTATCCCCGGTTCTGCGGAGTGGGATCGCGTTTATTTCCGCAAATAACGAAGAATGGGTCGTCCTTTCGGGCGACCCAACAGTTTTAGTATACTAAAGCGCATGATTAAATTCAAGCATTCTTTTGCATTTTTTGGATAATCAGCCACGCACACAATTTTTATCCTGTATCTTTATCCATTCCGCCACTTGATTTTCACCCCGATTCTTGCTATTCTTTAATCACAGAAAGGGTGAGACCAATGTACAAGTAAGTTCAGCAGTTAACCCGATCCCAATGGTTCCGATCATATCCATCGCGCAGCACTCTCTGATGTGTACCGTCATTCAGGTAAGACCACTGCAACAGCAGTGTTTGAGATAGCAGGAGTGGAAACCGGAGTAAGAGGTATTCGGCACCAGATCACGGAAGAAAGGAAGGAAGAAAACAGAATATGAGAGATCCCAATATTCATCATGACTGACCCTTGATCGTAGTTCAGTAATCGCGATCAAGGGTCAGTCATTTTTTGTTTTCTTCCACTTACCATAAAGATAGCAAGAAGCCCGCGCGAACGCGCGGGTGAATGGCAGCGGCGCAAGCGCTGCACGAGGCAAAAGAAGGGGTTCCCTCACATGAGAGAACCCTTTCTTTGCTTCACGTTGTGACCCCGCGGAAGGCTTCGATGCGATAGCTCCCGTCTGGGCGCACTTCCAGCGTCAACTCATCGTGCGTTCCTTCGCCGTCCCCATTCCACAACCGGATGTTGTCGCCGTACTGCTCGCCGCCCATCGGAATAAAGGATCCGGGGCCGAAATCGCTCGTAAACTCATAGAATGCGTCATACTGTGCGAGGTACGTCACACCATCCTGATTGCGCAGATCGTCCACCGTGATATCCGCCCACTGCGTCAAAAGCGCGGAAACGTCACTCTTGGGAATGCGCCGCACGGGGACCGCCCAGTCATCCGGCACCTTGAACCTCTCCGCATCCTCTATTCCCAGCGTGTCGAGCACAGCGTGGAATTCCTCCACGTCCGCGTCTCCCAGCGTGGTGCTGAGCGGACAGTACCGCAAAAATTCCGCAAGGTCGATATCGCGCGGATCGTCGTAATGCGAGGTGAAAAAGCAGCTCACCGGCGTCGAGGTCGTATAGCGGTACTCTCCCGTTGTCTCATCCGTCACATCGGCAGTGGAGGCAAACAACTCCTTAAATTCTTCGATCTGCGCCTCCGTCAGCGGCGCCCAATCATCCTCCGGTCCGCCGTCCGATTTGTCATCATTCGCTCCCGCGCAGCCAAACAGCGCCAGCGTGCACACGCAGGCGAGCAAAAAGGCAAATAATTTCTTCATCGTTTCTCCCCTTTTCATTTTCGCATCATTTGTTTTTTACTGCCGGCGCGCCAGCTTTGCTCTTATAGGCTATTCACCGTGCCGAGGAAGAGCGGCAGTCCGTCCACGCCGGTGATCATGAACGCAAACGGCCGGTTCAGATCCATCTCCACCACGGGGAGGTCTTCGGGCGCGGCGGATTGGGCGTCCGCCCTGACGGCTGTAAAGGCGGCGGCCTCGCAGCCCTTTTCGTCGATCTTGACGCGCGCGGCATGCTGCACCCGCATCACGGCGACGCTCTCGTCAAACTTCTCCTCGTCGATCAGAGGCGAAAAGTCCGATTTATCGAAGTCGAACACATCGGTGACACCCAGCGCCTTGAGCGCGTCCGTCAGTTCAAGATCGGAGCTGACGTCAAACTTCGGCACGCTCCAGATGAGCTTGCCGCTCGGCAGGCTCACCCCCATATCGTAGATCATCAATCCGCCGACGACGGTATCGTCCGCAAGAAGGCGTTCAAGTGTTGTCCCCTCGTCGGGCAGCAGGAAACGCATCGTCTGCCCGCCGCGAAAGCTCAGCTGCGCCACCGTAAAGTTTTCGCCGCGGCAGTAGTCGGCGCGATCCTGCGTGAGGTGCATGAAGTCAACCGTCTGCTGCGCGCCGTCCGCTGCGGTGAAGGTATCCTTTTTCGTCTCTTTCTCCCAGAATTCGTCGCGCCACTGGTCTTTGAAGTAGAGCGTTGACAAAAGCATCATCACCGTCTCAGGCTTTGTTTCGATGCTGCCCGAGGCGTCACGCAAAAGGCCGCCGGTATTCTCGTTGATCCACTCGGCGATGGCGCTGTCCGTCTTTTTCTCGCCCATCGGCGCAGAGAAGGTCGAGGCAAGGTACTGCTGCGCGAGCGTTTCAAGCGTTTCTTCGTTGTACGGCACGCCCTCCTTGAGCCAAATGGAGCTCGCCAGCTGTGTTCTTCCCGTCGAGGTCTCGCCGTAGAGGTTGCGCCAGATGTAGTTGCCCGCGCTCTGTGCCAGCTCCGTATCATCAAGGCCAAGGAGAGACAGGATCTGCGCGCGGCTCTCGCCGTCCGTTGTTTCGCTGAGCATGGCAAGCGCAAGATAGAGGTTCGCAGGAGAGAGCACGATATTGTCCTCAGCGGAGAGCAGCGCGCCCGCCGCCGCCCGCGTAAAGTGCAAAAACGCCGCGGGGTTGCCCGCCCCCTTGCTGCGCAGCGCCTTGAGCGCATCGTAATAGGCGTTGCTGCGCGCGTCCCAGTCCTCCCAGATCTTCTCCTGCGCTTTTTCGTAAGCGTCCGCGCCCATCTTGTCATAGTCGATGGTGCTGAACGCCTTGTCCAGTTCCTCCGTGCTCGGCATGGCGGGAAGCTCGGGATATTCGGCAAGCTTCACGGCAAGCTCCTGTAAATACTGCGCGGCAACAGGATCCTTCTTCGCGGTATCCTCCTCATCGTCCCGAATCGTTGTATCTCCCCCGCCGCAGGCGCAGAGGGAAAGCGTCATTGCCGCAGCCAGCAGCAAAGCAAAAACTCGTTTCATGTCGGGTGACCTCCGTTTCTTGATATCTGTTCTGTTAGACGGCGCGCGGGCAGAAAAAGTTCCCGCCCCCTCCAAAAATAGCGCACCGACCTTTTAGAAAACGGGCGAATGTGGTATACTTTCAAAAATATTTGCTTTTTCCTGTAACGCAGGGAGCAAAAAAGTTGTCTTTACGCCATGATGGCACTTGATAGACAGAAAGGAGCGCAGGCATGGACGATAAACAGATCGTCGAGCTTTACTGGCAGCGGAACGAGCAGGCCATCGCTGAGACCGCCGCAAAATATGAAACCTATTGCATGAAAATTTCGCAAAACATTTTATCTGACCGCGCCGACAGTGAGGAAAACGTGAACGACACCTACCTGCACACCTGGGAGGCCATTCCGCCGCAGCGTCCGGCGATCCTCTCCGCCTTTCTCGGCAGGATCGCGCGCAATCTGGCGCTCAACCGCTATAAGGCAAAAAGCGCGCAGAAGCGCCAGGGCGACGCCTTTGCCCTCTCGCTCGACGAGCTGAACGACTGCGCCGTTTCGCTGCCCGACCCGGAGAGCGAGACTGCCGCAGCAGAGCTTGGCGCGAGCATCAGCGCGTTTCTTCGCACACAGAGCGAGGAGGTGCGCAGTATGTTCGTTCTTCGCTACTTTTACTGCGAGTCGATCGAGGAGCTGTCCGCGCGCTTTCGCTGCGGCGAGAGCCGGATCAAAACCACACTTCTGCGCACGCGCAGAAAACTCAGGGAGCATCTGATCAAGGAGGGATACTGTGAAGCATGAAGGAATGGCGCGCGCCATGAGCAAGCTGGACGACGATCTCATCGCCTCAGCCTGCCAATACCGCGCAAAGCCGCACAAAACCTATCTGTTCCCGCGCATGCTGGCCGCGGCGGCCTGCCTTGTGCTCATTGCCACGGCAGCGCTTGTGATGCACCGCACGCCGGAAACAGATATTTACATCGACGGCACGGCGCTTTCCGCAGATCCCGTCCCCATCGATCAGCCAATGCCAATGGCACTCGACGGCCGCAGCACAGATGTGCAGACGCTGTGCCTGTCCCTCTCGTTTGAGAGCCGGACAGATGCGCCGCTGGAAGTCTCCGTCTCGGAAGGGGTTCTGGATTCCACCGCCGATTCTTCTCCGCGTGCGCTTTCCGCCCGCACCGTTTCCGCCGGAGAAATACTGCTCTGGACGATCGATCCCCCCGACGAGAGCGCGGTCTACACCCTCTATCTTGACGGAAAAGCCGCCGCCGTGCTGCGCTGCGACAGCGCCAACGGCTACTGGGTCGCCGAGCGGCCCTGAAGCAACCAAACAACACATACAATATTATTTTGGAGGTAAATTCCCATGAAAAAGTTTCTCACGCTGCTGCTCGCCGCAGCCATGACCCTTTCCCTTGCCGCCTGCGGCAGCAAGAACGACGGCAACGCCAACGGCGGCGATTCTCAGCCCGCCGACGCGCTTGCCCTGCTGAATACCGTCTGGTCGAGCTATGCCGACGACGATAAGTTTGCCGTTGTCGGCGGCGACTATGACGAGGCAAACATGACCGAGGACGCTCCCGGCCGCTTCGGTGTGGAGGACGGCGACACGCTCGACTCCATGCTCGGCTTCCCCGCCGCCGACGCGGACAAGCTGACCGACGCCGCGTCCCTCAGCCACATGATGAACGCCAACACCTTCACCGCCGGCGCTTTCCACGTCACGAACTCTTCTGACGTCGACACGGTTGTTTCCGACCTCAAGGACAATATCATGAACCGCCAGTGGATGTGCGGCTTCCCCGACAAGCTCGTTGTCCTCACGCTCGGCGACTATGTTGTCTCCTGCTTCGGCGCGGAGGAGCTGGTCGATGAGTTCAGCGAAAAGGTCACCGCCGCATTCTCCGGCGCTTCCGTCGTCTGCGATGAGGCCATCGCCTGATTTGATTTTTTGAAAGGCAGGAGGCGTCCATGCTCTTTTCCAGCGTTCCCTTTCTCTTTTATTTTCTGCCTGCGGCGCTGCTGCTCTACTTTCTGGTGCCGCGCAGGCTGAAAAACGCGGCGCTGCTGCTCGCAAGTCTTTTCTTCTACGCCTGGGGCGAGCCGAAATATGTCGTTTTGATGCTCGTCTCCATCGCGCAGGGATATCTCTTCGGCCTGCTCGTTGAAAAATACCGGGGGAGAAATGCGTCAAGGCTCTTTCTGTCGCTCTCGATCCTTGCGAGCCTTGGGCTTCTCGGCTATTTTAAGTACGCGGACTTTTTTCTCTCCAGCGTCAACGCCGCCACGGGACTTTCCCTGCCGCTTTTGAAGCTGAGCCTGCCCATCGGCATCAGCTTCTACACCTTCCAGGTGCTCAGCTATGTCATCGACGTTTATCGCGGCGACACGGCGGCACAGAGGAATTTCATCGACCTCGCCGCCTATGTTTCGCTCTTCCCCCAGCTCATCGCAGGTCCGATCGTACGTTACAGCGACGTTGCTTTGCAGCTCAGGGAGCGCACGCACAGCGTTTCCGCCGCGGCGGAAGGCGTACGCCGCTTCACGATCGGCTTTTGCAAAAAGATCCTGCTTGCCAACCAGTTCGGCGCGCTCGCAAGCGCCTATCAGCAGACACAGCAGGAAAGCGTTCTTTTCGTCTGGCTCTATGCGCTCGCGTTTTTGCTTCAGGTCTACTTTGACTTTTCCGGTTACAGCGACATGGCCATCGGCCTTGGCCGCATCTTAGGCTTCCGCTTTTCGGAGAATTTCAACTATCCCTATGTTTCGACCAGTATCACCGAGTTCTGGCGCCGGTGGCACATCTCGCTCGGCTCGTGGTTCCGCGACTACCTCTATATTCCGCTCGGCGGCAGCCGGAGAGGCAGGGCGCGCCAGCTGCTGAACATTTTCATCGTCTGGCTCGCAACAGGATTGTGGCACGGCGCCGCGTGGACGTTCGTCCTCTGGGGGCTGTGGTTTGCGATCCTGCTGCTCCTTGAAAAGCTCGTACTGCTGCCGATACTGGAAAAGCACCGCATCTTCGGCCACGTCTATACGCTCTTTTTCGTCACGCTCGGCTTCGTGCTCTTCGACGCAAGCACCGCTGCGCAGGCATTTTCGCGCATCGGCGCAATGCTCGGCGCAGGAGATCTGCCGCTCGTGAGCGCGCAGGCGGTCTATTATCTCAAGAGCTATGCGCCGCTGCTCGTGCTCGGTATGCTCTGCGCAACGCCGCTGCCGAAAAAGGCTGTAGCACTGCTGCGCGAGAAAAAGGGCGTGGCGCTCGCTCTCGATGTGCTCGAGCCGCTCTGCGTGCTGCTCCCGCTTTTGATCAGCACAGCCTTCTTAGTGGACGGATCGTTCAATCCGTTCCTCTACTTCCGCTTTTAAGGAGGAGACCGTATGAGCAAACAAGTAAAAGACCTCCTCACTCTCGGCGCCGCCGCGTTTCTGGTGCTGACGCTCTCACTGTGGGGCATCTTCAAAAGCGACGACGCCGTGTCGGAAAGCGAGCGCCGGCCGCTCAAGCAGTTTCCCGCGCTCAGCGCGCAGGAGGTGCTCTCCGGGCGCTTCCAGTCGAACTTTGAAAGCTACACGCTCGATCAGTTCCCGCTGCGCGATACCTTCCGCACGCTCAAGGCCCTGTCCGTCCGCTATCTCTTCGGGGAAAAGGACAACAACGGCATCTACATGGCCGACAGATACGCCGCCAAGCTCGACGACACGATCCGTGAAGATTCCCTCGACCATGCGGCCGACCGCTTCCGCTACGTGTACGAAACATACCTCAAGGACACGGGGGCAAACATCTATCTCTCCGTTATTCCCGACAAGAATTGCTTTCTCGCCGCCGAAAACGGCTATCCGGCGATGGATTACGACAGATTCTTTGCCCTGATGCGGGAAAAGGTCGATTTTGCGCAGTTCGTCGATCTGACGGACACGCTCTCGCTTGGATCCTACTACCGCACCGATCTCCACTGGCGGCAGGAAGCGCTTCTCCCCACGGCAAAGGCGTTGGCGGACGCGATGGGTGTCTCGCTCACCGAGGACTTTACCGAGATCACGCTTGATACGCCGTTTTACGGCGTTTACCGCGGGCAGTCGGCGCTGCCGATGGAGTCTGACAAGCTTGCATATCTCACGAACAGCGTGCTCGAAGGCTGCCGCGTGTACGACTATGAAAGCGGCGAATATCTGCCGGTCTACACGCTCGACAAGGCAGGCGGCAGCGACCCGTACGAGATTTTCCTCTCAGGGCCGAAGTCGCTGCTGCGCATCGAGAATCCGAACGCAAAGACGGAGCGCAAGCTCATTGTCTTTCGTGATTCCTTCGGCGCAAGCCTCATTCCGCTGCTCGCAGAAGGCTACCGTGAGATCACGCTGATCGACATTCGCTATCTCTCGCCCGCCTCGCTTGGAAGATTTGTCGATTTTGACGCGCAGGATGTGCTGTTTCTTTACAGCACAAGCGTGCTGAACGACAGTGCGACCATCAAATAAGTGCAAAACGGGACGTGTGCGCCGATTGCGGCGTACACGTCCCGTTTTCTGCTTCGATGGCAGGGGGAATTCCCCTGTCTGCTGAAAAACAAAGCACCCGCCCCTGCTTTTTCAGCATGGGCGGGTTCAGGTTAACTATAGCACAGCGGTATTTGGCGTGCAAGGCAAAGTTACCGCGCTTTTGTCATTTCGTTCACCCCGCACATTTCACCGTGGTAAAGCGCGGGAAAAGTTAGGAAAACAAGGTATTGACGCTGCTCGCCCCCGTGCAGTATCATTACTTATGATTTTTTGATTGGAAACAGGAGGTCTGGATCATGAGTGAAGCGATTCGCATTCCTGAGCTTTTCGGTTCTCTGGTGTTCAATGAACGCACGATGGAGCAGTATGTGCCGCAGAGCGCCATGGAAGTCTGGCGCGGCTGCCTGAAAAGCGGGCAGTCTCTTCCCCTTTCCGCGGCAAATGAGATTGCCGACGCGATGAAAACCTGGGCGCTGGAGCACGGCGCAACGCATTTCACGCACTGGTTCCAACCCCTCAGCGGCGTGACGGCGGAGAAGCATGACAGCTTCATCAACAATGCCGGCGGCGGCCGCATTATGATGGATTTCTCCGGCAAGGAGCTGGTGCGCGGCGAGCCCGACGCCTCCTCCTTCCCCAACGGCGGCCTGCGCGCGACGTTTGAAGCGCGCGGTTACAGCGCCTGGGATCCGACGGCCTTCGCCTTCATCAAGGACGGCAGCCTCTGCATCCCCACGGTGTTCTGCTCTTACAGCGGTCAGGCGCTTGACAAAAAGACGCCGCTGCTGCGCTCCATCGTCGCGGTCAACCGCGCAACGGTGCGCGTGCTGAAGCTTTTCGGCGACAACGCCGAAAAGGTCACGCCGCAGATCGGTGCGGAGCAGGAATACTTCCTCATCGACCGCGAGCTGTACTTAAAGCGCATGGATCTGCGCCTGTGCGGGCGCACGCTCTTCGGTGCAAAGCCCCCCAAGGGGCAGGAGCTGGACGACCACTACTTCGGCGCGTTCCGTCCCCGCGTAAGCGCTTACATGCAGGAGCTCGATGAAGAGCTGTGGAAGCTCGGCGTGCTCTCCAAAACCAAGCACAATGAGGTCGCGCCCGGCCAGCACGAGATGGCGCCCATCTACACCGATGCCAACACCGCGAGCGACCAGAATCAGCTCGTCATGGAAACGATGAAAAAGGTCGCCGAGCGCCATGACCTTGTCTGTCTGCTGCACGAAAAGCCCTTCGCCGGCGTGAACGGCTCGGGCAAGCACGTCAACTGGTCTCTTTCGACCGATACGGGCAAGAATCTCTTCTCCCCCGGCAAGACCCCCAGCCAGAACGCGCTGTTCCTGCTGCTGCTCGCCGCCTTTCTCAAGGGCGTGGACGACTATCAGGAGCTGCTGCGCTGCTCGGTCGCCTTTGCGGGCAACGACCACCGCCTCGGCGCGCAGGAAGCGCCGCCGGCCATCATCTCGGTCTTTCTCGGCACGGATCTTGAGGGTATCATCGATGCCATCGTCGGCGACAACAACTATACCGCGCCCGAGCACAAGTCTCTGCGCATCGGTGTAGACGTGCTGCCCTCCATTCCGCAGGACACCACCGACCGCAATCGCACCTCCCCGCTCGCGTTCACGGGCAACAAGTTCGAGTTCCGCATGCCCGGCTCCTCGCAGTCCATCGCAGGCCCGATCACGATCCTCAACGCGATCATGGCCGATGAGCTGGATCAGTTCTACGAAACGCTCAAGGACGCAAGCGACTTTACCGCTGCGCTCCACAAACTCATTCGAGACACGTTCTCCGCCCACCGCCGCATCATCTTCAGCGGCAACGGCTATGAGGACGCCTGGATCCGCGAAGCGGAAAAGCGCGGCCTTGCCAACCTGCGCAACACGGCCGAGGCGCTGCCGACCTATCTTCTGCCGAAAAACATCGAAATGCTCACCCGTCAGGGCGTGTATTCCCGCGAGGAGATCCTCTCCCGCCACGAAGTCCACATTGAGAAGTACTGCAAGGTCATCCGCATCGAGGCCGGTACGCTCGTCGACATGGTGCAGCACGGCATTCTGAATGCCGTCTCCGAATACGAGGCCACTCTCTGCAACACGATCGTCGCCAAGCACACCGCCGCGCCGGAGCTGACGTGCCATGTGGAATCCTCGCTTGCCAACGCCATCGGTTCGCTCAATGAGCAGCTTCTGGAAGAGACCATCGGCCTCAAGACCGCGCTTGAGACCGTGTCGGAGAGCTTTTCCCCCGAGCAGCTGCTGCACTACTACCACGACGAAGTTGAAAAGCGCATGGACGATGTGCGCAGGATCATCGACAAGCTGGAAGTGCTGACCGCCTCCAAGTATTGGCCGTATCCGACGTTCTGCGAACTGCTCTTCTCCGTGTAAGTTTCAAAAAGGACGCTCTTGATAGAGCGTCCTTTTTGCTTTGAGCGCGTGCAGCTCTGGCCCGTTGCCGCCTCAAGGCGCCGTTCGATCGCACAGCCGTCCGGCTGTGCGATTTTTATTTTGCAAATTGGTGGAAAAATGAAAAGAGCTATGATATGATGTTTTTACCAAACTGCGCTATTGCGCTGAGTTTACGATACGGCAGGAGAAAACAACATGAACCATCAAACCATCATTGTCCTGGACTTCGGCGGTCAGTACAACCAGCTGATCGCCCGCCGCGTGCGTGAATGCGGCGTTTACTGTGAGGTGAAGCCCTACACGACGCCCCTCGCAGATCTTCTTGCAATGAAGCCCATCGGCTTCATCTTCACCGGCGGCCCGAACAGTGTCTACCTCGAGGACGCGCCGCACGTCGATCCCGCGCTTTTTGATGCGGGCGTGCCCGTGCTCGGCATCTGCTATGGCTGTCAGCTCATCGCGCACCACCTCGGCGGCAAGGTCGTTGCCGCGAGCGATGCGTCCGCGCGCGAATACGGCAAGACTGAGACCTTCTTCGATACGTCCTGCAAGCTCTTCAAGGGGCTTCCCGAAAAGAGCGTGACGTGGATGAGCCACGGCGACTACATGGAAAAGGTACCCGATGGGTTCTCCCTCGTCGCCCATTCCGATGCCTGCCCCAACGTCGCCATCTGCGATGAAAAGCGCGGCTTCTACGGCGTGCAGTATCACCCTGAAGTCAACCACACCGAGTACGGCAAGGACATGATCCGCAACTTCCTCTACGAGGTCTGCGGCGCGAAGGGCGACTGGACGATGGGCGACTACAAGAACACCGCCATCGCCGCTGTGCGCGAAAAGGTTGGCTCCGGCCGCGTGCTGCTGGCGCTCTCCGGCGGCGTGGATTCGTCGGTCGTGGCGGCGCTGCTCGCCGAGGCCGTCGGCCCGCAGCTCACCTGCGTTTTTGTCGATCATGGTCTCATGCGCCTCAATGAGGGCGACGAGGTCGAGTCGGCATTCGATAAGTGGGACATCAACTTTGTCCGCGTGAACGCCGAGAGCCGCTTCCTTGAAAAGCTCGCCGACGTGACCGATCCCGAGCGCAAGCGCAAGATCATTGGCGAGGAGTTCATTCGCGTGTTCGAGGAAGAGTCGAAAAAGATCGGCGCGGTCGATTTCCTCGCGCAGGGCACGATCTATCCCGACGTCATCGAATCCGGCCTTGGCAGCGCCGCGGTCATCAAGAGCCACCACAACGTCGGCGGTCTTCCCGACTATGTCGACTTCAAGGAGATCATCGAGCCGCTGCGCCTACTCTTTAAGGACGAAGTGCGTCAACTTGGCCGCGAGCTGGGGCTTCCCGAATACCTCGTCTCCCGCCAGCCGTTCCCCGGCCCGGGCCTTGCCATCCGCATCATGGGCGAGATCACGAAGGAAAAGGCCGACACGCTGCGCCTTGCCGACGCGATCTACCGCGAGGAGCTGGAAAAGGCCGGCGAAAACAAGAAGATGAACCAGTATTTCGCCGTCCTGACCGACACGCGTACCGTTGGCGTCATGGGCGACGGTCGCAGCTACGACCGCGTGCTTGCGCTGCGCGCTGTGACGACCGAGGACTTCATGACTGCCGACTGGGCGCGCATCCCCTACGAGCTGCTCGACAAAATCAGCGGCCGCATCGTCAACGAGGTCAAGGGCATCAACAGAATTGTCTACGACATCACCAGCAAGCCCCCCGCAACGGTGGAGTGGGAATGATCCCCGAAAGGCCAATAAGCCTTGAAAATGCTGGACTTTTGCGCCCCGGGAATTGCCCCGTGACAACAAAATGACAACATTTTAAGATTATCCAAGAATAAAGAGCTATCTGATTTCAAATGAAGTCAGATAGCTCTTTTTTGTCATACGCCAATTATCATAAACTCTTCGTTCTTGCCAATTTTCTATCCTGCCGGGAAACTCTCCGCATCTTGACATTTTCCGCCCGCTTGCCTTATCATGTTCTTAGAAAATCAGCCCTTTGCAGCAGCGTACAGCCTAAGGTCAATGTTTTTAGGAGGGGCGGTGAATCCCTCTCCGGTTTTTAAGCAGAGATCAGCTTTCTACTGCAAGAATCGGCCTTTATGCCAGAGGATATGCTTGAGCATTGTCCGGTTTCTGATTTCCCACCGCAAGTCTGATCCACGCTGCCATTCCCCGTCATTTTTTGAAGCATAAGAAAGAAGGTCAGAACAATATGAATTACACTTCCGCCGAGGCAAATAAGCTCTTGAAGAAGCTCAACGACGAATATACCGCGCTGCTCGACAAGGAAACGCGCAGCCGTGACTTCCGCGCCGCGATGGGCGAGGACATTGCGTCCGTGCGCCCCGCCTACGATTACGCCGAGGCGCAGGCGCACCTTGCAGCGCTCGAAGAAAAGATCCGCCGTCTCAAGCACGCGATCAACTGCTTCAACACGACGCATTTTGTCGATGGCTTTGACATGACCATCGACGAGATGCTGGTCTATATCCCGCAGCTCACACGGCGCAAAAATAAACTTCTTGAGATGAAGAGCCGCCTTCCCAAGGAGCGTGTCGAGGAGCAGTACGGCCGGCCGTCGAACATCATCGACTACCGCTACGCAAACTACGACATTGCCGCTGTGGAGGCGGACTATGAAAAGACCGCCGACGAGCTCTCCCGCGCGCAGCTCGCGCTCGACGCGGTCAACGGGCGAGAGACCTTCGAATTTGGTGAATGAGATTTTTCCGTCGTTTCCATACGAATGCCGGACTATTTTGATAACAGAGTTACGATCTCCGTAAATGTTTATGGTTCGGTGCGAGCATCGGTTATTTTGATGGTTATTTGTTATGCCGCCCCGTGTTCAAGGTTCGGGGGACAATTGATCAAGGCATCGGTGGGGCGAGAAAACTTTCTGGGGGCCGAAGTACGGTTACAGGCTCCCACATCGAATGAACTATGCAAAAAGAGCCATCTGAACTACCGTGGAGTCAGACGGCTCTTTTTTTGAATTCTATGCTTCGACGATCACTTCCGCTGCGATCTCCAGTGCTTTGGTCATCAGCGCAAGGCTCATGCTGGGGGCGTTGCCGTCCTTCGCCTGCTCGGGAAGATATGGCACGTGGACAAAGCCGCAGCGCGTGGCGGGGAATTTCTGCGCGCTCTCGTGCAGGGCGCAGTAAAGGAGATTGTTGCACACGAACGTCCCTGCCGAGTACGAAAGCTGGGCGGGAATGTCCTCTCCGCGCAGTTTTTCGACGATCCGGCGCGTGGGAAGGGTTGCAAAATAAGCGTCCGGCGCGCCGGGGACGACCGGCTCGTCCACGGGCTTTGCCCTCGCATTGTCGGCAATGCGGGCGTCGCGCAGGTTGACCGCCACGCGCTCAACGCGAATGCAATTTGCCCCGCCGTACTGCCCGACGGACAGTACCGCATCGGGCCTCAGCTCGTCAAGCTGCGCCCGCAGCGCGGCACAGGCGGCGTCAAACTCCGTCGGAATTTCATGCTTGATGAGCTCTGCTCCCCCGACGCGGTTGGGAAGACGGCGCGCCGCCTCCCACGAGGGGTTGATCTGCTCCCCGCCGAACGGCGTGAAGCCTGTGACAAGTACCTTCATTTGACAGTTTCCTCCCCGATCATCAGGCGGATGATCTCGTTGTCGGTCTCGCGCATGCCGTCGCGCGCGATGCTGCTGACGGCGCGGATGGTGTTCTCCACACCCTTGACGACGATGCCGTCGCCGCCGTAGAACTGGCTGTCGTGCCGGTACATCTGCATGCCGAGAAGCCCCGCCTCGACCGCCGAGGCGATCTTCGCCGCGCAGGAGGCCTTCGCCCCGTCGCAGAGCATGCCCGAGTTGATGGCGAGCGCGTTGACCACGGTGTGGGCGATCTCATCGTAGCGTCCGCCATAAAGGTAGCACACGCCCGCACCGGCACCCGCGCCCGCGCTGGTCGCGCCGCAGTAGGCGGAGAGGCTGCCGATGCCCGTTTTCAGGTGGATTGTAACAAGGTTCGACACGACGAGTGCGCGATAGAGCTGCTCCTCACTCGCATGCAGCTCATGCGCGTAGACGATAACGGGAAGCGACGCCGTCATGCCCTGATTGCCGCTGCCGGAGTTGATGATAACAGGCTTTTCGCAGCCGTTCATGCGCGCGTCCGAGCCGGCAGCGGCCCACGCCTTAGCGCGGTTCTGCACGCTGTCGCCGTAGGAGTCAAGCAGGATCTTGCCGACGGCCGCGCCGTACTCGCCCGTCAGTCCCGCCTCAGCAATGGCGGTATTGTACTCGATCTGGCGCGCGATGGGTGCGCGCACGTCATCAAGATCGACTTCATCTGCAAATGCAATGATGTCTTCGACCGTCAGCAGCTTGCGGCTTTCGTCCGGCTGGGCGGCCTCCTCAGAAAAAGGTTTGCTGAACAAAATCTCACCGTTGTGCTCGATGCGCACGACATTCGTGTGGCTGTCGACGATCTGGACAAAGGCCGTCTCGTCCCCTGCGTGGGCGCGCACCTGAATATCGAACGGGCAGCGCAGCGGCGACTTTGTCACCGTGATCTCCACCGCGGAAAGGTAATCGTCGAGCAGCGGCAGCTGCTCCTGCGTAACATTGGCCAGCACCTCAAGCTGCGCGTCCGCGTCGCCGACGCGCACACCCGCTGCGACGGCAACAGGGATTCCCTTGCGCCCGCCCGTGTGCGGGACGATGACGCTTTTGACATTTTTAATGATATTGCCGCTGACGGTCAGTTCGATCCGCTCCGGCAGTCTTTCCAATGTTTTCCGTGCGAGCGCGCCCGCGTAAGCGATGGCAATGGGCTCCGTGCAGCCCATCGCGGGCACAAGCTCTTCGTGCAGGATCCGGACATACGTTTGATAAAGTGCTGCATCCATGGTCATTTCTCCAATCTCTCTTTCCGCCGCAGCTTCAATGCGGCGGCACTTTCGCCCTCCATTGTACCGAAAATTTATCCGAATTGCAATGCACTTTCTGTATTTTGCGCGCAAAAAAGGAGATGTCCTGTCGGACATCTCCTTTCGGAATGCTCATGGACTTACAGGCCGTAGAGCTCACCGTACTTTTCTTCAAGGTAGCTCGTGTAGGCCGTAGGGTCGAACTTCTCGCCCAGCGCCTGCTCCAGCAGTGCGCCCGGCTTCTTGAGGCAGCCGTACTGCCAGATGTGCTCGCGGTTCCACGCGTTGATGGGCGCGAAGTCACCGCGCTTCAGGCAGTCCTCCACGTCGACCGTTTCCTTCATCTTGCCCAGCAGCTGCGCGCCGTAGGCGCTGCCGAGCGCGTAGGACGGGAAGTAGCCCACGCTGCCGCCCGACCAGTGGCTGTCCTGCAAAACGCCGTGCTTGTCGTCCGGCACGTTGATGCCGAGGTACTCCTTGTAAAGTCGGTTCCATTCGCCCGGCAGGTCGTGTACCTTGAGTTCGCCGTGCATCACGCGCTTTTCCAGCTCATAGCGCACCATGACGTGCAGGCTGTAGGTGACCTCGTCGGCCTCGGTGCGGATGAGCGAGGGCTCAGCCTTGTTGATAGCACGGTAGAATTCCTCCGCCGTGTGGCCCGCGAGCGAGGGGAAGAGCTCGCAGAGCTTCGGGAAAACAAAACCCGTGAAGGCGCGGGAGCGGCCGAGCAGGTTCTCATAGAAGCGGCTCTGGCTCTCGTGGATACCCATGGAAACGCCGCCGTCGAGCACCGTGTAGGCAAGTTCGTCCGCGCTGCCGGTATCGTAGAGCGCGTGGCCGCCCTCGTGGATGACGGAAAACATGGAGGAAGCAAAGTTATCCTCAAGATAGTGCGTCGTAATGCGCTCGTCGAAATGAGAGCCGAGGGACGTGGTGAAGGGATGCTCGGTCGTCGCAAGGCCGACATGGTCGAGATCCAGCCCCATCGTGCGCATGAGATAGCGGGAGAGCGCGTCCTGCGCCGTTTCGGGGAAGCTGCCGTGCAGCATCGCGTCGTCAAGCTGCGGCTGCGCCTTGATCTTCTTCAGGAGCGGCACAATGTGCTCGCGCAGCGTCGCGAAAAATTCGTCGCACTGCGCCATCGTCAGCCCGTCCTCATACTCGCTGAGCCAGTAATCGTAAGGGTCCTTTTCCGGCGCGCAGTAGTGCGCGAAGCGGATATTCGTTTCGAAGATCTTCTCAAGCACCGGCTCGAAAAGCGCAAAATCGCTCGTCTCCTTCGCCCGGTGCCATACGTCGTCCGCCTCGACCAGAAGCTGCTGGTAGGCGACGTATTCGTCCATCGGGATCTTCTGCATGTTGCGGATATCCTTGATGAGCAGGAACACCATGCGCTGCTGCTTTTCGTCGAGTTCAGCCTTGTGCGCGTCGAGGAATTCAAGCAGCGCGACGGTCTCGCTGCCGGTGGTGAGCTTATAGTGCTCCTCGCTTAAAATGCTCATGGTCTGGCCGCGGTTCGCCGCCGTGCCCTTGGGCGCGGTGGTCGCCCCATCGTAAAAGAGCAGTCCCATGGCGTGACCGTAGGCGGCAAGCTTTGCCTGCAAAGTCATCAGGGACTGGATCGCTTCAGAAAGAATCATCGGTAGTGTCCTCACTTTCTCTATGATGGTCTCATCATAGCACGAAAAGGGTGCCGAGCGCAATGTGCATTTTTGCTTTCCCGCCGGAAAGGCGGCGCTTCGCTCGCCGTCCTGTTGGGGGGCTACTCTTGATGAAAAAACGACCGCTGACGCGGTCGTTTTTACGATTGCGGAAGATTTTTCAGTGCATAATCGATGCACTGGTTGATAAACTCGCTTCGGCTCATGTTGAATTTTGCAGCAGATGCGTCGATTTGCGCCAGTTTGTCAGGCGCAATGCGGATCGTGATCGGTTCCTTGGTATATTGCTTCGGGATGAAATCAGACATGGTAATCACCTCTTGCAATATAGTATGCTGTGATGTATTCTAAATATAGATTCTAAATCAGCATACTTTTTAGCGTACAGGAGGAGAGAAACATGAACTATCAGAAGATGTACACACTGCTGTTCAACGCCATTACAGACGCATTGAAACAAATGGAATCCCAAAATTTCGGTACTGCCAAAGAAACCCTCATCACTGCCCAGCAAGAAGCGGAAGAAATCTATATGTCAGCAGAATCCTAACCGCGGCAGCGAGTTCTTTCTTCTAGCAAAAAACAGGGCACCCAAATTGGATGTCCTGTTTACTATGGAGCGGGCGACGAGGCTCGCTCGCGGCACTGCCGTGCCGCGACACGCACAGCGGGCGACAAACGCCCCACCGGGGCGTTTTCTCGCTTCGCTCGCGCCCTGTTCGACCCTCTGCCCGCTGGAACCAAAAAATCGGCGCTTTTGCGCCGTACAAGCGTTTTGCGCAGCAAAACCTTGGCGGAGGGCGAATTCACTTCGCCCGAGCATCTTAATTTCCTGCCGGAATCCAAAAAAAGAGGTCACAACATACGTTGTGACCTCTTTTTTTGGAGCGGGCGACGAGGCTCGAACTCGCTACCTCCACCTTGGCAAGGTGGCGCTCTACCAGATGAGCTACGCCCGCGGAACAAGATGTACTATACCAGACATTTTTCGCTTTGTCAAGCATAGATTTTAGGATTCTGTTGCAAAATGCGGGGGTCTGTGATACACTTGCCCGGTAAATCGTATTTTTCAGGAGGCAGTCATGGCCACTTTACAGGAAGAGATCTCCCGCCGCCGGACGTTTGCGATCATTTCGCACCCGGACGCCGGTAAAACCACGCTGACGGAAAAGTTCCTGCTCTACGGCGGAGCCATCGCGCAGGCGGGCGAAGTCAAGGGCAAGCGCGAGCGCGCGGCAAAATCCGACTGGATGGAAATCGAAAAGCAGCGCGGCATTTCCGTCACATCGTCCGTCATGCAGTTTCAGCACGACGGCTACTGCATCAACATTCTCGATACGCCGGGACACCAGGACTTCTCGGAGGATACCTACCGCACGCTGATGGCGGCGGACAGCGCCGTCATGGTCATCGACGGCGCAAAGGGCGTCGAGCCGCAGACGCGCAAGCTCTTCAAGGTCTGCGCCCTGCGCAATATTCCCATTTTCACCTTTATCAATAAAATGGACCGCGAAACGCGCGACCCGCTGGAGCTGTGCGAGGAGGTCGAGCGCGAGCTGGGCATCGACACCTATCCCGTCAACTGGCCGATCGGCTGCGGCAAGGAATTTTTCGGCGTGTACGACCGCAGCGAGCGCTGCATTCTCCACTTCACCGACGAGGGCCACGCGAAAAAGGCCGGCATCACCTCCATCGAGCTGGACGACCCCACGCTCGTCGACCTGATCGGTCAGTCCCGCCGCGATACGCTCGCCGACGAGGTGGAGCTGCTCGGCGCGGGACGCGACTTTGACCTCGACGCCGTGCGCCACGGTAAGCTCTCCCCCGTGTTCTTCGGCAGCGCGCTGACGAACTTCGGCGTCGAGCCGTTTTTGAACGCCTTTTTGAAGATGACCACGCCGCCGCTGCCGCGCGTGAGCGACTCCGGCGAGGTAGACGTCTACTCCCCCGATTTTTCCGCCTTCGTCTTTAAAATTCAGGCCAACATGAACAAGGCGCACCGCGACCGCCTCGCGTTCATGCGCATCTGCTCGGGCAAGTTCGAGCGCGACACCGAATATTTCCACGTCCAGTCCGGGCGCAAGATGCGCCTCTCTCAGCCGCAGACGATGATGGCCGCCGAGCGCGAGATCGTGGACGAGGCCTACGCGGGCGACATCATCGGCGTGTTCGACCCCGGCATCTTCTCCATCGGCGACACGATCACCGTGCCGGGCAAGAAGTTCCGCTTCTCCGGCATTCCGACCTTCGAGCCCGAGCATTTCATGCTCGTCTCGCCCAAGGACACGATGAAGCGCAAGCAGTTCGTCAAGGGCGTGGAGCAGATCGCGCAGGAGGGCGCGATCCAGATCTTCAAGATCCCCGACAGCGGCTTTGAGGACGTGGTCGTCGGCGTGGTCGGCACGCTGCAATTCGATGTGTTCGAATACCGCATGAAAAATGAGTACGGCGTCGACCTGCGCATGAGCGGCCTCCCCTACGAGCACCTGCGCTTCATCCGCGAGTGCCCGTGCGACGTGAAGGATCTGATGCTCTGCTCGGGCTCGCGCGTGCTCGAGGACTTCAAGGGGCGCAAGCTCATCGCCTTCGGCGGCGAGTGGAGCGTGGGCTTCCTCACCAAGCACAACGAGGGGCTCGTGCTCGACGACTGGCTCAGCGTGTAAGCAAAAAAAAGATCTGCGGCGGCGGGGCGATCCCGCCGCCGTCCGCGTTCTTCGTCGATGTGCCGAACTTCGCAAATTCCCTTGCTTTTTCTCAGATTCATGTTATACTGATAACTGTAAGCAACTCTTGACTTGACAATCGTCAATCATACGCTGTGCGGCTCACAGAAACGAGCAAATGCGCAGACAAAAGGCACAGCCGGCGAAAGCCGGTGTCGCAAAGCCAAGGGCCTAAACGGTGTCCCCGCACCGCATGGCAGCCGGTTGCCGATGCATTCATGTTCCCCCTTCTATGTGCCGTATTGCGCCCAAAAGAAGGAGGAATTTTTTTATGGCTGGAAAGAAAACAGGAAAGCGGCTGCTGACGTGGGTTCTGGTGCTTGTGATGGCACTGTCCCTGCTGCCGCTCAACGCGCTGGCGGATGAGCTCGACATGGCAGGAGATCCGGATACGAGCAGAACGCAAAGCACTGAAGAAAACGGTGCATATCTCGTCAAGTCTGCCACTAAAGATGGCGACACCTATCAGATTCAGCTCGAATCCTGGGTGACCGGCAAGGTCTAGCAGACGACTGGGTCTGCCCCGCTGGATATCGTACTGGTGCTGGATCAGTCCGGCAGTATGGCGGAAAACGGCAAGCTCAGTAGTCTGAAAAAGGCTGTTTCCGATTTTGTGGCTGCAATCAATGAGGACGCTGCCGCCCACGATGTAGAGCACCGCATTGCGATTGTCGGCTTTGCAAGCAACGGCGACGATAGCTGGGATAGCGACGGTAGGTGGGAAAATACTGGTCTTTTTGTTGGTGGGGAGCTCAAAAAATATATAACCTACACCTCAAGTGGCTATTATGAAGTCTATGGGCCTGATCAGAATAATACGTATTACATTATGCAATCCGGTTTATTTGGGAATCATGCGGTAAAAGTTTCTTACAATTCCCAAAAGGCCTCTTGGGGGTATTGGGAAGACCCCCTTTTTTACGAGGAATGGGTGGCGGTTACACCTAGGGAAAACGAACATGATGCAGATAACTCGCACACTCAGTTTTATGAATGGCGCAAAGGCGGAAGCCAAGGCCTGACAGGTCAGGATTATAAGGACGCTTTGGTATCTTCCACTGACAATTCCATCGATACCGCCATCAGTAATCTGTCCGCCAGCGGCGCGACCCGCGCGTCCTACGGCATGGAAATGGCAAACAATGTGTTTGAGAACAACGGCTTGCGTAAGGGAAGCTCCCGCGTTGTCGTTTTCTTCACAGATGGCGAGCCGGGACAGTACGGCTATGAAACCAGTGAGGCGGGACGTGCGATCGCTCAGGCGCATACCACAAAGAACACCCACGATGCAAATGTTTTCTCTGTTGGTATGTTTGATAAAAAGCCAAGTACAAACATCGGTAACTTCATGAACTACGTGTCCTCCAATTATCCCAATGCTAACGCAACTTCTAACTGGTTTGGGAAGTGGACGATTACTTCCGGCAACAGTGCCGACACCAAGTACTATATGACCGTTGAGAATGACAACCTGAGTGATGTTTTCCAGACGATCTCCGGCTCCATTCTTAACCCCAGCGTCGAGGCGGATGGGGAAACCGTCCTGACGGATACGCTGTCCGAGTACTTCGATTTTGACGGTGTGACGGTTGAGAACGGCACGGTCACCGGCGTGACGGTCAAGAAGGTTGCTTATCAAGGTAGTGGTACTTGGGCGAACAATGGCGAGGATATCACTTCGGATGTAACTGTCCATCTCAACGGAAAGGCCGTCACGGTCAGCGGTTTTGACTATTCCAATAAGGACAACGTCGTAACTGACACCCCCAGCGGCTATAAGCTGGTCGTGACCTTCAATGTCAAGCCCGATACCAGCTATAAGGACTGGGACGCGTCCGGCGAGTATGAAACCAATAAGGACAATGCAACTCTCGCCAAAGACGGTGAGGAACCTTTCGCTACGGTTGCCTCTCCGAAAGCCTACGTTGAAACCTATCAGGTGACGTATCAGCCCGGCAAAGGCACTGGCAATGAATATGCCGACCAGTATTACCTGAACGGAGCAACGACGAAGGTCAAGGATAATACTACTTTTAATGCGCCGGACGGCTATGAGTTCTATTGCTGGAAAGACGAGAGTGGTAAGACTTATCAGGTGAACGATCCTATCACCTTTAACAAGAGCAACGTGACCCTGACGGCCCAGTGGAAAGAAAGCAAGTATACGGTGACGTATGAGTACACCGGTACGATTCCCGCTGACGCGCCCGCTGTTCCTGCTGAGACTCAGCATGACTATAACGAAAATGTGACGATTGCAAACGTGCCCACGCTTACAGGCTATACTTTCCATGGCTGGACGTTGCCCGAAGGTCTGACTGCAAATGATGGCAAGTTCAATATGCCCGCTAAGAATGTGACGATTACCGGCTATTGGACGAAGAACACTATCCCCACGTACACTTTCGACCTGAACGATCCTGACACCATCAAGGTCGACAAGAAATTCGTGAGCAAGTATGGCCGCAGCGCCACGAGGAGCTTCACGGCGACCGTCACCATCGAACGGAAAGAGACTTATACCGCTGTAGTGGATCCCGGTTCCCCCATCCTCCCTAATGTTACCAACAACCGCAGCGCAGCCACCGCTGAGCCTACCTATACGCCGGTCGGCAAGGCAGCAATTGGTACCGTTACGCTGAGAACCGACACGACTGATGTCTTCAAATTCGACAAGACGTTTAAGTTGGAGCCCGGCGATTATCGTATCACCGTGAAGGAAACGGAGGACCCCGATCGCTACGTCAAATATGACACTACTGGCACTACGCCCTACACCCGCTATTTCACTGTGGACAATGACGGCAAGATCAACATCGAGACGCCCTTCACTTGCACCTTCACGAACGAGTACACCAAGCGCCACTCCGCTGCCGCCCCGAGCAAGCCTACGCTGAACACGGGCGATCACTACGCCTACGTCATGGGCTATCCTGACGGCACGGTGCGCCCGAACGGCAGCATCACCCGCGCCGAGGTCTCGGCCATTCTCTTCCGCCTGCTCTCTGACAAGACGCGCGATGAGTATTTCACGACCGAGAGCAGCTTCACCGACGTCAAGGCCGGTGCGTGGTACAACAACAGCATTGCGACCCTTGAAAAGGCCGGCGTGATCGTTGACACCGCCAAGGGCGGCGCGTTCCGTCCCAACGAGGCCATTACCCGCGCCGAGCTCGCCGCGATGCTCGCGCAGTTCTCGGACGCCAAGCCCGTCAAGGGTGTGAAGTTCTCCGATGTGTCTGCCGAGCACTGGGCGTATGAGGCCATCGCCATTGCTGCGAAGATGGGCTGGATCGAGGGCTATCCCGACGGCACGTTCCGTCCCGATGCGACCATCACCCGCGCCGAGATGATGACGCTTGTGAACCGTGCGCTTGAGCGTGTACCCTCCGACGAGGATCACCTGCTCTCCAAGCGCGTAATGCTGACCTTCCCCGACTGCAAGAGCGGCGACTGGTTCTATATCGCCGTGCAGGAGGCGACGAACAGCCACACCTATGAGCGCGCCGCGACCGAGAAGAACGGCGACGAGCAGTGGACCGCCCTGCGCGCGAACCGCGACTGGACGCTGCTCGAAAAGTAAGCTTACTTCCTCCACCCCCCATAGGAAGGAAGGAACGCTCTAAGGAGCGTTCCTTCCTTCCTTTTTATTGTCCCTCGCCGCCGGTCTTTCTAAAAATGTGAAAATATGGTTTTTTCTAAATTCCTATTGACAAAGTAGGATTTTATCGTTATCATATAAACATACTTGATAGATAGGAATTATCCATTGTAAAGGAGCGATACCTATGACAACTGTTTACGCAGACAACGCCGCCACCACGCAGATGAGCCGCGCGGCCATCGACGCGATGCTGCCTTATATGGAAACGATCTACGGCAACCCCTCGAGCCTGCACTCCGTCGGGCAGCAGGCGGCCGAGGCGCTGCAAAATGCGCGCGAGCGCATCGCAGCGTGCCTGAATGCCTCGCCGCGCGAGATCTACTTCACCTCCGGCGGCAGCGAGGCCGACAATCAGGCGATTCTCTCTGCCGCGCGTCTCGGCGCGCGCAAGGGCAAAAAGCACATCATTTCGACGGCTTTCGAGCATCACGCCGTGCTGCACACGCTCAAAAAGCTTGAAAAAGAGGGATTCGAGATCGAGCTTCTGCCCGTCGGTGCCATCGGCACGATCACGGCGCAGCAGGTGAAGAGCGCCCTTCGCGCGGACACCTGTCTCGTGACCGTCATGTACGCCAACAACGAGATCGGCTCCATTCTGCCGATCGCCGAGATCGGCGAAGTCTGCCGCGAGGCGGGCGTGCTGTTCCACACCGATGCCGTGCAGGCGGCGGGGCATGTTTCCATCGACGTGCAGGCGCAGCACATCGACATGCTGTCCCTCTCCGCGCACAAGTTCCACGGCCCGAAGGGCATCGGCGTGCTGTACGCGCGGCAGGGCGTTCCCCTCACGAGTCTCATCGAGGGCGGCGCGCAGGAGCGCGGCAAGCGCGCCGGCACGGAGAACCTCCCCGCCATTATGGGCATGGCCGCAGCGTTGGAGGACGCCTGCGCGCACATTGATGAAAACGCCCGGAAGGTCAGCGCCCTGCACGACCGCTTGATTTCCGGACTTTCCAAGATAGCGCACAGCGCGCTCAACGGCGACCCTGTGAATCGTCTGCCCGGCAACGTGAGCTTCTGCTTTGAGGGCATCGAGGGCGAAAGCCTTCTTCTGCTGCTCGATGCGAAGGGCATCTGCGCTTCCTCCGGCAGCGCGTGTACGTCCGGCTCGCTTGACCCGAGCCATGTGCTGCTGGCCATCGGCAGACCGCACGAGGTGGCGCACGGCTCGCTGCGCCTGAGCCTTTGCGAATGGAACACCGATGAGGACGTTGACCGCATTCTTGCCGCCGTGCCCGAGGTCGTCGCATATCTCCGCGAGATGTCTCCGATGTGGAAGGATCTCATCAGCGGCAGGAAACCGTTCATTTTATAACATCAGCCCACAAAGGAGGATTCGACAATGGCTCTTTATACGGAAACTGTGATGGATCACTTCATGCACCCGCGCAACGTCGGCGAGATCGAAAACGCAGACGGCGTCGGTCAGGTCGGCAACGCCAAGTGCGGCGATATCATGAAGATGTATTTGAAAATCAAAGGCAACAAAATTGACGATGTGAAGTTTGAGACCTTTGGCTGCGGCAGCGCGATCGCCTCGAGCTCTATCGCCACCGAGATGATCAAGGGTAAGACCATCGACGAGGCGCTCAAGATCACGAACAAAGATGTGGTCGATGCGCTGGGCGGTCTGCCCGCCTACAAGCTGCACTGCAGTGTGCTCGCCGAGGAGGCGTTCAAGTCCGCCATCAAGGACTATTACGACAGAAACGGCATTGCTTACGATCACAAGGAGTTTCCCGACTGCGAAAGCTGCGAGGCCTGCCGCATGGTATGACAGATTTGGTGTCCCCCGCCGCGCGCAGCATGATCGAGCAAAAAATGCAGCGTTTTCTTCCTCTCCTATCCCGCTTCTCCCCCTGAGCGGGCGCGGGGCGCTTGTGCGCCCCGCGTTTTTTTATTCCCGTTCCCCCATGGCCTCCTCCAGCTTTTGCAGCGCGCGCTTTTCGATGCGGGAGACGTAGCTGCGCGAGATCCCAAGCTTTTTTGCGACCTCGCGCTGCGTGCGGGGCATTTTCCCGCCGAGGCCATAGCGCGAGGTGATGACCTCTTCCTCCCGCTCCGTCAGGCATTCGTGTACAAGTTTTCGCACGCGCAGGCAGTCGTCCCGATCCTGAATATCGAGATACATCGTGTCCTCCACGCCGACAACGTCCATGAGATGTAACCGTCAAAGCAGGCAGCGGCTGGACAGACATGGGACAATAGTGGTGGGGAGTTGTGAAACTTTCCACCACTATAATGTTCAGGGTGTGAAGTAAATGACGAGCAATGAGCTGAAACATGAAGCCAAGAAGCAGGAATGGAGCATGTCTATACAGGAATGCAGGGGCAGCGGTCTCTCTGTAAGTGAATGGTGCCGGCAGCGGGGTGTTACGACAGCCACCTATTACCGTTGGGAACGTGAACTGTTGACAGGCGTACGGAAAAACGGAGCACCGCCATCAACGGCCGTGACCTTTGCGGAGCTGCCGGAACCGAAGAAAATGTCTCGCAACGTAGCGGAACGTTGCGCCACACTGCATATTGGGAAGGCCAGTCTGGACATTTACCCCGGTTGTGACGCGGAACAGC
>OLVO01001120.1_pt1 | contig 28717 bp, 38 predicted proteins | sample 1672571 | NCBI WGS metagenome assembly OLVO01 (sample SAMEA3136700, study PRJEB25190) | human gut metagenome | biome: human gut; feature: human-associated habitat; material: faeces | place: Austria | collected 2013
ATATACACATTTTCTGCCTTCTTTTCTGCTTCCTCTTGTTCTTCTTTCGTGCTGACTTGCTCTTGCGTTTGTTGCGCTTGTTTGTCAGCTTCGTTCTTCATTGTCGCATTGACCTTGAGCAAAGCATTTTCAAGAACGAGTGACTTTACCATAAGCGGCATCTGTGAAGAATTTATTGCGTTCAAAACATTGGTTTGAAGCTGAATAATAAGTTCATTATCAGACATAATAGTCTCTCCTTACCTAAGTTTAAATGTACTTACCGTCTCTTTTTATAGACTTGCACTCAAGCTCTCCGTCAAATACAACATGAGAACGACCTGTATTTGGGTCATTGTACACATGAAACAAACTTCTTCCGTCTGAATAGCGAAGCCAAATTGAACCAGCGCCGTTTACGGATTTCATTTCTGTATGCACAACATTATTTGCATGATACATATACAGTTCACTACCTGTAAAAGATGATTGCATCAAAACTTGCAAGCTGTTATTTGCATACATTTGGAGTTGAGCTTGCGCGTCATTACTTCCGTATCCGATTAGCGTTGCAGCGCGTCTCCAACTTCCGTCACCTAGTTTCCTTTCTATTGAAACCTGCCCGTTTCCCAAAATAACAGAGTTTAAATCTGTTTTTGATGTGAAAGACCCGGTTGCTGTGACGGTTCCGTTTCGCGTTAATTTAAAGTTATCACTGTTTACAACAAGAGAGTTTGAATTGAACGTAATAATACCGCTCGTGATTGTGCAATTACTTGAATCAAGCGCGAACTTAGAGCGAACTTCTCCATCTTTGACAACGGTAGCTGTGATTTCATCTGTTTTTACATTGAGTTCAGCGGATGTTACGAAATCGCCAGCCTTTGTACTTGCCGTTTTCGATGAAGATATTACAGTGCCATCTTTTGTCAACTCAAACTTATTCGCGTAACTGTACACATATTGAATGGCTACATTCTTAACTTCGTAAGAGCCTTTCGTTCCGGTAGTGCCGCTGCTAATCATAGGAGTTATCTCTACTTTAGACAAATCCTTTGATTCCAATTCGATTTCATACGAAACCGTTTTCCAGTCTGAAACAGGAACGGATGTTGTGGAGTTGCAAATTGTAGCGATTATTTTTTGTATTCCTGTTCCATCTGCGTATGTAACATACAGCGTTACATAACTCCGCGCATCAAGTTCACTTGTAACTCTATAATCAAGAGATATTTTTATCTTGTGCGCTGTAATGGTATTACGCGCAGACTTTGGTAGCGCAAACACACCGTACACAAGCCCTCTTTTAATGTGGTTTAATGTTAAAACGCCATCCGCTGCTGACGCTCCGGTTGTAGTGCCTGTCCATGTCGTGCTTCCTAAATCAACATCTGCGTATGTGTTCTCTTGCGTAATTCCGAGCTTGATGCTGTCAATGGCGACATTTACTTCCGCTGTTTTTGCGTATTCGTTCAAGTTTAGCTCTGACGCAGAAATGACAGTTCCGCTCTTTGTAAGAGAGATGACGGAAGTCTTTGACGACGTTTGTTTTAATGTAAGGCTACGTACTGAAACACTTCCTGTTCCGCCGTACAAATACGCAAAAGCATAAATCCCTGTAGGAATCTCCGCCTTGAACTGGTATGTGGCACTTGCTTTTTTCCAACCTCCAACGGGTTCTGCATAGCTTGATGTTGCAAGCCTGACAACTATCGTGCTAACATTGCCACTTGCATAGTTCGCCCACATGAGAATATGGGATGCGTGCTCTGTATTTGTAGAGATTTCAGCGTTTACCCTGTATTCAAACGAAATCTCCATCGTTGCGCCTTGAGCGGCTTTTAGCTTCTCTGACGGAACATTCCATGACGCGCCAGAATATTTTGCTTGCTCAGAAGAAGATGGAGCAACGATCGTGACCATATCTCCGTCAATCGAACCCGAGCCGGTTGCGCCTGTAGCCGAGCCAGAGGATGCAATCCAACGACCACCATCGAACAGGTTCTCCGCCTCGACTTTTTCAGTGATGCCGAGCTCAATTTTTTCGATAGACGCATCTACAATGAGCTGAGCCTCTTTTTTGGTCGTATACTGTGTTTTCAGAGCCCAGTCGTTTGCGTCATACGAGGCGCCCTCTCCGCGACTGTTTACGCATGCGAGCAGATCTGTCCCATTTGCCCAGAGATCCCCGATGTCATAGGGCGGCACAGGCTGGCTCAAAAATGTCCTGCGTTTGCTGTTGGCCGTCTCCTGCGCTTTCTTTGCATTCTGCAAGGCTGACGTAATATCTGTGTCCTTAATCTGGAGCCAGCCCCACGCGTTGTCGGTGTATGTCCACCTGTAAGCATAGCCCTTGCCACTGTAATACAGGTCGCCGGCGTGGTTTTCTTTCAGTTCTTCTGTCGTCCATTCAGATGCCGGCGGCGTTGTCGTGGCCGGTTCTGCCTCGTAAAACCATGTCTCGATCTGCCCGTCAATCTGCGCCTGCATGTTGCCAAGATCTTTCGTCACGGCTTCCTTGTATGCATTCAGTTCTGCGGATGCTGCCTCTTTGGCCGCTGCCCCTGCCTCGTTCGCCTTCCCCTCGGCGATTTCTTCTGTTGTTTTCCCTTGGATCCGGAGTGTCTTGCATTCGAGGTTGATCTCACCGGTATCGAGGTTGATGGAGCTTTTCCCGGCATGGTCTTGGAGCAAACCAGTCTTGATGATGTTGGCCGTCAGGCTCCCGGTTGTTATGAAATCAGCGTTGATCTCGCCGTCCATCGTGGCCGCCAACCGGTACGGGCCTGCATATCCGGTTCCGGAGTAGCCCCATCCGCTCAGATTCCACCGCCAGACCTTTGTCGCGGTATTGATGTCCGGCTTATCCATCACCAAGATCTCATCCGGCGCATCGTTCCCGGTCGAGCTGTGCAAAACCACATAGCCGCCAAGATTGCCGGTTATCAGCTGCGTTGCCTTGTCTATGGCAGCCTGCAGCGTTGATTTTGTTTTGTCGAGTTCTGTCTTTGTTTCCTTGCTCAGGGTCGCAACCGTTGTGGCCAGATTGCTTTTGGCACTGCCAAGCTCCACGCTGTCATAGCGATCCAGAAGCACATTGTACACAGTCTTGATTACACGAGAGGTCGCATTCACACCCAGCCGCTCAAAGCTTACATGCACGGTGTCGCACAGGCTGACTCGCTCCAGCAGTGCCTTGCCCTTGTACTCCTCCGTCTGCTCCAGCTGGGCGAAGCTTACCGTCAGGCTTACTTTGGGGACGCCGACATCATTGGCCTTGATATAGCGCTGTGCCTCTTGTTTCATCTGCTCATCGGTCGGGGCATTCTCGTAATCTTGGCTAAGATCCAGAACGAGTATGTGCACAAAATCGTATGTTCCCGGGACCATCACAATGGGGTCTCCGCTGATTTGTGCTAAGTTTCCATCATCATCCACCCAGTACGGATACACGCCTGTGTACACATTTGAGCAGTTCTCTTCCTGCTTCAGATCTGTCAGGTTTTTACCGTAGCGGATTGTAACACCCCTGTCAGAACCCCGGTGGTCGTATAGCTTGACGGTATAATTATCCCACTCGTACTCTCCGCCATATACATCCAGTATCGAGCCATCTACACCGCCCAGCATGCTTCGCAGAGAAGCCGGCTTCGTAATTGAGAAATTGGCGCTTGTTTCTTTGTCCGTCCAAAAGTTAAAAGAACACTGAGCAGCCGCATGCTCCTTCAGCCCAGCCATCGCAGCGGCAGCCGTGCCGGCCGCAAAAGGCTCCACCGGAACGCCGCTGAGGTCGTAGCTGATATGTTGCGCGTTGATAGTCACCAGACCATTGATGGGGCGGCTGATCTTGTAGATGCGGAAATACTGCGGCTCGCTGTACGGGTTGGGTCTGGCCTTAATAAGCCCGCGCAGCGCGAGGCTGTTATAATGCTGGGCCGTAATGGGGTACTGCATTTCCAGCTCATAGCTGCCGTTGCGCTCCTCAGTCACAGTGCAGTAGATTGCATCGCGCAGTGCGCCGAGGCCGTTGCCCTGCAGGCCAGTTGTGCCATCGTAATAGATTGGGGTCATAGCGTCCACCACCTCGGTGTGATTTTAAGGTTGCCGATACTGCCTGTCCAGCTTACCTGCGTAGTTCCGGGCTCCAGTGTGGGGAAGTCTGACACTGTAATATATCGGTTCAGGTTTGCGCCGTCCTTATATGCGTCCTGCAGTTCGCAGTCCACAAGCATCAGGCCGGTATAGCCGGTAAAGCTCATTTGCACATTGCCGATCTGCAGCTTGGCATCACCGGCCAGCGTCAGCTCCAGCAGAGGCAGTGCCGCGCACCCTGTAGGGTTGTACAGCTTGCTGCCGTTTGCTACCGTCACCGGCGACTCTCCGCTCTTCAGGTAGCGCTGCGGCCAGCAGTCAAAGGTCAGTGTGGCCTCGGCGCACCGCGCGGGGGTGTTTACATCCCATTCCACGCCGCCGCTGTACCGCGCCATGCGGTAGCTGTCCGGGTGATAGCTGTCCTCCAGACGCTTGTAGCCCTTGGCTGTCAGCAACCACTCACGCACGGCATCCATCTGCTGGGCTAGGCGTTCGCCATACAAAAAAACCTTGTAGGGTACATCCACGTTGTTCCAGCGCCCATTGTCCACCGTCAGCGTACCGCTGCGCCCAGGGATTTCAAGGATGACCGTGTCCCGTTCTGGGGCGTTATGGGTGTTTTCGCCGCTGATAACCAGGCCATAGTCGGCGCTGTTGTGGCCGTCAAAAATAAACCGTTGTCTCACGTCCACACCGCCTCCTGCCGGTCAACCGCGTGCTGTACTTTCTCCATGACGATCTCCGCCAGTGTGTTCACGTCCTGACCCGGTGCTCCGTACACGTTCACTGTCACACCGCCATAGTTGGCGTTGTTTGTGGTGTTGTTATTTGTCAACGGCTGAACCACGGCACGGCCCTGGCTCATCGTCAGCAACTCCGGCCCCGCCTCGCCCACGACGGCGCTGCCACGGCTCAGCACGCCGCCCTTGGCAAGGTAGGGGATACCCCCGATCTCACCAATGTTCACGTTGGGCAGCTTGTTGACGGTGCGGATGACGCCGTTGATGCCGCTGATCGCCATGTTTACCAGGCCGATGATTGCATTGAGCGGTACTTTCGCTACAGCCGCCAGGCCGTCAAAGATACCGCCGAAAATCTCTTTCACGCCAGTCCAGGCGCGCTCCCAATCGCCGGTAAAGACGCCACGGATAAAATCAATGATTCCGTCAAGCACCTGTTTGACGCTGTCCCAAATATTTTTTACATTGGCAAAAAATACATTGAGCGCTTCACCCAGCACCGGGCCGAAAACCGTTGTCCAGTCTACCGCGAAAACGCCTTGCAGGAAATTGTCCACAGCTTGCAGCAATGCTTGGATTTCGTCGCCCTTGGCAGCGATCAACGCCACAAGCGCCACAATGGCCGCTGTGATGATGCCAATAATCAGCACGACGGGGTTGGCGGCCAGGAACGTAAACAGCCCGCTCAGTGTGCTGGTAATGCCCGGCACCACCGTGCCGGTGACAAAGCCCACCAACTGGCCGCTCACTGTGATAATACTGCCGATACCGGACACGACCTTGCCCAGAACGATGAGCGCTGGACCGATGGCGGCCACAACCAGGCCAATCACAAGAATCAGCTGTTTATGCTCCTCGTCCAGGCTTTGGAACCAGGCCGAAAACTCTTTGACCTTTTCAACGATCTGGTCGATGATAGGGGCCACGGTCCCCATCATCGTCTCTCCCAACTCAGACCCGGCAATCTTCAAGTTGTTTAGCGCAACCTTGGCTTTATCAGGCGGGTCGAGTGTGGCGTTGAACGTGTCCTCCACCGTTGTGGCGTAGTCGCCCAGGCTGGCGGTCAAGTCCTCGACGCTGAAACGTCCCTCACGGATCGCCTGGGTGATTTCCGCTGCGCCCTTTTTGCCGAAAAGCTCGGTTGCGGTCTGCAAGGCCGTGGTCTGATCCTTGGCATCCTTAATGTTCTGGATTGTGTTGCCGAGTTCATCGCTCAGGCTCTTGCCGTTGGCGGTGGCGTTCTGCTGGGCCTTTTTCAAGCCCGCTAGGGCCGTGGTGGCGTCCACGCCGCTGGATTCAAACTGCGCCAGCAGGTTGATGCTGCCGGTCAAGTCCAGTCCCATCTCTTTCAGCGTTGCGCCGTTGGTATTCAGGCTGTTCTCCAGCGCATCCATTGAGATGCCGGTGTCCTGACCCGCCTTAGTCATAAGACCCAAGACCTCGCCGGTGTGGCTGCTGTCCACGCCGAACTTTTTCATTATGGCGTCAACTTCGTCAATGCTGTTGTTGACGTCTGTACCGTTGATCTCAGCAAATTCGATGAACAGGCGGCTCAGCTTTTCAAGCTCCTCGCCGGTGGCACCAAAGCGGGTGTTGACCTCGCCGACGGCAATGCCCGCCGTGGCCGCCTCGGTGGGGATGCTGCCGAACACATTGCGCATACTCTGCTGGAGGCCGTCCAGTGCCTCACCGGTTGCGCCGGTTTTGGTGACGATGGTATCGTAGCCCTCATCCAGTTCGTTAAAGGCGGCCACGGAAGCGGTGCCGACGGCGGTGACGGCAGCGGTGGCGGGGAGCATCTTTTCACCGACGCCGCTGATTTTGTCGCCGACCTCGCTGACCTTTTGCCCTGCAAGCTGCATTTCCTGGGCCAGTACGCCGCCGAACTCTTTGCCCTTTTGGGTGGCATCATCAAAAGCCTGTTGTGCCTCGACCATTTCACGGTTAAAGGCGTCCATCTGGCTCTGATCTATGATGCCGTCCTTAAATTGCTGCTGCACCTGCTTTTCGGCGTCTTTCAAACTGTCCAGCTTGGTCTTGGTCTCCTCCACCGCGCCGGACAAAAGCCGCTGTTTCTGCTCCAGCAGCTTTGTGTTGGTGGGGTCCAGCTTCAGCAGCTTCTCCACATCTTTCAACTGGCTCTGGGTGCTTTTGATCTGCTTGTTCACGCCAGACAGGGCCTTGCTCAGACCTGTCGTGTCGCCGCCGATCTGCACGGTAATGCCCTTGATGCGGTCTGCCATATCCACCACCTCCTCTTTTTACAATAATAGGGCGTGTCCACATTGGACACGCCCCGCTCAAAATCGGTCAAAATCCTCTTGCGTGGCGCGGTAGCTGTACTGCTCGTGATCGTTGGCGCGTTCAATGAGCATATCGTAGACCATGCCCATCGTCATGTCGGCCAGGTCCTCACGGCTTAGGCCCAGCTCAGCGCACCGCAACATAAAGGTTGCCCCCGTCTCCTCGCGGACGGTAGCCCTTATTTTTTTTTTGGGATGGCGGATGTCTGCTGGTTGACGGCCCACAATTCCAGGATGTGGGGCATCACGGCGTAGATGCTGAACGTCTCAAACCCGCTCAACCACTCGTCGGGGCTGCTCGGCACAGGTTTGGGGTCGCCCTGCAAGGCCATAATATAGGCCGCGTTCTCGAAGATTTCCAGATCGACGGCCTCCAGCTGGGCGTCCTCTTTCTCCTCCTCGGTTGCGTCGTCGGGCAGGTTCATAACCTTGGCGTAATTGCGGCGCAGCTGGTTCAGATCGCGGATCATATCGCGCCCAAACTTATGGCGATACAGCCGGGGCGTCAGCGCGTTGGCGGCCAGGGTCACATCCTTGCCGTCAATGGTAATCGTTTTCTTCATCGCGCATCACCTCAGCCGGTTGTGGTGTCCTGGGTCCAGACGGCCTGCGTCCAGCCGTTGTATACATCATCGGGCGTATCCGCCGTAGTGCTCGCCTTGACATTGCCGTCCGGCAGCGGGCTGGCCGTCAGAGTCAGCGCCTCGGTGTCCGCCTCGCGCTGATTGTCCTTGTTTTCGCCAGCCACGCTGGGGCGCGTTGCAAGGACGTTGTAAAGGACATGGCGGCGCGCGTTGCGGTCGCCCTGAAACTCATAAATCAGGGCGAAAGCCTTGGGCTGATCCGTCTTGGCGTTCTCCACAAGCACCTTATCCTTGGTGCTGACGGTTTGGCCAAGGTATTCGGCGCGGAACCAGTCCGGCACCATCGCCATCGTCAGATCGCCCTGATAGCCCTGGTTGGACGTGTTCACATAATAGTTGATGCCATCAGCGCGCAGGGTCACCGTATCGCCCTGCGCCGACAGATCCATCCCGATTGCACCGTGCAGCCGCTTAGGCGTACCAAAGGTGGGGATGTCGCTGTCATCCAGCGTCAGCGGGGCGACAAAAACATTCTGCAGGTCGTAGTGGACCTTGTTTTTATCAATCGTCTCAGACATGTTTACACCTCAAATTCATAGGAGCACATCATCATGTGCTCAGTTTCCAGATACTGTTCGCTGGGTTTCTTCCAGTGCAGCCCAAGCATGGCGGATTCCAGCGCGGCCTCTGCATCAAGATCCTTCTCCTTGGTGTAAAGCTCAACCGTGATGTGGACGATCTTGTAATATACTTGGCCGTCAGCGACCAGCGTATCTGTGCTGCTCTCATAGTATAGGAGATAGGGAAGTGCAGGTGCCTTCTTGTCTGGCCACTGCCGATAGGCAAGCGGCAAACCGCTTGTTTTCAGCTTGATGCTCAGTTCTTCCAGCGTCATCGGATTTTCACCTTGACCTTATCCACAAGCCGCTCAGCGGCGCGTTGCTCGGCGGGCTGGATGTGGGGAACCCCCTCAACTCTGCCGCCTCCGGCCTTGGCGTGGCCTTTCTCCAGCAGATGGGTCAGGCCCGGATATTTCGCGTTGAAAACGCGGATGCGGATGTCCTCCTGGTTTTCAAACTCAACCTTTTTGCGCCAGGCTTTTTTATACTTGCCGGTCTGCACGGGGCTGTTGGCCTTGATTTCGCGCAGACAATCGTCGGCTACATCGTTGCACTCAGTCTTGACGGCCTCGGTCACTTCATCGGAGTAGGCGGCCAGCTCAGCGGCAACGGCCTCGGCAAAATTGCCGACATAAACCTGCTTATGGCTCATATACCCGCCTTTCTCTCCAGATAAAGCTCCAGGGTCTCATTTTTTGCGCGGTAAGTACGGTACACGCCGTACCGCACACCGTCCACCACGGCGATCTGTTCGCCCTGGTAGTCCGGGGCGAACATTGTCACCTTTAGGGCGGCTTGCATCCCGGCGCGGCCCGCTTCAAACCATTCAGATGCCGACACACTCGCAATGCTACAGAATACATTGCGGGCAGTTTCGGCGGGAATCCGCTGGGCTATGGCGTCCTCTGTGTACGTTTTGGTTATCAACTGCATCACGTTGGAGCGGTCCATCCGTCAATCCCCCCAATTTGTGTAATCGGTGGCAACCATCAACTGGGCCTTTTGCTCATCGTAGGCAGCCTTTAGCCTGTCGTACTCATCCGGCGCGCCAAAATTGGCCTTGCAGTAGGTGGTGACGGCCCGCCGGATGAGCGGCGCGGTGGCGTTTTCTCTGGCCTGAACACCGGCAATCTCCAGATCATCATAGGCGGCCTCAATAAGGTCGCTGACTTCACCATCAAAAATATCCGTTACCAGGCGAAGCGCCAGCTTCACTTGCTCCAGCATTGTCCGTCACCTCCACGGTAGATCAAGCGTTGGCCGGGATAGTCAGCGCAACGAAGCCGCCGGGGACGACCACATCCGCACCCATCTCCACATCACCGCGGATAGTGGACAGGAGCTTGTCAAAAGCGAAGTCATCGGAGACGGCGATCTCGTAGTCACTGAACAGATCCAGCTTGAGGCAGCGCGGCACACCGTAGAACATGGTGGGCTGTGCCTTGGCGGTCTGGGCCGTACCGGCACAGGCGGTCAGGTTCTTGTTGAGGCAGTAGCGCACGCTCAGGCCGCCCTCCTTGATGATGCCGGTGTTGGGGTTGGCAGAATCCGGGGTGATCTCGTAGACGGCCTTTTTCTCGTTGGTACCGCGCACATCGCCAAACGCAATCAGGTCTTTCTTGTTGAGGAACAGGACGGCCTCGCCCTCAACGGCCTCATCGCCGCCGTAGTTCAGCGTCAGATTGCGCAGGGTTTTCTCGTTGATGGTGCCTTTCTTAGTGCTGTCCAGCGTGGCGTCAATGGTGTTCACGAGCTTGCTGGCTTTAAGCGCATCGGTCACAATGACGGATGCTTTCTTGCGCAAGCTGAGCAGGGCCTGGGCGCGGCACTTGGCGAAGTAGTTCACGGGGGTCTGCTTCTTGGCCTGCTTGCTGATCTGGCTCAGAACCGCCTCCGACTTTGGCGTGATGTCGATGTAGTCATAGGTGGCCTCTTTGGTGGTGGCGGCAGCACCCTCGGTCTGATCGGCGGCAGCGTCGGCATCCTGCTTGACGTAGGGGATGCGGTCGGTGGACATACCGGAGCAGTCATCGACCCACACCATATCAATGATGCTGGAGACGCCGACACCAACGCGGTCCTGGATCTCGGTGTTGACCTCGGTGGGGGTTGCCAGCTTACCGCCGCTCACCAGGACGGCGCGGGTCTCCTCCACGCCCAGGACGGCGCGGCGGTTCTCTTTGAACTGCTGGGCGCGGGTCTGGGCATCGGTGTGGGCGGTGGGGTTGTCCTGGGGCGCACCGGCACCGTCCGCAACCTTGGCGGCAATGCCGAGGCGGCGCTGCTCGGTCTCATACTGCGCGATGCGCTGGCTGATCTCATCGGCCTCGGCCTCCAAGGCGTCCAGGTCGGCACCCTCGGCGTTGACCTCGGTGCGGATTTCGGCAGCGCGGGCGCGCAGCTCCGCAATGGTCATTTCACTGGTTTTCTTTTTCATGGTTCACACTCCCAAAAGTTTCAGTTTGATTTTTGTTGCGGTATCCGCCCTTTGCAGTCTCTCCGCTTTAATTCTCTCGATCTCTCCGTCAAGGAATTTTCGGGCGCTGATTGACGTGGCATCGTTGGCCGGTAGGCTCACGGCGCTCACATCGTACAGTTTCTTGATCTTGGTGATCGTGCGGTTCACGGTCACGGTGTTGTTTTCCAAATCGCGGGTGGTCTCACGCTTATCCTCGGCCACGGTAAAGCCAAACGACATCTTATCGGTGTAGCCGCCCTTGATTTCGGCAAACAGCTGCCGCCCAATCTCGGTGCCGCCCAGATCGGCAGTCACTTTCAGCCCGGCGCTGTCAGCGGCCAGGGCCAACGTGCCGTTTTTGGTGCGGGCAAAGACGCGGCCCTCATGGTCGTACTGCATGATGACGTCATCCATGTCGCAGTCATCAAAAGCGTGCGGGTCGATCTGCTCCATGATGCGGTAGCAGGTACCACTGTCGCCCCTGTACTCATACAGTAAATAGGGCTGGTTGAACGTACAGGCGTAGCCCTCCACTTCCTGCTTGGAGTCCGGCGCGGCGGGGTCAGCGGTTCGGACCTCCAGCCGCATGGCGCGGTATTCCCGGCCATTGTTCAACTTTTTCAACAATTTCTCATTACTTTCCACTGGTTAGGTCGTCTCCTTTCTTTGTCACGCTGCCATCGCTGCCCAACAGGTAATACTCGCCACGTATCGTGTACGCTTGCCCCTGGCCGTTCGGCAGGGGCGGCAAGTTCCAAATTTCGCGGATTTCATCGCGGTTCATAATGCCGCGATCCGCCATCTGGGCCGATACGTTCAGTTTTTCGGTGTTGCTCATGTATTGCAGCCGGTTGGCTGTCGCCATCAGCAGCGTGCCGCCCGCGCGTTCGCGCTCGGTAAACAGCATTTTTGTGGCGACATCGCTGAACTGGATGGAAAACGGCTCGATTTTACCCTCATAGAACGCGCTCCAGGCGTCGCCGTAGGCGCGATTTTGCAGCACGTCCTCGTTGGTGCCGAAGTAGTTGAACACATTGGTGTTGATGCGCTCCATCTCATCAGCGGCCACGACGTAGGGCTTGGCCTCCAGCTGCTTGATGTCCGTGTAGGTGTTGGGGAACAGCAGAATGCCGCCGCCCTCGCCTTGCAGGTTTTCCCGGCTGAAGCGCTTACGCTCTTTTTTCAAATCCTCATCGCTGGAGAAGTTGTTCATCTTGGCGGCAAAGCGGAAGGTCGCGCCGTTTTTAACGGCCTCGGCAATGCCCTGGTTTTGCAGATTCACCAGGTCCATCGTGGGCGTCAGCGCGTGGTTGTTCTCGCCGAAAATATCGCTCTTGTACTGGAATTTTGTCATAATGCCGCACTGCGCCATTTCAATGGCGGCGGTCTGGCCGCTGCGGAATGTGTAGCGCAGCCAGGGCGCGGCCCCATACTGCACGATCTCACAGCTGGACGGCAGCACGGGGAACATGCCAACTGTCTCACCAAACTCATTGATGACCGGCACAATAAAGGCGGTGTTTTGCACCTCCAGGATCGTGCAAAGTCTGTACAGGAATTGCCCCCATGTCTGCCACTCATTCGGCCCCTGCCGGAGGCGGGTCTGCAATTTCGGGTTTGCCGGTCCCTGCACGGTGACGCTCAGCTTGCTGGCGTGGGTGGCCGTGGCGTGGATCGCGGCGCGCACGATCTCGCTCTCATACAACTCGCCACCCCAGCTCAAAAAGCTGGGCGTGTAGCCGTCCAGCGTCGTCCAGAATCCAGACGCGAGGCTCTTGGCGGCTATCTTCCCGAAAATTGATTGAAACAGTCCCATGCTCATCACCCCGCGTTCTTTAACTGGCCGCCGATCTCGGCGCACCATTTCTGCCGCACCGTCATCCCATCCATGAGCGCGGCGCAGCCGTCAATGTGGTCGGCGGCGCTCATCTTCACGAGTTTGCATCTGCCGCTGTCGTTTTCGACTTTCAGCGCCGTGTTCAGCAGATGCACTTTTAACAGATCGTTGTCTCCGATGTTGATGGTGCCGTCTTTCAGCAGCCCCTCAACTTCTCGGATCACCGGCGTCAAGTTGAACCCCTGGAATACATCATCCATGTGAAATCCGTATTGCTTCATATCCTGCACAAGATACTGGGCCGTGTATCGGTCATAGCCGACCTGCAAAGGATAAATTTTATACTGCTCTATCAGCATCTTAAACCAGTTATAACAATCGCGATAGTCGACAAAGTTATCACCGCTCAGCGTTAGGATGCCGCGCTGCACATACGCTGCATAGGGCAGACCGTCCCGCTCGGTAGCCTCTTGCAGCTTCTCGGCGGGGAGGAAGAAATGCGCCAGCACGTTCAGCCGGGCGTCTTTCTCAATAATCGCCACGCAGGCGGTCAAGTCGGTTGTACGGCTCAGGTCAATGCCACCCACGCAGTAGCAGTTCTTGAAGTCAGCCGGGTCGATGTGCGTGCCGCAGGCGCGTTCCACAACGTCGGCGGACAACCAGGCAAGGCTAGAGTTTTGCTTGATGTTGCAGTATTTTGTCAAAAACTCGGCCCGTTTGGACAAACTTCCCTCGGCAATGGCGATTTCTTCCAGCAGATAGCTGACGCTGATGCTTACGCCCAGGTTCGGGTTTGCTTTCGCAAGCTCATTGATATCGTTCCACTTGGCCGGGTCATCGATCATGTAAAGAAACGGCGCAAGGCGCATCTCTTTGGAATCACCCAGCAAAAAGCGGGTGGCACGCTTTATCAGTTCATCATAGATGCCCTCGTTCACATAGCCCGCCGTGCTGATCGCCAGTAGCATGGGCTGTGTGCGCGCGCCAAAACTCGATTTGATGACCTCGTAGAATTTCAGCCCGGCATCACCGGGCCAGCTGGCGACCTCATCGGCCACGCACAGGCTGACGTTGAGACCGTCCGACTTTTTTGCGGAAAACGCCAGCGGCTTGGCGCTCGTGTTGCTGTTTGCAATGTAGATGTCTGTGCGCCGTTTCTTGCTCAGCTGGCTCAGCTCTGGGTCCTTGCTGAGCATCTGATAATAGGCATCGTAGCACAGCCCCGCTTGCTCCAGCTTAGGCGCGGCAAAGTAGATGCGCCCGCCATACTCACCGTCCAAAAAACTGCAATAGGCAGCAATGGCGGCGGCCAGCAGCGTCTTGCCGTTTTTTCGGGCGATGATGACGACGACCTCGCGGAATTGACGGTGATCGGTGTCATCCATTACGCCGAACAGTACCGACAAAAGCGCCTTTTGCCAAAGCTCCAGCACAATCAGCTGGGGAGCCAGCGCGCCCTCATGGTGTCGGCAGAAATTTTCCACAAAACGGATCGCTTTCTGCGCTTTTTTGGGGTCAAAGTGAAACAGCCCTTTTTCCAGACCGTCCACAACATACTTGTACCAGACCTTGATCCAGCGACCCACGATGATGGTGCCGTCCGTGATTTTCTGGTAATACTCGTAGATGTAGTTATTCACGGGCCAGCTGCTCCAGTCTGCTCTCACGCTTTTCCGGGGGCAGCAGCTTGCCCAGGCGCTCGGTCACGGTGTTGTAGTTCTTGATGAGGCTGTTGTAGGCTTGCAGATCGGCGCTGGCTTTCTTGCCGTACTGATTCGCGCCATTCATGTACTCCTCGCTGCATCCGTCCGCATTGATGGATTTTTGCAGATCGTCGAGTGTAATTTTCATAAACGCCGCGTTCTGGACCAGCGGCTCCACAATCGCCATCTGATTTTTAGGCAGGTCGGCGTAGTGCGCCATGATCCTGTTGTACTCCTCTTGAATCAGCGTAGTTTTTGCTTTTCTCCCCACAACAACACCCCCTTTACACTCTTTTCAGTGCTTTTCCGAACTCCACACACCGGTCTCCAGCACCCCCTCTGCGATTTTTGCACAGGGGGGCTACCATCTCGGCGTCACGCGCCCAACCGCGTCTACTTTGTAGCGTTTCCGCGCGCCGTGGCGCTTTGCGTGACAGTCACGGCACAGCAACCTCAGGTTGGACCATGACAGCGAGACCGCCGGATCGTTGATGTTGTCCGGCGTCAACTCTGTCATGTGATGGACTATCTCACCGGGGCGATACAGCCCCTTGGCCAGACAATCCTCACACAATCCGCCCACGCTGGCGGCGTACCCATCGCGGCAGCGCTGCCACGCTTTGCTCTTGTAAAACGCTTTGGCAAACTCCCGCATACTGTTTGCGTGTCCACACTGGACACGCGCTGCACCTCCACCCGCCGGGGCGTAAAATTATCATAGATGCCCAGCGGCGCGAGACGGAGTTTCTTTTGTCTCGGTGTAGGTGAGGCTCTCCCGCCCGCCGGGCATGACGGTCTATTGCCGTCCGTCATCCGCTGAGTTTAACCACATCAACGGCACTGCGTACCCGCACACAGGTCTTGCACCTGTCAAGGTCCATCCCGCCGGGGAACTGGGCGGGCGGCTGTGCGGTATGTTGCCGGTCTTTCCCGGCTGCCAGCTATTTCAAGGAGATTGACTATGGCCAGGCTGGCGGAATCGAACCGCCGGGCGTACCCGTAACCCTGCAACCTTGCAACCCAGTTATAAAAAAATAGCCGCCCCGATGTGGGGCGACTATCCGCTTAGGAGGATTATGCAAACGAGCAAACCGTCGAGCATCAAGCCCCTACCTGCCCGGCACCCTCAGCTTAACACACTGGGGCGGAACTGGGCGGAACTAATTTTATAATTTTGAAAATTGCCCGCCGGTGGAGCTTGCGCACATAGCGTTCAGTGATCCTCATGCGCGCCGCAATCTGGCGGTTGGTGCGCCCGTCGATGTAGCGCATCTGTAAGACCTCACGCTCCAGGGCATCCTCCAGCTGAGCAATGGCGCTCTCAATCTCCACCCTGGCGGCCTCGCCGTCCGTAAGCTGGGCGGCCAGCTTCTCGCGCCGGGTGTTGATGCTCAGCAGTGCACTGTCAATCTCACCGGCCCCGCCGGGTGGGCGCAGGGCGTGGGCGTAGTCGGCGCGGCGGTTTTCTTCCCGGAGTCGCGATTGCAGGAGCGGCTCCACCCGCCGGGCATCGCGGTAGCGGTTCAGCCACACGATGCACTCATCATAGGTCATTGGGCATCACCTCCCGGAGATGGTTCAAAGTCATCACATTCCAGCACAATGCCCGCGCCGTCCGTCTTTTCGACGCCGTAGCAGTACAACTCACAATCCAGGTTAAACAGCCCCTTATTGTGGGCGCACCCCTCGCACCTGTCAAGATGCGGCTGGCTCATGCCGGGAATCCCGCAAAATCCGCTGTTCATTTCTTTTTCGCCTCCCGCGCAGCCCGCTGGATGTCGTCGGCAATGTAGTTCTCAATGCCCGCGCCGGTGCTGTACCAGCGCTTGTACCAATCCAGCGCATTGATGTCTCCATCCCGGCCTGCGCGCTCGCCGTTCGGCCCGAGGCGCACCGCAAAGCACTCGCGGTATTGAAAGCCGTCCACATGGCCGGAAAAGCGTGTCAGATCATCCACGGCAATGATAAGCCGCCCGCCGTCTGCCATCTTCCGCTCACGGATCGTCAGGCCCATGTCCTTCATCCGCGTCACAAGCGGCCAGCTGTCAAACGCCTCCAGCTCCTGCCGGGCCAGCGCCTGCCACTTTTCGGCCTCATCCTGCCGGGCACGCTCCTGATCACGCTTGCCCTTCACCTCGGCCTTGTACGCCGCCAGATCGTCCTTGTTGATGTACAGGCGCTTGGCGGCATCGAACAAATCTCGTGTAGTGAGTGAGCTTTCGGCAATAACCTCGTTTGTATCCGCCGGGTCCAGCATCCTCACGCGACAGTTGTAATAACCAGCAGACTCAATGCGCAGCAGCGCATCCGTCTCGCCCTCAGTCAGATCCAGCGTCACCGGCTCCAGCTTTCGGGCATCCAGCCTGTTGTCAGCGTAGTTCCATTCGCTCTTGCGAACGTAGTCGAGCTTCTTCAGCTGGTCGGCCAGGCCGCACTCGACCAGATACTTGATGGCCGCCCGCCGGGCCATATCGGTGATGGGCGGCATACTGGCGTACTTGATTTTGGCGTACTCCACCTGCTGCACCTTGTAGAGCTTGCTGCACTCGTAGGCTCTGGTCATCGTGATCTCGCCGCGCTCCACCATCGCCAGAACCTCCGGCACGCAGTTGTTGGCGATGGCATTCAGCCGCCCCAGCGTGCCGGTGCCATCACCGGTGATGCGGCTCATCTCATCACGGATGCGGCCATCGAGCGCGCCCGCCGCCTTTTTGTGTTCGAGGGCCTGCTTGAGCGCCCGGTACTGGCGCAGCCGCTCACCGTCGGTCAGCTCGCGCGCCGTGGCGTTGGAGGTGATCAGCGCGATGAGGTCGTCATCCTCGCCCTGACTCTGGCGGATAACGCAGGGCAGGACCTCAAACCCGGCCACGCCCTCGGCAGTCAGTGCCCGGCAGGCCGTCCAGCGCCTGTGGCCGGCCAGCAGCATATACTTCCCGGCCCGGGCGGGCAGAACCTCCAGCGGACTGCGAAGGCCCCGCTCGGCAATGTCCGCCTTGAGCATCGACACATCCCCGATCTCGTAGATACTGTTTTCCGGGTTCGGCTCAATGTCTGCCGCCGGCAGCATGACGACCTGCATTTTCTGCCCCGCCGGGGCGTTGGCTTTTGTGCTGCCGAGAATGTCGTTGATAGAAAATCCCTTGCTCATCGCTCAGCCCTCCTTGTGCGTGTCCATCTTGGACACGGCCTCATCGACCTCATCTGCCAGGCATCCGTAGTCCAGCGCTGCCGAGCAGTCCGGCTTGTACGCCCGCAGCGGCACATGCGCGCTCTTGGCCTCGCTGACCTTGACCGTGTACCGGATGACGGTGTGCAGCATCTCAATGCCCGCCTCGTTCAGCTGGTGAACGACCTCGCCCGCGTACCGTGTGCGGCGATACTTTGTCATCAGCGCGCCCATCACCTTGAGGTGCGGGTTGTAGTGCATCTGCACCTGCTCGATCTGGTCCATGATCTCCCGCATGCCATCGCAGGCCCACTCATCGCAGTCTACCGGGATGATCACCCAGTCCGCAGCCGTCAGCGCGTTGATGCTGCCCATGTCCAGATCCGGCGGGCAGTCCATCAGGCAGTAGTCGTATTCGCCCTCCACCGGCTCCAGACAGTTCCGCAGGTAGAACTGCCGCGGGCCGGTGTCTTGGATCATCTCGCGGTTTGCCTTGAGCATCCGCATGTCGCAGGGGAGAAGGGCAACCGCCGGGATCGCCGTTTCCACAATGGTGTCCCGCGCTCGGGCCACGCCCAGCAGCACAGACGACACGCAGGGCCGGTCGTAGTCGGCCACGCCAAAGAACTTGCTCGTGTTTCCCTGTTTGTCCAGATCGACCACCAACACGCTCTTGCTCTTGGCGGCCAATTCGGCGGCCAGGTTGCAGGCGGTGACACTTTTCCCGACGCCGCCCTTCAAGTTGATAATTGCAATGCTTATCATAGTAATCCTCCTGTCCCGCCGGGGCGGCGGGTGTTATTGCGGCCAGTTCATCTGGTCGATTTCTTCAAAATCCTCTTTCGGGGCGGGCTGCCATTGATGGTATTGGGGCTGCCATCTCATGGACACAACGCCCGTCGGCCCCTCGCGGTTCTTGGCATACATCACGGCGGTATCCTGATAGGCGGCCTCGCCGCGCAGCTCCTTGCTGTCCTCGGTGCGCCTGTTCTCCACAAAGATCGCGCTGTTGGCATCCTGCTCAATCGTGCCGGAGCCGCGCAGGTCCTCCAGATTGCAGAAGCGGCCCTCGTTGCCCTTTACGCCGGAGCGGTTGATCTGGCACAGCTCCACGATGACGATGCCCATTTTCATGGCGGCCACTTTCAGCCGCCGGGTGATCTCGCTGATACGCTGATACTCGGTCTGTCGGGGGTCAGTGGGGCTTAACAGGCCGATGTGGTCGATAAAGGCGATGTCCGGCTTGTGCTGGATCAGCTTGGCCTCCAGGCCGTCGATGGTGAGATTGCTGTCCGCGTCCAGCATCATGTTGTGATGCTGCCGGAGCCGGGCGGCGGCGTTGTCGATAATCTGGCGCTCGTGCGGGTCCAGATTCTTGTTGGTGATCTTGCCGGAATCAATCCGCGCCACTTTGGACAGGATGCGGTCCATCAGCGCCTCAGCGGTCTCCTCCAAGGTCAAGTAGTAGACCTTGTATTTCTTGCTGAGCCGTGACGCCAGGTTGAGCGAAAAATCAGTTTTGCCGCATCCTGGCCGCCCGGCCACAACGCACACACGCTGCCGACCAAAAACGCCGTACCTGTCCAATTCGGGCCAGCCCAGTTTTAGGCTGTCGTCCGGCTCATCCAGGCGGGCCAGGGCGGAATCAAGCACCGCGTCGAAGTCTCTGGCCGTGCTGTCGGTCTGGGTGCTGAGGATTGCGTCCTGCATCGCCAGGGTGCGGCGCAGCTGGCGACAGATGCCGTCACTGTCCATCGCATCTTTAGCCAGGCACTTCATCAGATCGCCGCTCAGCAATCTGTAGCGGTGATCCTCAAGTATCTGTGCGGCATAGCTGCCGATGTTGGAGACGCTGGGGCAGGTCTCGGCCATCTGCATGACGGCCACTTTCACATCATCCGCCGGGCGTCCGTTGGCCGCTGTGTTAATGACCGTGATGACATCCACTGGGCTGCCGCTGTAGATCAACTGCTGGATCGCCGCGAAAATGTCGTGACAGACGCCATCCTCAAACATAGCCGGGACCATTCTTGTGACGTAATTCCGCGCGCCGTCCGGGTTCATCAGCGCCGCGCCAAGAAACGCGCGTTGCGTTGTCTGCTGGCGGGTTAGGTTTGCTTGTTGCATCGTTCAGCCTCACAAAAAATCAGTGATGTCGGTGTCCGGCCCGATCTCACGCGGGCGGTCTGCCGTGTTGGCGGGGCGCTGGGCCGGGGCTTTATCCACAAAATCATCTTTCAGGGGGAAAAGCCCCTCCCACCCTCGTAGAATGCTCTGCTCCAGCACGGCGGCCATGTAGCCGTAGCGGTCACGGACGCCAGCCTCATCGGCCAGGCGTTGCAGGGTAGAGCATACGAGCTTGGCGGCTCTGGCCGTCAGTGGATGCTTGCCCGCCGCGCGGGCGGCGGCAAAATCTTTCAGCGCCTGGCGCAGCCGCTCCCCGCATCCGTCTGGGAATCCATTCAAGAGGATGCTCAAAACATCCCCGTTCTCGCGCGCCCGCGCGCCCGCGTTAATCTCTCTTGTATTAATATTATCTTGTAATAATCTACCCGCATTTTTTTGCGGGGGGTCTGCGCATTTTTTTGCGGGGGTCCCCCCGCAATTTTCTGCGGGGGTGGCGCAGATTTTTGCGGGGGTCTGCGGTGCTATCGTCATCCCAACCAGCGGGCAGATGCGACGCTCGGCGCGCTGCTCACCGGCACCGCCGCCCACCTGGATGATCTCAATATAGCCGCAATCCTGCAAATGCTTCAGCCATCCCTGCACTGTTCTGGTACTCGCATCATACAATCTCTCAAAATAGGCGTTGCTGGCGTAGCAATAGCCTTTTACGTTTGTCAGCCCTACGATCTCGGCATACAATAGCTTTTCGCTGGGCTTTAGGTTCTTGTCGTACCGCACAGCGGCGGGGAGCGTTGCGTAAAAATTCGGTGTTTCCATCTTCAAGCTCCTAAAAATGGCTGACCTTAATACAGGGGTGCGCCGCGCCCTTTTTTGGCGCATCCCTGCAAGGTCTTTTTCGGTTTTCAGCGGTTAAAACGGCAGATCGCCCTCATCCTCGATCATGGCGAAGTCGTCACCCGGCCCCTGATTGTAGGCCGGTGCCGAACCGGTGACGCGGGGCTGGCCCGCCGGGGCAGGGGAGCCCTGGGCGGCGTTGTCCGCCTTGCTGCCGCAGAAGTTGATGTTATTGGCCACAACCTCCAGCACGGTGCGGTTGGTGCCGTCCTTGGCTGTGTAGGTGCGGCTCTGGAGCCGTCCATCCACCGCTACCATCTGGCCCTTAGTGAGCCATTTATAGGCGAACTCGGCAGCGCGCTCCCATGCAATGACGGGAATCCAGTCCGCCACGCTCTTGCCGTTGGCGTCCTTGCGCCCGCGATCCACGGCCAGGGTGAATGTCGCCACCTGCTTGCCCGTGTTGGTCTGCCGCAGCTCCGGGTCCCGGGCCAGACGGCCCTGCAATGCACAGATATTCAGCATCAGATCATCACCACCACACTGCCGCGCTCCACCAGATCGGCCAGCTGCTCACCCAGATAGGCGGCGATGTTGCGCTTGGCCTCCAGCTTCCACGCACCGCCGTCAGCCTCGTACAGTGCCGGGCGACCATCTTTGTTGAGGCGCAGCAAGAAGTCGCTGGCGGGCTGCTCGACCTCAAGGAAAGTGCGGTAGGGCTGCAGGTGGACGATGGGCTGCACCGTCTGCTGCTCCTTCAGCACCGCGCCGGTGCGGACGCTGACCTCTTGGCTGACCCCGTTGTCCACACTGGACACGCCCTGATTGACGTCAATGCGGCTCAGCAGCGCCAGCAGGTAGTCCCGGTCCTCGGTGACGGCGTACAGACTCTGCAGCTCCACAATGGCCTTCTCCTGACTGATGCTCTGGTTGACGGAAATGCTCGGCACATCGCTCACGGCCTCATACAGCGGCAGGCGGCTGAACTCTGCGTATTCTTTGTGCATGTATGTAGTATCCACCATGACCCGCCGGGCGCTGTCCACACGCACATACAGCCGGGGAGAGTGGTCGATGCCCTCGGTGCGGATCAGTTTTACGAGCGCCTCCAGCGTGTCCACCGAGTACCGTTCCGGGAGTTCAACCTCCGGCTTGACCTCGTGCAGATCCACATTGCTGTACCGGTGGCCGTCGTTGGTCGAGAGGGCGTAGGGCCTTGCCAGCTCCACAATGCGGTCAATAGCATCTCTCAAAAAGCTGTTTTCCATTGTTTTGTCCTTTCTGTGTGTTAATACCCGGCACGGCCCACGCGGGCCATGGCGGGCATCGGGGCTTCATCGCCGTCCATGTTTACCTGCCCGGGCACCTGCGGCGTCATCTCGGCCAGCAGCAGGCTGCCGTCCCGCGCCTTGGTAATGCACAGGGACGTGCGCACCGGCTGGATCGGCGCGAGGGTGGTCTTTGCCTGCGCATCCATGCCGATCTGCTGGCGGTAGTCATCCGGTGCAAAGGTCAGCGTGATGGTGATTTTGCGCTTGGCCGTTGCGTTGGTGTTGGGGTCCATGATGTTCGCCACGACCCGCTCAACCTCATAGTCGGTGATCTCGGCAATCGCGCCCATCGCCATCTCCAGCACGCTCTTTTTGTTTACGATCTGGGGCATTACTCATCACCTCCAACTTTTACGCCCTCGCCCTGATAATGCCGCTTCATCATGATATAAGCGGCCTTCTCGGCCTCAAGGTCGTCAGGGTGTTCTCTGCGCATCCTCTCGATCAGTTCATCGCGCCAGAAATGCAGAGCCGCGCACAAAAAGGGATATCCGGGCCAGACATTCCCGCCTCGCCGTTCAGCGCCGTGAGGATGACCTCCAGCGCCTCATCATGGACGGCATCAATCTGTTTGGGGCTTACTTCTCCGCCCAGAACTTGCGTCTTAATAATGTTATCGACGCTTTGCAGTCTGGGCTTATACCATACATTCATCGTTTGCATCCTCCTAAAAACTAAATTTCTTCCCCAAACACCTCGGCGAAGCTGCCGGGGCCGTGGAGATCATCAAAAGCAAATTGTGCCGCCTGTTCCAACTCCTGCCGGGCGGCGGGGTCAAAATGGACGCCCAGGGGCGGCTCATTGTGATGGTTGTGGCACAGCCAGACCTTGAGGCCGTACCGCTCAGACAACTCGCGCCGTCCGCGTCCAAACAGGATGTGATGCTCCTCCAGGCCGCGCGTGGTGCGCAGGTTGTAGAACCGTCGGCAGAGGTAGCACTCTTTATCGCTTTGCAGTATGCTTTTTGCCACGGCGCTCCTCCAGTCCGTTGACGGCATCCACCGCCTGGCGCACATCACCAACAGGCAGCTCCACCGTCGTCCAGCGGCAGCCGCACATCATGCAGACGCGGCGGCGGTATATCCGCCGGGTCCCCTTGGCTCGGGTGTCGATGACGCGCACCTGGCTGCTGTTGCACTTAATGCAATCCATCGGCACGCCTCCAGTCTCGGTATTGCTCGGTGGTTTCGGCATCGTCAACACCGGCCTCGGCCAGCCGGTCAAAGATTCGTTCGATGAAGTCGTGCATCTGCTGCCGGGTAAAGCTGCTGCTGCCCAGGCCGAGCCGGGCCATGCAGTAGCCGCCGTCCAGCACCTCCGCCACCTGTACCACGCGGTAGGCACGGCGCAAAGCAGGCAGTGCCTTGACCGGCACGCGCCAGGTCTCCACCTCCGCGCCGAACTCGCCCAGCAAGTCCAGATAGCACTGTTCGGCAGTCACCCCGCCGGGCGTGTCGCCGCTCAACGCCAGCGCCAGCCTGTTCAGCAACGCCCACATGAGGCGGTTCTGATCCAGTGTGCGCTTGTTCTTCACCGGGCGGATGTCGATCTCCACGCATAGGGGCTGCCCCCGCGCGCGGCGCTCCAGTTCGGCGTGCATACGCTGGGCCTCCAGGCGATACGCACCGTCAATCGTCAGCCCGTCCATGTCGTTGACTAAGGGCTGGCCCGTTGGGATGTACCAGGCGGCCACATGGGCGATCAGCTGGCTTGCCATGTGATCACGCTCCCATCACGCTTGCGCACCCTCAGCGATGCCACGCTGCCGTCACCGTTGTAGGTGATGTCGTCCAGAGTGAGGGCATCGTCCAGAACGTAGCGCTCAATGATGTTAGTGCCGGGCTTGCCCTGGGGGACGATGTGGACCTTGCTGGCCGGGATGCGCAGCGGCGGCAGATTCAGCACCCCCGCGCCGATGCTCCAGGCGGCGGCAGCGGCCAAAAAGCTGCCGTCTGCCTCATTGGTGGGCGCATCGCTGCTCACGCGGTAGGTGGTGGGGCAGGGGGCATCCTTTGTGATGTCGGCCAGGGCCACGGCGCAGTACAGATACCGCCCGCAAACGTAGTGCCGCACGCTGTAGCCAGCCAGCCCGCCGGGCATACGCTCGCAGCACTCCTCCAGATGGGCGCGCACGGCGTTGACATCCGGCCACAGCTTGATGCGCACGCCCTCGGCGTCCACCTCCAGGATGCTGAGCGTGACCTCGTCAGCTGTCAGCAGGGCGAGGTTTTTGGGGGTCTCATTCTTCTCCATGTTTATCCTCCGTTTCCGGGCCGATGTAGACACCGGCCTCATTGTAGTTTTTAAGGTCTGCCATCGGGCTGTCCCAACCGCACACGGCCCCGCCGTACATGGCAGCAGCCTGGGCGCGGGTGACGCCCGCTGCATCGTTCAGTGTGTCCACGGCCTCTTGCTCCACCACGCCGAACAGTGCGCGCTCCCCGCGCACGATGCGGACGATGTTGTTGGTGTAGCGGCTCCTTGCGTAGGCGTAGGCGGGCAGCCCCGCCTCATCATAGGTCATTTTCATGGGCTTGGTCTCCTTTTTCGGTTTTGTCCGCTTGTGCGGCATACCGGCGGCAAGCGCCGGGTGTTTCTTTTTCCAGCTGCACACCCTATGCCGGATTGCCTCGTGCGTCACCGGCTGGGCGTAGCCCATCATGCTGCGCACGGTACTGATCGGCGCGCCGCCGTAGTAGTATAGGATGCTCTCCATCATCATCTCCGGCGGCACAGGGTTGCAGATGCGCTCAACAGGCGGGCCGACGGGCCGCCTGTTTTGAGGGTGCGCCGCGCGGAATGTGTCAAGGCTTGTATAGCCCAGGCGCTCCAGCAGGGTGTCCTCGGCCACGCTCAGACATTCGGCGCAGATTCTCAACTGGCGGCGGGCGTTGGTGCAGTTCCTAAGCCTGGATTGCACCCAGGCCAGATCATCCGTTGTCATCAGCAAATTTGCCTCGCCAGCGCGGTGGCCGGGATGCGCTTGTCACGGCCCTGGCCGGTCCAGCCGCGCATATTGCGGCAGACCTTACGGGCCGCCTGGGGGTCGGTGCCGTAGACGATGTGCGCGGCCTCGGCCACTGTCACCATCTCGCCAGCGGCCTCGTGCCGGATGCGCTCCAGCGCGTCCCGGTAGCCCTCTTTTTCTCGTGCCATAGTAGTCCTCCTTGTGTCCAATGTGGACATGCTGTTGCCTGCATCCGCCCGGCGTGGTACAATCGGGGCAGAAAGGTCGTGTGTTAATTGACAAATGCGCAGTACAAAATCTTTAAAGCCGTGTGCCGATACCATACGCTGCAGAAAATACTGGATGCAACCCAGGTCGGTGACTATATGGATCTGCAAAATGCGGCAGGGGTCGGTATGTTGGACTTTTCCGACAACCGCATGGACGAGAAAACCACCGTCACGCTGACAAACGCAGCCGCAGAAGCGTATGAAGGACGGATGCGTGATGTACGAGACAAAACATTTACCCGCTGCATTGCCATCTATGGCGCTGTTACCGCCACGGTTGCGATTATCGTGGAAGTTGTCTTGCACTTCTTATAAAAATCCCATCCGCTGCAGCACATGGATAACAGCAAGAACGAGTGCAACTGTCCCCAGCAGAGCGCTATACAGGGACAGGAAGATCATTTCCTTGCGCATTCGTGCTTCACGCTGCTCGTCTTCTTCATCGTCATGCCGGTGAAGGAACTTGTACAGCGCATCACGGTAGCCTTGCTTTTCGCGTGCCATGTTTACCTCCTTGTGGGCGTGTCCAAGGTGGACACGCTACTTGTCACTTATCGTGACATTTTTAGGCGTAAAAAATCTCCTCCACGGTTTTCTCGTAATACTGCGCGATTTTACGCTTTGTTTCATCGCGGGGGATTCTAGCGCCAGTCTCGTACATCGCCAGTGCAGAAACGCTTACCCCCAGCGCTGTTGCAACCTCGGCGCGCGGTCGAGCGCCCCGCAGTTCAACCAATGTTTGCGCAATCTTCTCCGAATCCATCAGAATCACCTCGCTTTCATTTGTCACGAACCGTGACTATATATACAGTATATCACGCCCTTGGTATTTGTCAACACATTTCGTGACATTTTGCGGTTGACTTTCTCACGATTCGTGATATTATAAGATTAGTACACAGAGAGGATTGACTTCGCATGGCTAAATTTTCGGCAATTATAAAATCCCTTCGCATCGAGAGAGGCATAACGCAAGAGCAACTCGCTGCCTTGCTAAAAGTATCCCGCAGTACGATAGGCATGTATGAAACTGGCAGCCGCGAACCAGATTTTGAAACGCTTGAAGCTATCGCAGACATTTTCAATGTCGACATGGATTATCTCATGGGGCGATCAACCGTAGAACGGAAAGATCCTGTTGCCGCTACCCCCATCCCCGCCGGGTTCCAGCCACTGCCGAAGCGGGACCGCATCCCGCGTGTGGGGCAGATCGCCTGTGGCACACCCATCCTCGCGGAGGAGAATGTCGAGACCTACGATGAAGTCCCCAGCGCGTGGCACGCCGACTTTACGCTGCTTTGCCAAGGGGACAGCATGGAGCCTAAAATCAAGGACAGCGACATTGTGGCGATACACAGCCAGCCGATGGTAGAGAACGGCCAGATTGCCGCCGTCCTGATCGACGGCGAGGCCACACTAAAGCGCGTGTTCATTTTTGAGGATCACATCGAACTGCGCGCCGAAAACCCCGCCTTTCCCACCATCATCCGCATAGGCGAGGCGATGAACGACATCACCATTGAGGGCAAGGCCGTTGGTCTCTGCCGCAATCTGTGAGCGGGGCAGGGTATGCGCAAGAGAATTTTTGAAATAATAGAGGTATCGTCTGAAGGAGACGCCGCAAGCCGTGTCTATGATTGGTTTATGATGGCAACGATCCTTGTTAGTCTGATACCGCTGGCGACAAAATCAACAGCCGCATGGACCGTCATGGTAGACCGGGCGACGGTGGTTGTGTTCATTCTGGATTATGTCTTGCGGGTCTGGACGGCAGATTTCAAGCTGCCCCGCCGGGGCCGCGCCGCGTTCTTTATTTACCCGTTCACTCCTATGGCCTTGATTGACCTCTTGACAATCCTGCCGTCCTTTGGGGTTGTTGGCCGTGGGGCCAGGGTGCTGCGCATCTTCCGACTGTTCCGCACGTTCAAGGTGTTCCGCGTCGTCAAGTTTGTGCGCTATTCTAAAAATATCGAGATCATCCTCACCGTGTTGCGCCAGCAAAAATCTGCACTATTTACCGTTGGCGCGCTGGCGGGCGGCTACATCTTGATTTCGGCCCTCATCGTGTTCAACGTGGAGCCGGACACATTCAACACATTTTTTGATGCTATCTATTGGGCTACCATCTCGCTCACAACCGTAGGCTATGGCGATATTTACCCAGTGTCAACCGCTGGGCGCATCTTCACGATGCTGTCATCAATGGTCGGCATCGCGGTTGTGGCCTTGCCCGCCGGTATCATTACCGCCGGTTATATGGATGCCGTCAACAGTGACGGCAAGGAAAAATAAAAAACGCTCACAGTGCGCCAACACCGTGAGCGTATAGATCAGCGTGTCCAAAGTGGTACAACACAGACCCAGCAATTTGTATTGTACCACCTCCGGCCACGCTTGTCAAAGTGTATCTATATGGAGGTTGTACAGTATGCCAAAAGTAGCAAAGCGCGCCGACGGCCTGGTTGAGCGTTGCCGGATCATCAACGGAAAAAAGCGTCATTTCTATGGCCGTACTCTCAAAGAGGTACAGGCAAAGATTGACGCCGCTGTTGTGGAGGCGTCCGTCCGCAAGGAAAAAGGGGATCCGTTTGGCGATGTAGCCGAGGCTTTCTGGCGGGTCAAAGAGCCGTCAATCAGATATGGCTCCCGCCGGGGCTACCGCCACAAAGTAGAGGTTGCTAAAGATTGGTTCGGCCAGCAGGGGATGCGTGAGATCAGCAGCACCGACATCAACCGCCAGCTGACGCACATGGCCGCCCAGGGCTATGCTTATAAGAGCATTGCCGGGCAAAAGTCCGTGTTGTCTCTGATATGGCAGTATTGGTGCGCCGAGATGCACGGTGACACCAACCCCTGCACACTGTTAAAGTTGCCCCAGGGCCTACCCCAGAAAAAACGGCGCGCCCCCACAGATCAAGAGGTAGCCGACGTCAAAGCGCACCCGGATGGGTTCGGCCTCTGCCCGGCAATAATGATGTATGCGGGCTTGCGCCTGGGTGAGGTTATGGCCTTGCAGAAAAAGGACCTCGCCGACGGCGAGATCAAAGTCTGTAAACAGGTGGTTTGGCACAATAACCACCCGGAAATTGAGGATTTGAAAACAGACAACGCCTATCGCACAGTGCCGATCCTCAAGCCCTTGCAGGACGCGCTCGGCACCCGCCTGGACGATCTGGCCGACGACGCTTTTCTGTTCGGCGGCGCGCGGCCTATGACAAAAAGCCGTTATCAAAACGCTTGGCTGCAATACTGCGCGGCCATCGGGCGCGTCCATGACAGCGGCAAGCGCTACAAAACCGGCAAGACCTCAAGGACCGGCGAGGTCTTGTATAAGACGGTCATGGAGCCGGATTTCACCGCCCATCAGTTGCGGCACGAGTTCGCCAGCACGTTGGTCCAGTGCGGCATCAGTCCCCAGGTCGCCAAGGAATTGATGGGCCACGCCGACATCCTCACAACGCAGCGCTGGTACGCCGAGGCGAAAACAAGCGCCGTCAATGAGGCTGCCGACATACTCAACAACTATTTCACCAATCAATAATTGTAGTTAATAATTATAGCACAGCGCAGGGATCTGCAAAAGAAAGCGCTCAAGTAGTCGTAATATGTTCGCATAGGCTGGCCGTATGGCGCTTTGGCGTAGTTTTTTAGGAGTTCAAATCTCTCTTACTCCGCCAACGTAAAAACCGCGATACAACCTGCAAAG